>CZCA01001388.1_pt1 | contig 41010 bp, 36 predicted proteins | sample 591981 | NCBI WGS metagenome assembly CZCA01 (sample SAMEA3556810, study PRJEB10932) | anaerobic digester metagenome | reverse complement strand
CCCACGTTCTGCACCAGCTCGAGACTGTATGTCAACGCTATGTGATTATCGACCGGGGCCGTGCCGTGGCCCAGGGCACTCTACCCGAGCTTGCGGATATGTGCTCTGGCCCCACAGTGGTCGAAGTGGAAACAGACTATGCTCTGGAGGGAGCGACCTACGACAGTGTGCCCGCAAAACGCCTGCCAGCCGGCCGGATTCAATTCACCGTCTCGGGCAGGGATGAAGTCCCCGGGTTGATCCGTCGGCTTTCGCAAGATGCGGAAGTCTACTCCGTCGAGCTTAAGGGCCGCGACTTGCAGTCAGTCTATTTCAAGTTGCTGGAGGGAGCAAGCAATGAATAAGCGCGCCGTCCGGGCAATTGCCCGCAAGGACATCATAAGCATAGCTTCCAATATTCAGGTATGGCTTCCCATGCTAATAATTCCGCTTATCTTCTCCGTCGTGTACCCAATCGGGCTGGCCTTCGTCATCAGGGCAACCGGCAATGAAATATCCGGCGATTTCGGGGAAATCCTCGACAAGCTCGAGAAACTGCCCCTTTTGTCGTCAGGCTCACTAAGAAGGACGCTGGATTCACTCGTCACCGATCAGCAACGAGCCGCCTACCTGATGTTCAACTACTTCATGTCCCCATTTTTCCTGATGATCCCGCTCATGGCGGCTAGCACGATCAGTGTCGACAGCTTTGTGGGGGAAAAGGAAAGAGGCACGCTTGAAGGACTTCTTTTGTCGCCGGTCGACATGCGAAGCGTGTTCATCGCAAAGGTACTGGCCTCGCTCTTGCCTGCTGTCACAGTCTCCCTGCTTTCCTTCGTTCTCCTTGCTGTCTGCACAAACGCGTTTGCCTGGCCCATATTCGGCAAGCTCTTCTTCCCCAACATAAGCTGGGCGCCTCTCATCCTGCTCGTTATGCCTGCAGTCAGCCTTCTTGCTGTGCTCATCAACGTATTCGTCAGTGTGCGGGTATCTACGTTTCAAGCCGGATATCAGATGACCGGCTTTCTCGTATTGCCAGTTGTCGCCCTGATGATTATGCAGTTTGCAGGGCTCATGCTGCTTGATATGAAGATGCTGCTGGCTATCGGAGTAGCGATCATCATCGTTGATTATGCTCTATTGAAAATTATCGTCGGAAGACTTGACAGAGCCCACATTTTCGAAAGCCAGGTCAAGTAGTTGGCGCCAAGTTCGGCGGTTCACCAAGAAAGTGAGTTGGGTTTTTCAGAGAACTCGTTTCTTGGCTTGTGCGAAACTCAAAGGCCTGGAATGGTACCAAACTCGCCAGTCGGTCAGGTTCTGAGAGAACGACCTGTGGGTGGGTCACCCGCCTCAAGAAATGACCCGGCGGCAGGTCACCACACCCTGGGACAATCGGGCGCTATCAGAGAAGGAAGTTTCAGTTGGAGGATCCATTGTTGGGCAATAGGCAAAATACCCAAGCGTCTTGACATGCTCGTTTGAGCTGCTGATCTCTTAGTTTCTTGAAATACCGCTCGACAGCAGACGAGAATCGTATTTCATACATGGTCAGTTTGCCCAAATATATTCGAGATTGAAGCACTTTTGCGCTTCCCTGAAGCTACTTCGTCAGCCTTCTCGAGCAGTGCACCGATTACTCCTCTCACTCCCTTGCTGCGTTCAGCAAATTCAGGCACAAGATCCCTCAGGATCTCAACCGTTAACTTGCCACTGACCCGTGACAGCGGTCGCACAACGAGAGCATCGTTTTCGACGTAACACTCCACATGATCACCAAAGGAAAGCTGCTCAAAAAAACTTGAGCGGGATGAGGGGTGCACGGCTTTCATCCCCCAATCCCCCTCCCAAACCCCCACAGTCACATTCACATGCGCATTCAAATGATTGAAATGGCCACGAAACTTTGTAGCACAAGACTCAAAGCCGTTGACAACTATCATCTTCAGGCGAATCGCATCGCCTGGGAGGCTTGTGATTCAATTCAGTTATGCCTTGAGCGAACATGATGTCACCATAACTTACCTGTGAGGTGACAGCTCACAGAGTCGGCCTTTTCGTTAGCCCAAAGCCATTGATTACACTGCTTGGCTGACCGCGCAGTACTAATGCATCTGGCATATGTTACGTGCGGAATATGGGTTTCAATCTGAGGTTGCTTGACCATAGTTCGATTGCCCAACACCCCATTGCGCCTATTGACTTTCATTACATGTAACCATACTATATACATAGTTAGTATAGTGATGCCACACATAGTGCCATCAGCAAGCAAGGAGGTTGCTATGGGAAAGAACGATAGGCGCAAGCCTGATGCTCCCGGCCCTCAAGGGACAATGGCCAAATTCATGGAGCCATGCCTCCTTCTTCTGCTCAAGCAGGAGTCATCCCACGGATACGAACTCATGGAAAAGCTGAGCCCTTTCGGGTTTGAGGGGACCTCCAGCGACATGGCGACCCTTTACAGAACCCTTCGCCAGCTGGAAGATGCCGGGATAGTCACGTCAGAATGGGAAGAGGGATCGCAAGGTCCCCGCAGGAGAGTGTATGAGATCACTGAAGCAGGCTACATCTTCCTTGACGAGTGGGTTTCGATAATCAGAGGCAACAGAGAAAGGCTGACCAGATTCCTCGGCGCGTATGACTCCACAAATTCGCAAGGCGAATAGTAATCCGAGAGAAGGAGGGCGCTGAATGTTTGGCGTGGTCCTATATTCGCTGGCATTCATCCTGTCGGCTCTGTCGTGGAGAGCCGACAAGGAAAAGACAAGAAAGGCCCTTAAGATTGCTAGGCGTTCACTATTGAAGACCCTCCCTACAATGCTTGGGATTGTGGGAATAGTGGGGATACTCTTGGCCGTGATTCCTCCTCATTGGATTTCAACGTATCTTGGGGAGAGTGCAGGCCTTCTTGGAACAGCGGCTGCAGCTCTCATCGGATCGGTCACACTCATCCCCGGGCTTGTAGCTTTCCCTCTGGCAGGGGCCATTTACCGCCAAGGCGCGTCCACGCTCACAGTAGCCGCGTTCATAAGCACTCTGACAATGGTGGGAGTGGTTACAGCCCCTACAGAGGTTGAACAGCTCGGCAGGAAGATGACCATATGGAGAAACGGCCTCAGCTTCATATTTGCACTGGCAATCGCCGTGCTCATGGAGGTGATATTGCGGTGAAGGCCCCCGCAAATCGCAACACAAGTATCAAGCAGTACAGGATGGTCATTATCGCCGTCATCGCCAACCTGGTTCTGTGGGCCTTTTCACCTGACAAGGCTCGCATGTCGGTAAGCTCCACGGGTTCAATATTTAGGGAGATTCTAATGATCCTCCCTCCTATGTTCGTATTTGTGGGCTTGATTGACCAGTGGGTGCCAAGGGAAGTCATTGAAAGGCATGTAGGCAAGGAATCTGGAGCTCGAGGCATGATCCTCTCCATGCTGCTGGGTTCGGTGACGATCGGCCCTGTCTACGCAGCATTCCCGTTGGCCGCGATGTTGCTGAAAAAAGGCGCCCGCATATCCAACATAGTAGCGTTTATTACAGTCAAAGCCGCGGCTGAAGTGCCCCTTGTTCTGATGGAGTCAAAATTCATGGGAGCTCAGTTCGCCTTGGTGCGCCTGGGCCTGACGTTCCTATCTGCAGCCGCCATAGGTTGGATCACGGGGAGGGCGAGCCTAAGCTGGTCTGATGCTGAGCGGCATTCAGCTCCCGCGGCAGACCCGCACATAATGAAAGAAGATGGAGGAGTATCATGATGAACAGCAATGCCCGGAAGATGCGCATTGTAACTCAAGTACTTTCTTTCCTACTCTTTGTTGTCCTGATCAAGATGAAACAGCCAATGAACTGGATGATGATATTCGTTGGCTCTGCAGTGTTGGCTCTCGTATTTTCACGGTTTTACTGCGGATGGATCTGCCCAATAAACAGCGCCATGCAGGTCAGTGAATGGATCGGAAGGAAGCTCAAGATTCAAAAGGCGCACGTCCCAACCGTGCTTCGGTCGGGTGTATTCGCCTACCTCATGCTCTGCCTCACCCTTGCTCTGGCCTTCCTTAACACAACCGGCAGATTCAAGTTGCCATTCCTGCTTGTCATGGTAGCGGCAGGCTTCCTTGTGACGCTGAGGCTCCCTCAAGCGGCCTGGCACAAATACCTGTGTCCATATGGAGTGATCCTCCGCATTCCAGGCAGATTCGCAAGGTTTACAATGAACATTGATGATAACTGCTCCGGATGCGGACTATGCACAAGGGTATGCCCCGCTGAAGCCGTTGAAATAGAGAATCGCAAGGCCGACATAGACCCCACCTACTGCCTTGTGTGCCACGAGTGCAGCGAAGTATGTCCTAAGAGTGCTATAGCTTATGGCGCAAGGCCGCGCAGCACCGCCGGCAAACAGGCGAAATCTGCATAGCATCAAGCCTTGCCGCAGTCGGCCGAGCATAGCAGGGGCAGCCATTCATCTTGACCGAGTTTGAGATGAAGCTGACCTTGCCAATCTACTGCCGGCCGCAGGCATTGACTCAGAAAGCCCTAAATTCTTGAATGCCACTGAAAGCATCAGCTTAATGCGGTTTACCTGGTTTACCTCGCTGGCTCCGGGGTCGTAGTCGATGGCCACGATGTTCGACTCCGGGTAATTCTTTTTCAGCGCTCTGAGCATGCCTTTACCGGTAACGTGATTGGGAAGACAGCCAAATGGCTGCACGCAGACGATATTCGGCACACCCATCTCGATAAGCTCGATCATCTCAGCCGTCAAGAACCAGCCTTCGCCGGTATGATGGCCCAAAGAGAGAATGCTCCTTACCTTCTCTGCCAGCTCGTAGATGGTCTTGGGAGCTTCGAACCTCTGGCTGGAATCGAGGGCCTTCTTCATGTCGCGCCGGAAGTGCTCCAGGTAGCGGATGGCTATCTTGCTGCCTAACATGAAAGCACGGGAGCCGGCCAGATACCGGTGGCGGAAAACGCCATCATGGACGGAGTACAGGAAGAAGTCCATCATATCCGGAACTACCGCCTCCACACCCTCGCTTTCCAAAATGCTGACAACGTGATTATTGGCCGCAGGGTGGTACTTGACTAGAATCTCCCCAACCACCCCTACCCGGGGCTTCTTTACATCAGAAACCTCCAACCGGTCAAACTCTTTGACTATTTGGTATAGGTTTTCCTTAAAGCTTCGATTGTCGGCGCAGGTCACGTCCTTCTTGCAGATGTCAAGCCACTTGGAAAGCAGCAGGTTAGCAGCGCCAAGCATCTTCTCGTGTGGACGAACTCTGTACAGCACCCGCATCAGGAGGTCGCCATAGACCACAGACATAGCCGCCTTCTTCAGTAGCCCAGGGGTGATTCTAAACCCAGGGTTCTCCTCAATCCCTTGCAAGCTGACAGACAAGACCGGCACCTCGGAAAACCCAGATTCCTGCAAGGCTTTGCGGAGGAGGCCTATGTAGTTGGTAGCGCGGCAGCCGCCCCCGGTCTGGCTCATCAGGACAGTAGTATTATCAGGATCATATTTCCCGGATTGCAGTGCATGAATCAGTTGGCCTATTACAATGATGGAAGGGTAACATGCATCATTGTTCACATACTTCAGCCCGGTCTCTATCGCCTCTCGTTCCACCTTAGACAGAAGCACTGCATTGTACCCTTCTGACCTGAAGGCCTCAACTAGGATCTCAAAATGAAGGGGCGACATTTGCGGGCATAGCAGCGTATGTTCTTTCCTCATTCGCTTGGTGAATATGTGCCTTTCGGGGACGGGAGAGACTTCTTTAGGCTCTATTCCCATTCTTTCGCGCTCCCGGACTGCGGCCATGAGAGAACGAATCCTGATCCGGGCAGCTCCAAGGTTGCTTATCTCGTCAATCTTGAGCATTGTATAGAGCCGGTTGTGCCGGCTTAAGATCTCCTGAACCTGGTCTGTCGTAATGGCGTCGATGCCACAGCCGAAAGAGTTCAGCTGCACCAATTCCAGCTCAGGGGTTTCAGGCACAAAACTTGCTGCAGCATAAAGCCGGGAGTGATAGGCCCACTGGTCCACAACACGGAGCGGCCTTTCCACATCTCCCAAATGGGCAACTGAATCCTCAGTCAAAACAGCTACTCCATTTGTGGTAAACACCTCAGGTATGCCGTGGTTGATCCCGGGATCGAGGTGGTATGGCCTCCCAGCCAAAACCACGCCCTTGAGGCGGTTAGCCTTCAGGTAATTCAAAACCCGCTCGCCCTCGCGGCGGATATCGTTCTTGAAACGCCTGTCCTCCTGCCAAGCAGCCTCAACTGCTCTCTCTATTTCCCGTCTTCTTATGCCGAAGCCCTCTAATTCTTCATAGAGCCGTTCTGCTAACCGCGGTTTATGCTCATAGGGCAAGAATGGATTTATGAAAGTGACCCCATTTTCCAGAATCATGTCCATGTTGGATGAAACCACTTCAGGGTAAGAGATGACTATGGGACAGTTGAAGTGGTTGTCGGCCTTGGGCTGTTCCTTTCTTTCGAAGGTTATGCATGGATAGAAGATGGTTCTTACCCCTTGCCTGATCAACCAGGCAACATGCCCATGAACCAGTTTGGCCGGATAACAGACTGACTCAGATGGGATGGTCTCATTTCCAAGCGCAAAAATCGCCGGGGACGAAGGGGGAGAAAGCTCCACCCTGAATCCTAAATGTGTAAAGAACGTGAACCAAAATGGATAGTTTTCGTACATGTTCAATACCCGCGGGATACCGATAACGCCCCGATCTGCCTTTTCCAAGGGCAAAGGCTCGTAGCCAAAAAGCCGATTGAACTTATAGTCAAACAGGTTTGGCATCTCTTGCTCATTTTTTGACTGACCCAGAGGTTTCTCACAACGGTTGCCTGAAATGAACCTTCTTCCATCCTGGAAGCGGTTGACTGTAAGAAGGCAGTTGTTTGGGCACCCGCCGCATCGCATTGTAGATGATTCGAAGTGAAAAGCATCGAGTTTGTCAGGGGATATGAGAGTGCTCCTATGACCCGAGCGGCAACGGTCTCGGGCAATCAAGGCAGCTCCGAAGGCGCCCATCAGCCCAGCTATGTCCGGCCGAATGGCCTCTTTGCCAGTTATAAGTTCAAAGCATCTTAAGACCGCATCATTGTAAAATGTGCCGCCCTGCACCACCGTTTTCTCCCCCAGCTCCTTGGGATCTCGAATCTTGATCACTTTGAAGAGGGCGTTCTTGATCACTGAATACGAGAGCCCGGCTGAGATATCTCCTACCGTAGCCCCTTCCTTTTGGGCCTGTTTGACCCGGGAATTCATGAATACAGTACATCTTGAGCCCAAGTCGACAGGGGATTTGGCTCTAAGGGCCTGGTCGGCGAAGTCGCTTACCTCAAGGTTTAAAGAATTGGCAAAGGTTTCAATGAATGAGCCGCACCCGGAGGAGCAGGCCTCGTTGAGCATGATATCGCTGATTACTCCATCTCTGACTTTCAGGCATTTCATGTCCTGGCCGCCTATGTCAAGGATGAAATCCACATCCGGGCAGAAATACTCTGCCGCCCTGAAGTGAGCTATGGTTTCGACCTCTCCCAGATCTACATGGAGCCCAGCCTTGATGAGGCCCTCTCCGTAGCCGGTTACCGCCGAGTTGGCAATATAAGCGCCAGAAGGCAGCTGGGAATAGAGGTCTCTCAGGATCCCTGTGGCCGACTGGATCGGGCTGCCATGATTGTTGGTGTAGAAGGAATACAATAGGTTCCCTTCCCCATCTATCAAAACAGCCTTGGTAGTTGTGGAACCAGCATCTATACCTAAGAAACAGGGGCCCTGATGGGAACTGAGATCCCCGCGGGGAACCTGATGCTTCCCGTGTCGGGACCTGAATTCATCAAGCTCATGGGAATCCTTGAACAGAGGTGAGAGCCTCCACACTTCGGGAGCTGCCTCCTGGTCCAGCAGATGCAGACGCTTAATTATGCTGTGAAAGCTTATGACAGGAAGGTTCCTGGAAGCCAAAGCGGCGCCAAGAGCGACGAAGTAATGGCCGTTTTCGGGCACAATGGCCGTCTCGTCTGTAAGATTCAAGGTTTCAACGAATCTCTTTCTCAACTCGGGCAGATAATGGAGTGGGCCTCCCAGAAGGGCTACACGGCCCCGGATGGGTCTGCCGCAGGCCAACCCGCTAATGGTCTGGTTGACCACCGACTGAAATACCGAAGCCGCAATATCTTCCCGGGCCGCTCCCTGGTTAAGCAAGGGCTGGACATCGCTTTTTGCAAAGACTCCGCATCGAGCAGCAATCGGATATATCATCTGATGACGGGAAGCGAGGTCGTTCAAGCCGGCGGCATCTGTCTGAAGCAAGGCAGCCATTTGATCTATAAATGCCCCGGTGCCGCCTGCACAAATGCCATTCATCCGCTGGTCAATACCGTCGGTAAAGTAGGTAATCTTCGCATCCTCGCCGCCTAGCTCAATAGCCACATCCGTCTCTGGAATGAACGCTTCAATGGCCTCGCTGCAGGCGATCACTTCCTGTATGAAATCAAGGCCCAGCCGTTCCGACACAGACATGCCGGCTGAGCCAGTGACCATAGCGGTCAAAGGTTCATCACCTATGTGCCTGAATGCCTTATTCAGAAGTGCGTTCAGAGTGCTTCCAATATCGGCATGGTGACGCTCATAATCCTCATAAACTAACTGACCTTCTTCATCCAAAAACACCAACTTGGCCGTGGTTGAACCCACGTCCAATCCCAAGTTCAAAACTTCATTACTATAACCTAACCGCAATTAGACCTCTCCTGCTACTAAGAAACAACAACATCTCAAGCTGCGCTTAGCCAATCTATGCCATATATGATATGGGAAGCCATGCTGGATTGTCAATTCACAACCTTCTGAGATCACCCTTTGCCATCTGATCCTAGACAATGGACGCCTAGATGCCAAAATAGCAGGAAACATCTTCAATTAGCTCGGACGGGCCAGTATTCCCAAGGGTCAATCGTGATGCTGTCTGATCAAGCAGGCGAAGGAATTATGCTCCGTGCGGCCAATATGTGCCGTAGGTATGTAAGTACGCCCAGTGTTTATGCTTGAAAATGTAAACCAAATATGGGGGGTCAGTATGAAAACCCGTAGGATGTTCTCACGTGAAAGCGGCCCGAACCCGTTTTCAATGAGAACGGTGCGCATGGCGACGGTAATCCTCCTAGTTGCGCTACTCGCTGGACCAGCCCGCGCAAGCCCCTCACTCATATCTCCGGCGCGCCTGCTGGTGATAGCTCCACATCCCGATGACGAAACATTGGCGGCAGGAGGACTGATATACTCAGCCTCAAAGCAGGGCGCAAAAGTGAAGGTGGTCTTCATAACCATGGGCGATGGATATCATCTTGCGGCAAGCGCGCTTCGTGATATAGCCTGTCCGTCACCTGATGATTTCCTGGCCCTCGGAAACCACCGCCGCAAGGAAGGCATCGCCGCATTGGCTGCCCTGGGTGTCAGCGACAGGGACGTAGTATTCTTGGGCTACCCCGACCGGGGGCTGGCCAACATCATTGACAACTGGCATTGGTCGCCGGACGAGCCGTATACATCAGCACATACAGGTCGTAGCTCAAATCCCTATCCGTCAACATTCACACCAGGCGCCCAATACTGCGTCTCACAGATAGTCAGCGACCTTGTCGGAATACTAAATGACTACATGCCTGACATGGTGATCCTCCCCCACCCCAACGATACACATGACGACCATCATGCAACATATGCCCTTTCCATGTTTGCAATCCAACATCTGAACCTTATGGAGCGTACCGACGCCAAAGTACTGTGCTACATAGTGCACAGCGGGCCTAAGTGGCCAGAGCCATGGGGATATCAGCCTGACTCTCCTCTGGACCCGCCCCCATGGCGTGACCAACCCAGGCTCATATGGCACCGCCTGGAACTATCACATGAGGCAAGGGATGCGAAGCTTCAGGCGCTGGAGGAATACGGGAGCCAAGTGGCCTTGATGCCCTCTTTTCTGAAAAGCTTCATTAAGACTAACGAGCTGTTTGCCAACGTGCCAACGATCGTTGCGTCCTGCGACCATGATGAGGCGCAGGCGCATGAGGATGATGGTGGTGAGGTCGGGCCAACTCTACAGCACTTGCGGCTGTTCCAACCGAGTGGCGAGATCACATCAGTCGTGGCCGATCCAACAGATGAAGGGATTGCTGTCACTGCAACCTTCGCATGGAGACCCAGCTCCTCCATAGTATACAGGCTCAGGATAATGCATTCTGCTCCGTCTTTGAAACCGGATCCAACCATTAATGTACTTGCCTACGATATTACACCTGAACACAGGCAGTCTGAACCTTGGGAGGTGTCATTTCTGATCCCACTGCATGACCTAGATCGCTTAGGCACTAAGTTCCTCTTTGAAGTTGTAACCATGCAACGAAGTGCCGTGGTCGACCGCTCCGGATGGATATTGCTGCTTCTCTGATCTATGCAGCATGCAGAGATGGCAGCAGCTAGCGCCGGTTCACGACGGTTTCCCCGACAGCTATGGTCGCGCCCTCCAACAAGAATCGATCGCTCCATGGTTCAATTATGTATATCTTGTCTCTGATTCTCGATACTCCAGGCTGCGGCAGACCGTTGCGTGGAGCCTCTACAAGCTGGAAAGGCATGACCAGCAAACATGTGAGAAATAATGCCACTGTGGCTGCCAGCACTCTGCCTACAGGCGGATCTTGTACGTGGCTCAGTTCTATCAGGCGTCGGCGCATCACCTTGGCAGACGCCCCTGCAGATGCCGACGCCACTTGCCACATGGAGCTGGTCGCCTGGTTTGGCCTGATCATGGTTAGGAGAACTCTGCCATATCTCGCAACCCCTGCCCTGGTGGCATGCACAGCCATCTCGTCACATGCCATCTCCTGAGCGATGCCGAGCTCGCGGCCTGTCACCCAAACCAGCGGATTGAAGAAGAACAACACCCTAGCTAGTGTGGGAAGCCAGTTCCAGTTCAAGTCGCGCCTCTTTATGTGGGCCAGCTCATGGGCTAACGCCAACTCCAAGTCGCTCTGACGTTCTGGCGCCAACAGCTCCAGAGGAACAACCACGACATGCCTTCCGCGTCTTCGCAAGGTCATCGGGACAGATGCCCAGCCAGCGACTACGAGCTCAGGCTGGCAGCCGATTTTCATCCTCCGGCACAGCCGGGCCATGACGGCATCAAGTTCTCCTCGTCGCACTGGCACGCTGCGCATCGCCATGGAACGCGCCTTTGCATAGGCCACTACGACACCCACTAGACCAACGATTACTCCCATAATCCAAAGAGCCATCAAGGGCCCGCCAGCCATCCTGCCCAGATCTCCACGAGTTGGGATCCCCTCAGCAAAATGATGTGACACAACCTGTGCAATTACGGTCCTGGCGCGAGGCAACACAGCTAGATCGATCTGAGGCACAGCAAGCAACCGAAGAAAGGATTTGGCCAGTCCCATACGGTAAAGCCAGCATCTGATGTGGGCTGGAATGCGCGGGAAAGCTCTGCATACAGCCCATATAAGCGCAAGCGCCAGACTCCCCTGCCACAAGACGCTCCACATGGAGCTTACCCAGTATTGCGGCAGGATTCGGAACAGATACTGCAGATAGCCCCTCATTTCTTCTCCTCCCGCGACTCGAGCTCCTCGACAAGTCGTTTGAGTTCCTCAAGTTCCTGTGGACTCACATTGGCATCTTCAACGATGTATGCCATGAAAGGCGACAGAGTGCCTCCTAGCGTCTTTTCCACAAAGCCGTGCACTACTCCGCGCATAAGCGCGGAACGGGTCAAGCGGGCGGAGTATTCGTTTGCCCCTTTGCCCTTCGACCTTGTGAGGTATCCCTTGGTTCTGAGCCTCTCCATCATTGTGAGGATCGTGGTTCGGGCAAGACCTCGCGCCTTGCCATAATCCTCATAAGCCTCGCGCACGGTGAGCGGCGAATGCTCTGTGATAAATTGCAGCAGTTCCAGCTCCTGATCACCCAGAGGAGGCATTCCCATACTTGTCACACCCCCATCTTGTCACTTTACGGTTCGCCTAACTATATCTGTAGTCAGTATACGCACCCTGTCAGAGAATGTCAACGTGCTGTGTTCCCCATATACCGTGTTCCAAAACCCATAGTCGAGAAGACGGGCACATCCAGCTGCTCTGGCATCGTTGCTCTCTGCGTGCATGATTATGGCAATGAGACGAACGCCGTCCACCCTGGCGGTTGCTATCAGATGATAGCCAGCCGCCTTCGTGTAGCCCGTCTTAAGCCCGTCACACCCGGGATACGTGCCGAGCAACGGGTTCGTGTTGTTCATGACAAAAAGAGGATGCTCCATGAACACTTTGCTCCGGGTGCTGCTCCATTTCAGGATTTCCTGATGGCGGAGAGCTTCTCGTGCAAGACAGGCCATATCAGAGGCGGTCGTGTATCCATCGCTTCCTCCCGAAGTAGAGGGAAGACCTGTCGCGTTTACAAAGCGTGTATTCGTCATGCCAAGCTCGCTGGCTTTCTCCATCATTTCATCGACGAACCGGGGTTCACTTCCAGCGAGGTGCTCGGCCACTGCCACCGCAGAGTCATTAGCTGACGCAATCATCGCCGACTCCAGAAGCTGCTCGAAACTGTAGTATTCACCTGCCTCCAACCACACGCGGGATCCCTCTACCGATGCTGCATGCTCGCTCACGCGGACGGGGTCCAGCATGCTCAGTTGACCATGCTCGACTGCTTCCACTGCAAGCAGAACAGTCATGAGCTTGGTCAGGCTCGCAGGGGGGATTCGCTGTTCAGAGCGGCGCTCATACAGCACCTCCCCGGATTCGGCGTCTACCACAATAGCCGATACAGCCGCGTTCTTGCTAATTGGGTCGCGCGTCCGCAAGTTCGTCACAAAGACCGCTGCGATAATAATTATCCCTGACACAACCGCGAGCGCTCTACAAGCTCTGCCCGTTGATCTGCGCCTATGATTCAGCATTTTCGCGCACCTCGAGAAAGCCGTCTCGTCGAAGAAGCGCTTCTGTGAACTGAGATGCGCCGGACCAGACGAACTATTCCGATTGGAGTCTGCTCACACGACTGCCCAAGGGGATTGTCGGCAAAGGCCTCAGCAATGAAGCTATGCTTCGGGCATCCCGCAGATACTCCCAGCACATCAACTCCCAAGTCATTGGCATCAACGATCGCAACTGGCACACCCATCTCATCACGCAAAGACTGCGCTACAGCGTCTGGATTGGACGGAGCTAAGATCGCATATTCATTATAGGGCGGGAGAGTATAGTCGCAAGGTCCATCAATTGCCGCGACATTTGCGCCACATATTCGGTAGAACACTCCTCTGATACCGAAAAGCTTAGCCACACCTGCAACGAAAGCTGCGGATATGACTCGAAACGCGCCGACTTCCCTGATAGCCAGCTCCATTGTGCACGGGCTGCCGAGCCCGATTCCATAGGGCGATTTGCACACAAACTGAGCCAAGAAACGAGCAAGCCATGAAGGCTCGATCTGACTGACCGGGTAGGCCCTTTGCTGAGTTATGGCCACTATCTTCTCGCTCACTGCCAATATGTCGCCGGTCCTCAATAGAGGCCCGGCATATCTCCTAACTACATCTACTATGTCATCATCTGCAGTAACTACATGGGTTTCAACTGGAATGCGCGCATAAGTACGCCCATCGATCTCCACAGCCAGTCTCTTCCCGTGATTAGCCCGCAACTCCGTCACTCTCAACATCTCCCGTGCTGCTCAACGTAAATGCAACTCATAAGTCTGCATTCCAGTATTGCGACTCCGCTGGGCCCCGCAGATCAATCGCCAGTTCGCCTACTGCTGTAGTCAAGACTAGCATAGACTAATGTGGTAGTCAACTCCCTCCGGGCACCCCTCTCAGTTAGCTGCTGCGAAACACATGCTCCCTGATGGGAAATGCCAAACTGGGTATATATGGGAAGTGAGGAGTCCTGTCCCACAGAGCGAATGGAGTATTCCCCATTCTGGGAGGGGGAGTCTCATTTGAGAATTGAGTCGGAAATACTCGATACGTACCTTCGCGGTGAGTCCACCGAGGGATTCAGCGATCACTGGATATTCCAGACGGTCGGCAGATTTCTTCCCCAAGGAGAGTTGGCATATACTCCGCCGGATGAAAGCAGAGATGTGCGTGAGGCCATTCGCCGCATCTCGCGCGAGATCAGGCAGGCTGTTGACGAATTTCTCCCCAACAATGCGGAGATATGGGATGCACTCTTCCCCGACTGGGAACGTATCGTCGACAGAGTCGAGGTGAACATGATCGTTGGCCTTCCTGATATGTTTGATGCCTTAGTGATCCTGGATCCTTCCGGAGACAGTCAAGTCGTTCTTGATCTCAGCAATTGGGTAGTGTACGAAGGAAAACATAATATAGGCAATGTGATTCACAACTTGCTCACGCATGAACTGTGTCATGTATGTATAGGCGCTATATATAGGAAGATTGAGGCAGATTCAGAATCCGCGGATTACATAACGCGTATAGACGCGATGACCTTCAACGAGGGGTTCGCCCACTTGGTCTCGTATGATAGCACTCCCATCGACAGAGTGGACTGGGAGTCTGAAACCCTCACGGGAGTATACAAAAGAAGCATCGGACGGCTAAAGCTGGCTTTGGCAGAGACGGATGCTTCGAAGCAGCAGGAGTATCTGATAGATGCTGTGCGCGGCAGTTACTACAGTAAGTATGCAGGGATGGCAGGCATGTTGTTTCTGGGGGAAAGATGGCGAGAGGGCGGAATCCCCGCACTTGCTGATGAGTTCGACCGGGGATACCATGGGTTTGCGCAGCGGATCGTGGATAATACGAAAAACAAGTGGAAGAGCCGCCAGGCTCCATAGGTACTCTATGGACCCAGCAGCTCTCACTTTGATTATCTCAATTCTGTTCAGTTGAGCACTTATGTAGAAAACTCCTCGGCTTTACAAGCCAAGGCTTATGATATCGTCTACGCCGCCAAGAAGATGGTTCCTGCCTGGGCTGATGTTTCGCCAACCAATATCGCTTCGAGCTTCTCTATCTGGCCGTCATCCAGCCCCACCATGTTCTTAAGGTAGTTCACCACAACGGCCTTGAGGTTTGCGTCGGTGACCGGCTCGCCGTTATTCATCTCACAGAGCTGGTCGTACATTATCTTGGAGACTAGCTTGTAGCCTTCAGTGCCCTTCTCTACCTTGAAGTAGTTCTCGTAGGAGACCATGTAGTCTTCGACGATCTCGTCGACTGTCGCTCCGGAAAGGCCCTGGAGGACTGCAACCACTATTCCCGCTCTGTCTTTGCCCTCCACGCAGTGGACGGTATAGGGGCCATCATGGTCGATCATAAACTCAAGAACTGTCTTGAACTTCTCGGTGAACTCTTGGGCCGCAAAGTCTACTCCCATGCCTACTGCGATAATATTCCCTCTCTCGTTGAGGGCACGGTAGTAGTCGGAGTGTGCGAGGTTCGCCTCGAACTCTTCCGGGGTGTCGGACAGGTTCAGTATCGTGTTGATCCCGTATTTCTCGATTAGTGCGGCTGCATATGAAGAACGATCGTCGCCAAGTGACGGGTGGGAGACTCTGTACAGGACGCCCGGCTTGATATTCCCTGCCGTGACTTCCCTGAAGTTTGCAAAGGCTTCGTCGCTTTCGTAATCCTCACGGTTCTCCAGTTTCTCAAGATGGCGAATCTCTATTTCAGAAAGGTAAGCGCCTTTTTCCTTAAGATAGACCGACACTTCGGTTCCCTCGGACACGCCATAGGTCTCAGCGAAGTTGCCGTAGTTGATGGCAAGTTGAACGCCTGTATCTCTGGCTCTCATGAGGGGGATTCCCCGATCGACATCTCCGTAGGTGGTAACGAAAGGCAATACTAGCACGTGGTCCCCTATCTCTAGAACCACTACGTCCCCTACCGCAGCTCCAGAGGCTGCGACCATCTCCGGGGTTATGTCTGTCATTACGTTGCCGTACTTGTCAACTGAGACAATCTTGCCGCTGAAAAGAAGCAAATCTTCTGAGACTCCAGCAACCGCATGCGCGCCCAACGAACCCAAAACCAGCAGAGAAATGAGTAGCAAAACCGACGCCAGTCTCTTCAATGTTATCCCTCCACTTTACCTAGTCTTCTGGAGACTGTGGCCTGGACAGGCACTCTTTGCCGCAAGTTGAGGCAAGTCCACGCTCCCCCAGTTATTGCTTATAGTAAGTATTATTATAGCATGCTTGGGCTGTGGGTAAGTATTGCGTTTTCGCGTGGCGGATGCCGATTGACGTGGCGTCATGATCCCCCAGATACGGGAACGGGCAACAAGTGCGGGGGGAGGACCTTTTAGGGGGCTGCTCATGACTGGTTAGTTCACAGTTGAGAGGCTACCCGATCTACTGCAAGCAAATGTTACATATCTTTCCCCGCAAACTGTAAGGATGTGCTCATCCGAAATCTGCTCGGCCAAGGATGCAGGATGGGATGGACCAAATAACCCAGCGGATACAAGGATATTCGTGTCAAACATCACCCTCATATCGTTCCTCCCAGAGCTTGCGGCGCGCCTTAGGCCCGAGTTTCTTGCGGATTTCAACCGAAATCGTAACCTGGCCTTTGGACGACTTCTTGGCCGTGTCCACATGCACACCCTCCTTACATTCTTTACTCCCCTACCCATACGATACTTTTTTACGTGACACCGCATGAGCAGACAAGAATTTGCAAACAGTGCATCTACGGCTTGCGCCAGAATCCTGGAACGAACAGGCTGAGGACTGTGTATACCTCAAGCCTCCCAACGAGCATGCAGAAGGAGAGGAGCCATTTACCGAGGGCCGGTAGGGCAGAGTAGTTGCATGTCGGCCCCACCAGTCCAAACCCTGGGCCGATGTTGCCCAGTGTGGCCGCAACCGATCCCACAGCACTCAGAAAATCCAGGCCCATGGCTGACATGGCCAACATGGCCGCCAGGAAGACCGACAGATAGAGAATTACAAAGGCCAGCACGGAGCTGCATACTTCTTCAGGCACTGCCTTGTCGTTCAGCCTGACCACGCTGACTCGACGTGGGTAGACGGCCCTCTTCAGTTCCCTGATGGAATGCTTCGCCAGCACGTTTATGCGAACCACTTTCATTCCGCCGCCGGTGGATCCGCCGCAACCGCCTACAAACATCAAGAGCAGTAGGATCGCCCGGCTGAGCGGAGGCCAGATGTCATAGTTGACAGTGGTGAAGCCTGTTGTGGTAATTACTGATACGACTTGAAAGGATGAATGCCTGAGCGTGTTCCCCAGGCTGTAATTAGAATGGGCGAGCAAATCCAAGGATATCAACACAATCGCTGCCAGCACGATTCCAGCGTAGGTCTTGAGCTCGTCATCTTTCCGTACAGGCTCAAAATCGCCACGGAGGGCCCGGTAGTGCAGGGTGAAGTTGATGCCTGCCAGGAACATGAAGACCGTTACAATCATGTCTATCGCCGGCGAGTTCCATGCCTCAAGGCTCTTGTTTGCAGTGGAGAATCCTCCTGTGGCCACAGTGGCAAATGCATGGGTGACAGCGTCGAAGAGCGACATGCCGAAGATGCGCAAGAGCACGGCCTGCACTGCCGTTAGCAGGATATATATGCCCCACAGGCGCTTCGCCGTCTCGCGGATTCTGGGTTCAAGGCGGTCGGGCAACGGACCGGGCACCTCGGCCCGAAACAGCTGAGAACCTCCAACTTGCAACCCGGGCAGGAGAGCGATGGAAAGCACAACGATTCCCATGCCGCCCAACCAGTGAAGGAAGGAACGCCAGAAGAGGATGGCATGGGACTGCGCCTCCACGTCCAGCAGGACCGTGGCGCCGGTAGTGGTAAGGCCCGACATGGTCTCGAAGACTGCATCGGCAGGCGTACTCAAGCTTCCCGCCAGAAGGAATGGCAGAGCTCCAAAGAGGGCGCACGCTGTCCACCCAAGTGCGGTAATGGCCATGCCCTCGCGGTTGCCTACGCGCTGATTGGTGTCGGAGGCCGATAGGAAAAGTCCCGTGACGCCAAAAGCTGCAGTTATTGCCGACGAGATGAGGAATGCCGTCCAATCGGCCTCACCGAACAGGAGGGATACCCCGGCCGGCACCAGCATCAAGGCTCCGAATACCGCAACGATCCGCGAAACTGAAGTAATTACTGACCTTACATTCAATGTATACGCCTCTCTTACGGCTCAAACAGGCGAGCTGTCTCTTCTCTTGCAGATTCCACTGTGAACACGATCACGTGGTCGCCAGGGAGTATTATGGTGTCACCACGGGGCACAATGACCTGTCCGTTACGGACTAGTACGCCAATGATGGCGCCTTGCGGCACCCCCAAATCTCGCAGGGGGATGCGGCATGCAGGGCACTCCTCCGAAACGAGCAGTTCCAACACTTCTGCTCGGGCCTCCTTGAGCAGAGCCAGCGAAAGCACGTGATCGCCACGGATCATCTTCAATATTGCGGCGGCGGCGCTCACCCTCGGCACTACCGTGGCATCAAGATCCATGGGCCCAGTGAAAGGCAGGTACTCGGTGCGTTTGAGAGAGACGGCAACCCGAGGCACACCCATGCGCTTGAGGAGATATCCTGTGAGCAGATTGGACTGGTCGTTATCGTCCACTACTGCAGCTGCATCAGACCCTTGAGCATTCTCATCCTGCAACACTTCGAGATCGGACGGATCGCCCTGAACCACGGTAAGGCGCGGGAACGCTTCTGCTAGGGTTCGGCACCTTTCAAGGGACTTTTCGAATATCTTGATATGCACGCCATGGGCAGCCAAGGGCTCCAAGGCACGTGCAAGATAGTAGCCTATGCTGGAACCGCCGATTATGCTGACTGTTTGCAGGCGCGTGGCTTCGCGCCCGGCCCGCCATTCGAAGACGCTCGACACTCCCCGCCTACCCACTACGAAGACTTTGTCGCCGGGAAGAATCGCCGTGTCGCCCCTGGGGATGAGCACATCTCCGTCGCGCAGTATGGCGACTAGTGTGGCGGTGGCTATGTCAAGTTCCCGGACATAGGTGTAGGCCACAGGCGAATCGGGTTCAACTGTGTACGACACGATCTGCACCTTGCCCCCGGCAAGATAGTCGAATTCCGAAGAATCGGGGTTCTTGATAAGACGTGCTATGTCAGCCGCAGCCTGGTGCTCAGGGTTGATAGCAACGTCCACGCCGGGATACGTACCATTGGACGTGAGGGCAAGATCGGTATCGTAGACAGGGTCGCGCACCCTTGCAATAGTAGTGCGCGCACCGGCCTGTTTGGCCAAGATGCACGCGAGCATATTTACCTCGTCCAGGTCTGTCGTGGCTATGACAAGTGATGCATCGGCCACCCGGGCTTGTTCCAGAACCCTCATGGACGCACCGTTTCCGTGGATCGCCATTACGTCCAGGTTGCGCTCGATTTCGCTCAGCCTCTCGGCTTCTCGATCGATAACGACTACGTCCTTATTCTCCTGGCACAGCCGGCTAGCGAGCTCAAATCCTAGTTTGCCTGCGCCAATGATGATGACTCTCGTTTCTAATCACTCCAGACTAACCTGCCAGAATCCTTCCGGCGCAGTTTGCGATATAAATTAGGTTTGACGTGCAATACTACTTATCCTGCATCTGGCTGTGCGGCAGTTGTTGCCCTATTGGGCTCCAGAAAAAGTCGCAATCTGGTAGAGATGCCTAGGCCAAGATCCTTGCGGTCTCCTGATCCAGCTTGGCCAGTACACCGCTGAGCCAATTGAAGGTCAAGATGCCATCTGCCAAGCTCAAATCGGTATTTTGCATTCAAACCCAAACAGCCTTACGAGGGTCTTTCCATCTGCTGCTACGCGTCTTGTTTGCCCACTCAGTGTTGAAGACGGGGGCTACTGCTGCCTTCACCATCGGGGGCTTTCACGCTGAAGATATCGATCATGCCGGGCGCACCACGAAGAGGGCGCGTCGCCCGGTGTACCGGTCGCCGCGCCCAATATTGGTTCGTTGTTTCTCTCCGTTTTCTAGTAACCTACAGCAGCTCCGTCCCTTCTTGGGTCAGCAGCGCCGATGAATTCGCCAGTCTCAGGGTCTACCATTACACCCTGAGCGCCTCCGAAGTAGAGATCGTACTCGCCTCTTACCGACTTTTCGTCAATGGGATAACCCATCTTTTTCAGGTCTTCTGTGACGTGCTCGGGGAAACGGGATTCGTATTCAAGCGTATCCCTTCCCTCACGTGCGAAGAACCTGGGAGCATTTATCGCCTCCTGGAGTCCCATCTCAAAATCAATGACGTTGGTGAGCAACTGAACCATTGTAGGAACGATTCTCGTGCCTCCGGGAGTACCAATGCTCAGGAAGGGCTGGCCTTCGCGAAGCACGATCGTCGGCGCGATCGTAGTCCTCATTCTCTTGTTGGCGGCTATGTGATTGCCACTGGTCTTATCAGTTGAGAAGTTGGCCATTTCGTTGTTGAGGATTACACCTGTGCCCTCAACCATTACACCTGCGCCAAAGAACGAGCTGATCGTCTGTGTGATCGCCACCATGTTGTGATCCTTGTCTACTACGGATATGTGCGTTGTGGACGCTGGTTCGTAGCCTCCGCCTTCTGTCCCGGTAGGAGCCAACGCTGCCCCTGTGAAGAATTCGCCGCACTTGATCTCGTCGGCAGGAGTCATCTTGTCCGGGTTGACCTTGGAGGCACGCTCTCTCGTGTACTCCTTGTAGAGCATCTGCTGCATAGGCACATACACGAAATCAGGGTCACAAACGTACGCGCGCATATCGCGGAAGGCAGGCTTGATGCTCTCTGCCAGGTAGTGGATTGTCTGCGCATTCGGGAAGGGCTCGGCCGCAATATCGAAGTTCTCTGCGATATGCAATGCCTCAATCAGGGTAGCGCCTCCAACTGGCGGCGGCGCGGAGAATATCTCATACCCTCTGTAGTTGCCCCTAGCAGGCCACCTTGTGACAGCTTTGTAATTAGCAAGGTCTTCCGCACGGATGTAGCCGCCATTGGCGCGACTTGCAGCATCAATAGCCTGGGCTATCTCCCCGTGGTAGAACGCGTCAGGACCCTCCGCGGCAATCTTCTTGAGCGACCACGCCAAGCCGGGGTTGACCAAAAGCCATCCTTCTTCGGGAGGCAGACCGTCTTCAGTGAATGTCGCGACCAGTCCGGGGTCGTTCAAAATAGCCTCGTATCGGTCTTCAATAACCTGAGCAAGGGTTGCGCCAATAGGGAACCCCTCTTCGGCCAACCTAATTGCAGGCTGCAGCACCTGCTCAAGCGTCATCGTGCCATACTGCTCCAGCGCAGCTGCCAGGCCTGCAACGGTCCCTGGGGTTGCCACGGCCGGCCAGCCTGTTGACGGCATTCTGCTGTCAGCAAAAGCTTCCGCCGCCGCAGCAGGCGATGTCGACCTGTAATCGATCACGCCTGCCCTCTCGCTCTCAGGCATATAGACTACGAACATTCCTTCGCCGCCAAGCCCTGAAGCATTTGGCTCAACTACTCCAATCGCAAATGCCGTTGCAACTGCGGCATCAACGGCGTTTCCGCCTGCCTTGAGGATTTCAATCCCCGCTTCGGCTGCCAGCGGATGCGCTGCAGCTACCATTCCGTTCTCTGCGCGAACTTCCTGCGGCAGTTCGGCCATTGCGCCCCCAGTTGCAACTACGAGGAGTGCGAGCAATACCGCCACTGCAGAAAACCACTTGCGGAAATCGTGTTTCACCATTATCTACGTCCTCCTCCTCTTGTTGATCTCAACCTTCTCCTATGTCCTGGGCTCATCTCAAGTACTTCTCAAGCCCATGCGAAACCAATTCCTCATATTGAGGCAGTCCAATCCAGCTCGTGCGCACGCCCTCAAAGAGCTCATGTGCATCGAGCACGGCATCTATCATAGCCAGGTGAGTGGCAGTTCTACGCGCCAAAGGATTGACTTCATCGTGTACCACATCAGGGTCAACAACCTTGGCGTCCTGTGCAGGGTTGGGGGTCTCTATGAGATATGAAGCAGCAGGCGTATGGTCCCCCCACTCTTTGTGGGAAAGGCCACGGAAATTCTCAGATGAATGCTCCACATTCATGATAACGCCCTGCATCTCCAGGTCGACTATGGCCATAACCGCGAAATCCAGGTTCTTGGGGTTAGCCACAATCATGTTTGCCAGGCGGGATGATGGACCAGCTTCATGTAGATCGAAGGCCACCTCCACTTTCTCCTCCAGCAGCAAACGGTTGTATGCGTAAGCAAGCTGCTGAGTGAGAGTCCCATCGGCTTTGCCGGGATACGCTCTGTTAAGATTGCGTGCTTCGCTCCCGGAGAGTTCTTGGCCTGACTGGTAATGAATGTACTTGCTAGGATCAGGCCCCTGATGTTCAGGGTTCGTGAGCCTGTTTCCGTATCTGAAGTTTCGAACCCCGCTCTCTGTGCTCAAGCTGTAGTAGCCAATCTCGGGATGCCGTGCGTCTGTGTGGCTTGCCCCAGACGCGTTAGCGTACGGCACTACTATGAGCCTCCCGTGGGTCACTACGGCCCTCTCCACAAAGAGCTTGGCCGCCATAATCCCGGCAATCTCGTTAGAATGGGTTCCTCCCAGTATGAGGGTCGTTGGGCCTTCAACTCCACTGTCCAGGTAGTAGACTCGAGTATCCGCCGCCGAACCTCGCAGCGGGGCATGATAGTCTGAGATCCATCCAATAGCAGTGACCCCATATCCGGGCCTTACATCATGCAATATCGGTTCAGCCACAGCGGGCACAACGGCAACTGCTATCACGAGAGTAGCAACGAATAGTGAGATTAGGTTCCTACTCCATTTATTCATAACACACCCTCCAAACGTAGGCCCTGTTGATAAGGGGTTAATCGGCAGCAAGCAGATCCTTTATTGGAGGACCTATGGCGATCCTGTCATCAACCTCTATTAGAGGAATGTTCTTTTCCTTTGCCAGCTGGGTGAAGAAGCCATCGTCATTGCTGGCCTTAACCACGAGAACATGGTGAGCATAGTCAGCAACGAATCTGGCAAACTCGTCAGACCCAGCCCCACGGCGAGCAGTGCCGCCTATGTGGACCAGCATCACGAAGATGTCGTCCTTCTCTGCCGTTTCAAGAACAGAACGAACTCTGGCCTTTTCCTGATCGAAGTCGATTCCTGCGGCACCAAGCCCCTTGCTGCTAAGGCCGACAGACACTATCAGAGTGCGAATTCCCTCAAGATCCTGAGGCTGTGCAAGCTTCTCATAGGGAACCGTCTCCTTGGTCACCCTATCAGTCAGAATCGTTCTGAGAATTAGGCCATCAGGGCTCTGACCCGCAGATATGATCAGGGCAGGCTCACCAGGTTTGGGCGCAGCAGAAGCTGCAGGAGCCAGCATAAGCGCCACTACGGCAAAGATGGTAGCCAATCGAATAATGCTCATTCGTTTGTTCATACTAGTCGCTCTCCTTTCAGTTTTCATGTACTTTCATTGACTCGACTCGAGTTCACGTGGGCACCCGTTGCCCCCAACAATATGAAAGCCGCCTGAACCTAGGCGGGGACAGCTCGATGTTGGTCTGCACGCCTTCCATCTCAATGTCGAGAATGGCAGCAGATCGAACGCCCAGTCATAAGAAGCTATGTCACAGGCAATTCGTGAAGGTGAAGTTCAATGGAGACATCCATTTCCGTGGGGCATGGCCGGGCAATTGCATATGCCGCGCCTTGGATCAATGGATCATTTGCCATCCTAGGTAATCCCTGCTCAGGTATGTTGCCTCGGTTCCTGAAAGTTTCTGATGCAACACTCTTTCAACACAAGCTGCTGGACCAGGCCATTAGTGGGTTGCATTCGTCAGGTTAAGCTAACCCCTTCGACATTAATACCAGTTCTCCTTCTTATAAGCAACGCAACTACTTTCTGTAAATGTGACTGCAATCACCCGTTCCTGCCCTCGGATCTCTTCGTTGGGTTTTTCTGCGCAATTGGTTGTTCGCAGCCTTTCCCGGGGACATTCGGGCAGAACCCCTCTGTTAGCCGCGAATAGACTTTGCAGCATGCTTCTTGGGCTCGGGGAGGCAAGAAGTTTCGGAGACTGCGCCCCTGATCGCCGCATCTCCACCTCACACCTTCTCACAACGCTAAAGCCTGTCCCACAAAACCCGCCTAAGCTCCAGACGCAGCTCCAACAGCTCTATGCTACTGTTTCCAGCTACGTTCAATTCCTCAGGTTCAACTTGTGCTCTTGTGCAGTACATTGCAGTGCTGTATAATATATACATACAAATTCAAGGCAAGTACGATGTTCGTTCAAATTGGGAGTGTCAAGAGCCAAGACAGAGAATTCCAGCACCATCAACTTGCCAAGGGCGGGCATAGAGATGGCCGCATCAATCAGAAGGTGCCGGTACCCGTGACCGCGTAGACGCCCTGGACCGTTCGAGAGTCGATGGGATAGTCTCCGGCGTGCTCTCCTCCATGGGCGATTGCCATCATGTTTGGTCCAAGGAACACGGCAATGCGTACGTTATGGAAAAGCCCTGGCGTGATATGTATACATATACACACATGCACAGAGCTCTTGGCTTCCTAATCTTTTGCAAGCGCGCGATTAAGGATCGCGTTTTCTTCAATTTCACGGACGGATTTCTTTTCGATGAATGTTAGCATGGCGTTCTACGACTGCAGCCTTGTTGACATGTATGGCGAGAGCTCGCAGTTAGTGAATGTCATTATTTATGCACGCGGGAGGATTGGAGAGGCGTTGCAATCTTTCAGATGACTTCATTCGCACAGCATTGCCATATGCCAACCAGGTTATGCTGGCAAAAGCGGGTGAGCACGACGGTTTGTTCGAGAAGATACTGGCGGACAGGAATGTGCCCATTGTAAAATAACACGGATCTCTGAGACCTCGGAGCCATTGCTCGATGCACTCGGACTCTAGGCCCAGTTAAGGTATCCTTGGGTGTAGCGCAGCCCCGGAGCATTCGTTTCGAGGCCGCGGACCCCACGGAGGCTATCGTGGAGGTGTAGCCCTTGCTGTCTCAAGGCTTAATTTTCCTTATTATGGTCGCCGCATTCATGGTAACTGCCTTCGGCTTCAAGCTGCCGATCGGAATATGTCTGGCCATAGCTTCCGCGTTGGGAGCCATATCAGGTGGGCATGGCATTGCCCTTCGCCATCTGGTGGAGGGATCATTCGGATATCTCAACACAATACTGGTGATCGGTGCTGCTATGATGTTCATGAAGGCCATACAGAAATCGGGTTTGCTTGACACAGTTGCAAGATGGCTTGTGGAGACTTTCCATAGGTCGCGCGCCTTGCTCCTTGTCGGTCTGACCTTGCTAGTCATGTTCCCTGGAATGATAACCGGATCGTCCACAGCAGCCGTGCTTACCGCAGGGGCGTTGGTAGCGCCCGTTCTCATGGCACTCGGCGTGCCGCGTCACCGAACAGCGGCTATGATCGCTATGGCTGGAATATATGGGATGCTTGCGCCACCGGTAAATATTCCGGCAATGATCATAGGCGGGGGCATCGACATGCCCTATGTAGGCTTTGGCCTGCCGCTTCTTTTCGCTACGTTGCCTTTGGCTATTGCGGTTAGTTTGATTCTTGGGCTTCCGTACATGAAGCGCTTGACAGACATCGACCACATCCAAGATAAGCTACCCGAGTCACATCACGAATACGGTTTTCAGCTTTATGTTCCTCTTATTGTGCTCGTTGTACTCATGACAGGACCGAAGATCCTGCCAGGCAAATTCCCGGATCTGGGGATGCCGTTAATCTTCCTGATATCGGCTGTGGTTGCGTGCCTCACCGGGCGACCAACTAGCATGTGGGAGACCGCCCGAGAGGCTGTCCACGACTCATTGCCGGTAATGGGGATCCTAATGGGAGTGGGAATGTTCATACAAGTGATGACCCTTACGGGAGTCCGCGGGTGGGTAGTTTCGCTCGCGCTCGGAATGCCAAAAGCATTGCTCTACCTGGCAATGGCTATTTCTATGCCTGCTTTTGGCGCCGTGTCAGCCTTCGGTTCGTCGTCAGTTCTCGGGGTGCCCTTCATACTGGCCCTGCTTGGCACGCACAATGAGATAGTGGCCACTGCAGCTCTGACACTCCTTGCAGGTCTGGGCGACTTGGTCCCGCCCACAGCCCTGGCCGGAATTTTCGCGGCTCAGGTGGTAGGCGAGGATAACTACATAACCGTGCTGCGCGATTGCATCATACCGTTTGTGCTCACTGTGGCGTGGGCTCTGTTCATCCTGAAATGGTCGACTCCGCTTGCGCGCTTATTGGTACGATAGGGGGACGAAAGCTATGCTGACATGGATATATTGGGGCATATGCGCACTCATGCTGGTGCTGTGCGTGTTTGAATTATGGACAGAAAAGGACTTCTGGAAGCAGGCCAACGTGGCCATCGTGATTGTGCCGCTTGTGCTCCGAGTCCTCAATTGGAAGTGAGGTGCCACACATTATGCAGCTTGAACGTCACAGATGGACTGCTCTTATTCTTACCGTCCTTGCCGCGGCCGTGGTGCTTCTCACAGGTGCGCAGTTTCGGCAGATGCATCGCGACGAAGTCATCATCCCTGGGCCAGGCGTAACCCAGATACGCATGCTGTCAGATTACTTTCCGCCGCTGGCAGGAACAACAGGTGACACGGAAGCCTACATTCTCGATGGCAAGGAACCAGGCCCAACTGCCTTTGTGCTTGGGGGAACGCACCCCAACGAACCAGCGGGATTCATGACTGCGATTCTCCTGGTGGAAAATGCCGAGGTGCAAACGGGCCGGCTGATAGTTGTGCCTAGGGGGAACCGAAGCGGGTTCATGCACAACGACCCCCAGGAGGGTTCTCCTCAGTACTTCACGCTGACCGCATCAGATGGCTCAACTCGCACCTTCAGGTTCGGATCCCGCGCCACGAACCCGCTGGACCAGTGGCCAGATCCAGATACGTACATTAACCCATCCGGTCAGACACTCTCGGGCAGTGAGAACCGAAACCTTAACAGAGCATACCCTGGGAAACCAGACGGAACCCATACGGAAAAGGTGGCGTACGGCATCATGGAGCTGATACGTCAGGAGAATGTCGACGTATCCGTTGACTTGCACGAGGCGTCGCCGGAGTATCCAGTGATCCACGCGATAGTCGCGCATGAAATGGCGGAAGACCTTGCGGTCATGACCGTAGTGGGCCTGGATATGGAGGGCATTCAAATTAACTTGGAGCCGTCTCCTCCAACATTCTACGGCCTCAGCCATCGTGAATGGGGAGATCACTCCGACACGATGGCTGTGTTGATGGAGACAGCGAATCCGGCCCAGGGGCGCTTACGCGGGAGAACCGATGAGGCCCTCGTATTGACCGGCCAAGACGAATTCTACGTGAAAGCGGCCGAACTCGGAAGGCTCTATGTGCCCTTCGATAATGACGGTCATCCTCTGGAGGAGCGAGTCGGCAGGCACTGCTCATCTCTTGGACTGCTGTTTAGTTCCATGGAGTATGTGGGCGACGGGGAGCCAGTGGTAGTAGAGGGAATTCCGACCTTTTGCGAACTCATGGCAAACGGCGTCGGTTATTATCTTAACCCAGCGCCTTAACAGAGCTGAGCGCAACGAAACGCCCATTAGCAACAGGCTGGTATGAGCATAAACCCACACCCGCCTGAGAACTCTCAGGCGGGTGCTCTTCTTCGCTTTGGATATCTGCTTAGGCCATGTTCTATCAGATCTTCGGCACCCTTAATCGCCTAGCCTCAAGGATCTTTCTTTCGCCAGTGCGCCCAGAAGTAGAAGAAGGCAGAGGATGAGCCCGATGACGGCTGCGGGTTTGCACCAAGCATATGCCGTGTATATTGGTCCGTCACCCGGGTTCGGTAGAGGAATGGGATCAACTAATATCCCGTTTCGTATAGCGAGCCCCCTTATGTCTATGAGGTTCACGACTGGCAATCCCATAGCGGCATACTCAAAGATCAGCCCCCGCGCAGGGTCAAAAGACATCACCTTTGGAACCATCACCAGCCCGTTGGGAAAGTCTAGCGAAGCTGTGGTGGTCCCGTAATTGGCCGAAGCTCCTCCTATGTTCACAAAGCAGCTCACCGAATGGCCACATTCGGCCGCAGCCTCTTCGAAAATCTGCATTCGCCTGGCTATGCTCTTTTCAATCGAATCCTCCCGTATCACATAGAGCCCTGATCGCTCCGCGACCATTTCCGTCGCTTCTGTCGATACCTCAAAGAGGCCTGCCTCGCCGGCATCGTTATCTCCGCCTAGCGAAACTGCGGCAATTGAATAAGGGAGAATCTCTCTGGCTCGTATCGCCTCTAGCATCTCAATGAAGGTGAATTCAGGTATGGTGGCGCCATACATCGAAGCGCCTATTGAGTATATGACGACAGGCTCGAGATCCAGGGCTTTCGCGGCAGCCAATGTGGCGATTATCAAGGATGGGAATGAACCGCTTGCGCCAACTGCCACCACATCTCCCTGCCGTAGCCCCGCCTCTCTGAAGTACTTAACCATCAGTGCCGCAAACTCCGGATTTGTGGCCGTGCGCTTCGCCTCGAGGACTCCGACTGTGGTAGTCAGCGGCGTGAAATCGCGGCCAATCAACCCGGTGCGGTTCGGATCCAGCTCAGAATCGATGGGAATGCCCAGCTCGGCCCTGGTTTCATCTACAGCCGAGATGCAGTCTGCCATGATCTTCGCAGCCAGGATCTGCTCTCTGGCGTATTCTCTCTCCCCGTCCCTCCCACCGCCGGACAACCCGATCCGGTCAGGGCGAACTGCAATGCCGAAGCTCGCCAACGCTACCACAGCAGCCAGACAAAGTATGGCAAGATCAATCCTGTCCCTTCCGTACTGGCGCCCTGTCGGCGCAATGAGACCCTTCCACACCTGCATGTTCCCCCCTTTTGACAGCATTGAACAGGTTCCAGCCCACAGTGCCAGCCCATGACAGGACAGGCAGGCAAACCATCACGCAAACACTATCATGAGCAATCTGACAACTGCGGAGACGAATATGACCGAAACTAATGTACGCACTGCCCCCTGCCTTGCAATATCGTTTGCTATGAGGCCTGGGATGATATAACCAATCGCCCGCAGCTCAGGGCCGCCCGGGGTAATGCTTATCCCCGCCCTGTTGAGAAACCAACCCAGCCAGAAGCCGACGATAACACATGCCATGAAGCGGCGCCTCCCGTAAACCGCAAGGAAGTTTGAAATAACCCATACGATCCCGTATGCCACCAAGGCCACCAGGAAGGTGGCGATAATCCTAAACGGCTGGTCAAGGTAGAGTGCAAGATATCCCGGAACAACCAGGCCTCCAGCATAAAGCCCTGTCAGTTCAGTGAAGATGAAGCCGACTATTAGGCCTATTCCAATGGAAATGGTTACGATCACAGCGACACCCCGTTTGCCTCGAAATACTGGATTATTCCCTCACCCATACCCCTGGTATTTCCAATCCCATATACAACCGCCCCTCGAGGGCATCGCTCTGTAATGCTCCTCAGAACCCTTTCAGTATTGCGCTGGAGTGTAAGGTCGACCATGATGGTCCTGTCAACGCCGCCTCCAGCAAGGCCCCGCATGGCCACCCTGCCTGCCTCGCCCACCACAAATACCCACTGCGGATCGATCTTCTCGGCTACGAACTGAGCTAATTCGCCTGCGCGGAAAGGCCTATCAGATCTGTTATTCAGTATTACAATGGCAGGGAGCCCGTCCAGGGCAAAGGGAGCGGTTTTGGCCTCGGCCGCTTTGCAGACAAGTGCTGTGGAGTCGCTGTCATTTGCAGCAAATGCATTTACAAGCACGTAACTGGCCAAATCCCCATCAATTATCAGGACCCTTGCGGCCCCGGGGTCCGCCCCGGCGCTTAACATCCCCTCAAGCGCCACATCGCGCGGCACACCACAGAGCTGGCAAACTTTCAATGCACAAGCCACATTCTCCGGGAAGTTGATGTAGTCAAAGCTAAGGGCCACATCGCCTGGAACATCAGATGCGCCAACAGGATATACAGATGTCCCGACCTGTCGCGCCCTCTGCTCAAAGACAGAAAAAAACCCCGCTTCAGCTGTAACCAGATCGCCTCCATACGGGATAGTCAGAGAAAGGGAGCCGGCCACATCGCGCACGCTCGGGCCCATAACATCCAGGTGGTCATCGCGAACGTTCGTAATCACGCCCACTGTAGACCTGATCATATGCCGTTCAGCCACCCATTGGTTCTCGCGCTGCAGCGCCATGCATTCGACGACTATTGCATCTGCGCCCCTGGACTGCGCCAGCCTAACAAGACTCATCTGCTCAGAGATGTTCGCCAGATCGCCGCGTCGGGTCACTGGCTCCTCCGAACCGTCCTCCAATATGATCCTAGCTGCTGTGCCTGTAGTCTTGCCGATAGTACGCAGGCCGCCGGCTCGCAAGCCCGCAGCTATCAACCGCACCGTTGTCGACTTCCCCCTAGTGCCGTTTACATGAACCCTGATAGGTATTTTGCTGAGGCGGCGCGCGTGAAGCAGGCTCTCGATAACGCCTGCCGCTAGAAGGCAGGCGCACATCAGTGCAAAACCGCGCATGTATATCACCCTTTTGCCCACATTGAGGCACACGTTCTTCTAGATTTCGAGGAACAAAGCGCAGTTCCTCCATTGGGACGAATGGTAGATCGCCGCCTATGAACGTCAATGAGGAGCCACGCTCGAAGAACGATCGCGCCGCTGCTATAGTGTAGGCCATAGGCGGCGGGGCAACCTTAGATGTTGGAAAGGTGGTAGCAGGCCTGGCATTCCAAGATGGCAACACAGACATAGCCGCATTTCGACTGAAGACCAAAACAATCAGCCCATACGAGACCTGCCTTGGATCACGGTGCCCACAACTTCCGGAACAGGCTCTGAGGGTTCCGATAATGCTGTTATGGAGCTCGGAGATGAAAAACGGGGCCCATTGCCCCTCCATCCATGATCATCGCCACTCCTTCCCTGACTGATTTGCTTCCATTCCGTCCCACAGTAGTATCTTCAATCAATGCGTTAGCCCAGGCTCTGGAGATCTTCACAAGTGCCGGAGCGACTAGGTCTGAGTCAAGTTGTTTCGGGCACTATCCCCTTTGAGTGTGAACAGTTAGCTGCTCAGCGGGATTGGGTGAGAATGCCGCACAGATTCCGCGGTGCTCTCAAGGCTATGCTCTGGGGCAAACCAGAAATCGGGCAATAATCCTATGCCATCAATGGTAGCCTGCACGCTGGCCCGGCGGTTTGTGTTGGTGCACTCCAAACTAGGCAAGACACCATTCAACTGGAGGTTCACACCCCGGATCTACCATCACCATTCATCAGGCACAAATCAATCCCCTCCGTGGGTACGAAGGGATGCTGCCGGATTTTGGCGAATCTTCGTACTGATTGGAGGTATTCTGCAAGTGATACGCAGTATCGATTGGAGTTGGCCAAATATTATTACCGCTAGCTTGATAATGAGGAAGCAGGTTGACTGGTCTTTGCTCAAGAGTGGATGGACGGTCCCGGTAGATGTCCATAAGCGCGTAGTGGATGAGAATGATGGAGTAGAGCTTCAGCCGCGAGACAAGCGTCATATAGTGCTGCTCATAGATGGTCATCCTTTCGGCGCGATGCTTACTTGTGTTCGGCGTCCGCAGGGCCCGCCACACATCCTACAAGTCAGATACGATAGGAACCACGAACTCCGTAGAGTCTTGAATACAACGTTCTGGACTAGTCGAAGGTGTTTGGAGCTGGAGCGGGCTAAGCTTCGAGAGAAGCTCGGGCCAGACGCAAAGTTGTATGCAGAAATGCCAACACACTGCGCGGAGTTTATAGATTGGAAGTCGACTGGCATTCCTTTCTGCTACAAGGTCGACCTATTGCCGTGCAGACTCCAAGTCCCCTATGGGGTCAGGCAGATTCTCACTGACTTGGGTGAGGTTCACATCGAGGCCATGCTTGCAGAGGACTCAGAAAAGCAGTTCGCCTATTGGATGACCGCGATACAGTGCCTAGCTCATGAAGAAGGTACTGAAGCTGTCAGAGCCCTGCAGTACTGCCGACGGTACCTGAATCTGGCTAAGCGCCTGCTTGGGCAGATGTACGGGCACACGTGCCAGCTCTGCACGGGACATGCCGTCAGCAGCGTCGCAAACACAACTCATCACATCGATCCGGTCACTACCTCTATGGATAATCGAATCTCAAACCTGGTCCTGGTCTGTCCAACTCACCACGCCATGCTGCATGCTCATGATCTCGTATTCGATCGAGCTAGTTTGAGCTTCGTGTCTCCGAAGATGGGCACATTAAACATCGCTATGAACAAGCATTTAAGGTCATGAAGTGTTTTGCCTGAAACATGTGATCTCAGCTCCATTCTCGTAGTTTCCGTATGTGCTGGTCCCGGTGAGCCTTGCGTCTGCTCCTAACCTGCTGCATATTACTGCCGAAGCGATATGGAGGCAAAGGGATCGGCATAATCGCGTTTCCGTTACCGTGAGACTCCTACAATAGCTCCCACAAATCCGTCAAGATTGACCAATCACCTGAGCACAGTCTAAGGGACAAGTTACGGCAAACCGCCATTTATTTCAACATCATCGAAGGCCGCAACCTGACGTTCAACACGAACGCTCGTTGCGGCCTTATCGTCTCATGATACTAGCGCCAGCGCCTCGACGGAGGCTTCTCCACTATTTGAGGCATCCCAATCAGCTCAAAAAGGCCATTTGCAGCCCTAGTCCACCATTCCCAGTCTTCGATGTCCAATAGATTTAAGGCCTTCATATACATGCTGACTGCTTCATCGAGCCGCCCCATTTTCACATGGCACTCTGCAATCATCACCATAGCATGGTTGCGATCGCTTTTGAGATTGTTTGCTGTAGTCTCATGCTCCACAAGAGCAGAAATCTTAGTATACGGGAATTCCTTTTGCTCGCTATATGAAGCCCTATAAAAAGGTTTCAGGCCTGACATTATCATGTTTGCGAGCCAATTGGCGCTTTGAGCCCACTCCTCGAGTAACGGTATTGCAGCCTCATAATCCCCAGCATCGAATGTAGATTGTGCAGCCTCTGCGATTTCTTTGACCGATTCTGTTGTAGGCATTCCAAATTCGTCAACGAGAGTTCGGTACTGAGTCACGTCAAGAACATCCATTTCGGATTCAGTCTCTGCGTATCCTGGCATACCCAGCAAAATGATGAGAAGGCAAACGAAAACACAAACTCGAGCATGCTTCACTTTCACTAGAAATGCACTCCCTTCTTGTCTAGGCTCCAGTTCCTATTGTCCATCCCGGACGGTGCCGACGATGTACAGCAATAGTGGATGCTTGGTCGACTGCTATTGCGGCTAGGCCGCACAATAGCGCTCGAACTATTCGCCGTACGTTCATCATGCATCAACTGCCCCTTTGACGATTCTTTTCACTCCTAGTTCGACAAAGCGAACATCCAACAACTTACCCAAGATCCAGACATAGGTGCAATGTAGACCAACACCCTAATCTTGCACAGGTCGACTATGAGCCGACATCTGAGCTACCGTAGAATGAGTTACCTGTTCATCGACCTTTTCGACACCTTGCTAAAAGATATGCCAACTTGGTCCCGAGCACATCACTTCGCGGCTCCGACTCAGACCCCATAGCCTGCGCCTATCCGACATATCAGCCTTCTACACCCAGCTCTTTCAGGAATCGCACCACCAGTCCCCTGTTGAGCTCGTCATGGCAGAATTGGTTAGTATAGTTTCGCAGACAACTATAGCAACTCCCGTTGCCCGCATCATCCCCGCAGGTACAAGAAGCCATCTTAATATGGGCTGTGTACAGGGTGTCACGGAGCGCCTCCTCACGTCCTAACTGCTGCACATGGCCGACCCCTCCGGATACAGAGTCGAACAATATGAGGTAAGTAGGCTGGCCGGCAGAGTCGCCCCACTGCACACAGCCATCTATCTCCGTTCGGTCAATGTCCAGCGCCTCGCAAGCCCCCTCAATCATTGCGTAGAGCAAGGAATACCAAAAGCCGGAATTTGCTCGCATGCACGGTTCAAATCGAATTCTCGCTATGTCTCCAAGAAACTCATGTCCCAACGCTATCCTGGTACCAAACTTTCCGCTACATTCCCTTCCATAAGCGTTCCTATGACGTTTTTCTGGGCCTTTGCGATCTGCAATGTATGCATATCCACATAATGGGCACACGCGGAATTTCACGCGCCTTGCATCATTGATAACTGTCAGCTTTCCCCTCTTTGACGTGCTGACGATGACGCGGCCATTTAGGAAATTGAATCCTTGATCGCCACTTGTATCATCGTCCTCAATTCCGGAGAAGAAAACCCTTGTTGAGTGTGTCCGCTGGGGACGCCGGCCGCCTGCAACCGCAGGCTTGTTCGGGTCTACCAGAAAGCCAAACTCCGGGACTATGAAGGATTCCTTGCATTCGACTTCTCCGCCACAGACACTACAATTAGCCTTTTTGCTGCCGTCCTTAGCATCTAGTATGGTTACGTGATTCTCGCACTGAGGGCACTTGGCGTACCAGTAGCTTGGCAACTCCTTACCCGGTACGCGCTCCAAATATTGGCTGGTCCATACCTCCCCATCAGCTACGACTTCGCCGTCAGGAGCGTATTCGGAAATGGCCAGTTTGAGGTCGCGCTGTAGGCAGATATCGTCTGTAGCGTAGTGATTATTCTTCGTCTCCAAAGTGACCACATCGACTGGAAAACCATATCGTGGCATGACGTTCTTGCTGGACAAGTAGTTCAAGAGATACCTTTCCTTTATCGTTCTTATCAACTTGATCAGGTAGTCAGCGTATTTGTGCTGAGCAGCCAGTTCTCGATGCCTCTCCTCCAGCCTACCTACGTCGTTCCTTACCTCATCATACGCAATAGCGAGCGCGCCTTCAGGACCGACTAAGGTATCAAGCCATTCCCAACTATCTATGCCCAACGGCTCCTTTAGTTCGTCTGGCACTACCCTTTCAAGGCTGACCTTAATAGATTCTGGCTTTAGGCCTAGATACTCAGTCAAGCAATCCACTGCAGAATCAGCTTCATCGGGAAAGAAGAAGTCTTTTACTGCGTATAGGTAACCGTCGTTCTTACGCCAGAAGTCCGCCAAAGCTACTGCGTACATATGCCGCAAGACTATCTTTTCGTTGTTTATGTCGAAGTATGGCGGCCTGATATGCCCCTTAATCATCCTGTCCGGATATCGATAGTGGAAAGCATCATGGGGCCTGTCCCGCGCATATGTGACTACCATGGCGGCAGTGCCCGCCCGTCTGCCCGCCCGGCCAGCTCTCTGGACGTAATTGGACGGCGAAGGCGGAACATTCTTCATCAATACGGCTTCGAGATCGCCGAGGTCGACGCCGAGTTCAAAGGTTGTTGAGCAACTCAATACGTTGATGAGCCCTTCCTGAAACTCTGTTTGAGACTTCGCTGCCGCTCCCGGTTTGAGCTGGGCTGTATGCTCCCGAGACGTCATCTCCCTGGGGAAGTTCTCGCTTTCGTAAAGACGCACGTAGTGGTTGGATTCGAGTCTTTCGGATATGTAAGCTGGGTTGAGGCTGCCTGTGCACCTATACTGAGGGCATACGCCCCTGATATTGCGCAATGTCAGCCTGCCGCACCTCTCGCACATATACCACTTTGGTTCACTCCTGCTTCCGTAAGCCAGTATCCGCCACTTGTTCGGGACTAGCTTATATGAAACGAGTCCGCGCTTGTCTACCTCGGGTTTGAAGTACCCATTCCACGGGCTGGTTGCATTATGCGGCTTTAGATCTTTCTCCCACATATCGCTGAGCAGATTACAAGCAACTTCCTCCGGATCATCCCAAAGCCCAATTTGCTGGGCAAGACGGGTTAGATAATCGGATCGCTTGTTCGCGACCGAACGGGTTGTGGGGACCCAGGCCCTTACGTTGCGGCGATCGCGGTCGTCTTTGGTCAGCGATGCTAGAAGATTCCCCGGTTCGAACAGTTCATCCTCGGGATCCACGCCACGAGGCACGCTTACAGCGCCACTTGTCCGGAAAGTGTCGAGCAACACCTGGTAGAGGTCCCATACTTCGCTCTCCGACAGCGCCCATTCCCGCTGAATATGTAAAGGCACTATCCATCGTTCAGGCCGTTCTGATTCAAACCCGAGCAGTCCAAGGCGTTCAAGACCGTGTTTGTCGCGTCCAGTGAACTCATGCAGCACCCATTTTTGGGCCTCTACGCGCGCATCATAACCCGTGGGCAGCACCGGCCTGAGCTTCAGTTCCGCGTGTGTCCACAGATCTGGAACCATAATGTCCAGATCGGGCGACTCATCTATTGCCTCCCGCGCGGATTGCAGAAGGATGTTGCGCCGTAACATTCGGTCATAGCTTGTCTGCATGTATGGGGCGAAGTAGGCCGCATCCTGCCGACTGTCGGAGAAGACCAGCAGTTTCTTCCGTCCAGTTTCTTTGCTCGTTGGGGCTGGGACATCAATTGCCCAGCCGTCTTCATCATACTGCACCTCTGGGAGACCTTGCTCGTAGTAGGATTCCAGACTTGATTCATCAAGGCAGAGTTCTTGGTAAAGGGCTGTGGCTATGACGCTGGCAGCAGCTTCGGGATATGACGACACTCTTCGCACGATCCCATGCTTCGTGTTTCGTCCACCGCACACAATGCAACGGCCTACCAAGCGTGAACGAGACTTGGTTTCCAAGAGTCGGACTTTCTCGACGCCACAACCGCACTCAAGCCCCAGTGAGTTTGCACGCCGAATATCTCCACAGGCAGGGCACAGCTCGTACAGGGATTCGCTGGTGTCGTACCCAATAGGATCTTCATCTTCGTCGGGCCTCATTTCAGAAGGATCTTCAGGAGCCAGCACGGCGTAGTATCTTGCTTTTCTGTCATTGCTGTCATCCGAAACTGGCGTCAAGCGCCAGCCATTGCCCAAATCAGAGTCCACTCTTGCACCAAGTATGTAAGGCGCCCCACATTGCTGGCATACTCCAGCCTCATACGCCATTGCAGTTCCATCGCCCCATGTGACTCTGTTCACCTGATCGAGATGAACCTTGGGCTCAGGCAAGAAGGACAGCCAGGCGCCACTGAGCGCTTTGAGCATCAGATGGTACCTGGCCGGAAGGAGCGGGCTGCTATCCTCAGAAGGCCTGGCCCTTACGGCCAAACCGATTAATGAAACTACACTTTGCTCGGAAGTATGAGGCGACATACGTGAACCGAAGAGCACGCCCGCAAGCTCAGTGAGGTCAAGTGGGTCTTCGGCAAGAAGCTGCTGCGTACGAACAACGTATTCATCGCCCAACATTACTCCATAGAGAAAACCTTCCACTGATGAACTGGACCTCTCGTAAGCTCTGTTTACTATTTCCTTGGGCACGCGATGCTCAATCGCTGCCTCCGCCAGTTTTGATACCGCATCTGCACTGTCGTCTTGCGATAGAATCTCGCGCCAGGCAGCATAAAGCCGGGGATCCGGGCTGCCCCAAATGCTTGTTTCGTCGATAGGCTCCCTTTCTGCAACGATCAGATCTTGCCTACTATGATCCGCGGGATCATATTCAAAATCCTCGCTGAGCAGACGTGAGGCAAACTCCATGATCCCTGGGGCATCATCCAATCCCCTGCCTAAGGTGGCACTTGTAGCTACGCATTGCAGAGCTCCGGTCTCACCTCTAACCACGCGATCCTTCAGCCTACGGATGAGCATAGCCGTCTCTATGCCCTTGACACCCGTATAAGTGTGGGCTTCATCGAGAACAAGAAACTTCCAATGATCAGAATCGGGACCGCCGAAGAATGGATTGTCTTCAGGGCGAAGAAGCAGGTATTCTAGCATAGCGTAGTTGGTAATGAGGATATGAGGGGGTTGGGTCTGCATTTCCTCACGAGATATCATTTCGTTAGGCAAAGGATCACAGTTGAAAGTGTTCCTGTAGGCGTCCAATCCTTCTCGCCTAGTCTTAAGTGTTTCGCCTGTATACCGTCCAAACGTGACAAACTCAAACGGCTCGAAGAGGTCACGAAGCCGTTTGACTTGATCGTTTGCCAATGCGTTCATCGGGTAAAGGAGCAGCGCTCTGACTCCTGGCCCTAGCGTGCCAGCTTCATATTGACGAAGTAGATGATTACAGATGGGCAACATGAAACACTCTGTCTTTCCACTTCCTGTTCCCGTGGCAACTACGATGTTACGCTGCCCCGACACCATCTTTCGTATGGCGGCTTCCTGATGCGTGTACAAAAGCCTAGTGAGAACATCTTCTGGGCACCTAGAAAACAAAGGTGAAAGGACGCCTTCTTCCACTAGGTCATTCAATGTCAAGGATTTCTTAAACGGCGGCGTCGCCTGCACAATCGGTCCTTTTACGTATTTGTCCTTTTGCCTGAGCCCTGCCTTGAATTGCTCACTCAAACGTTCATCCGAGAACTGAAAAGTAGTGCACAGATAACCGTAATATGCCTCAGCAACGGCTTGGCTCGTTCTGATAGGATCAATGCTCATCAATCATTCTCCTTTCCCGTGCCGCATTCAATCAGGAATTCCCTGCGCATGCCGGCATATGATTGGAGCAGAGCTTCGCTCAGCTTGATGGGATCACACAACTCTCGCGTCTCGCCAGCAAGCGGCCTGAAGCAACTATCTGCTACTGCATAAAGATAGGGCCCACACATATTGCCAGTTCCGCTAACTCGATCAATAAGGCTCGCGAAATCGTGGGCCACCAAGATTCTGGCCCTGGTCGATCTATAATGAGTCTTGAGAGACTTACATCCGCGGGAATAGTGGCGCTGATCCCACTCCCTTTGGGAAATCACTCCTCGCGGATGCGGACAATTAGGGTCCATGCATTCGCCGAGAAAAGTCTTGAAGGAGAAATCAAATTCCTCTTCGCTGTCACTAATGATGGAGAGCCTAACTGCGCCTGGGTAATTAGGATCTTCAACTGAGAAATCTACTTCGCTCAGGTTAGCAGCAAGTCCCTTCAGTATCTTCTTCGCGGATGCCCGCTGAACAGTTATCGGGCGCACGCCTCTTTCCTGTATCCGCATGGGCAATCCGCCCGGAGTCCGTTCGAACAGGTCGAGCCAGTGGGCCGCGGAGGAGCGGGTGACTGTTTCCATGGCGCTGTCATGTGGTCCCACAGCGACAAAGCGGTATGGAATTTGATGTTCAATAGAGAATACTCCTACTATGCTCGCATCCTTTTTGACATCGTAGACCCTAAACTCGAACCTTCCATTTTCGAGTTGCTCAATTTCAATTGTCTCAAACCCGCCATTTCGTCTATTCCATACAACCGCCCCTGTCAGATGATCGCAGACGCTTTCGGGCCAGGCTAAACCGGAGCATCGCACCATAGCCCCTTCCCTTGCAACTTCGAATTCGCGTATCTGGGGGCTACCATCCGATATCCAGATCAAGGTTTCAGTTAAGGAATACCCTAACCCACCCCAATCCACATCTTCTTCCTCGAGGAACCCAATGCGATATGGGCCGGGACGCAATGCGCCTGCTTCAATTATGCACTCGTGCGCACCAGGTTCTATGGTCGATCTCAGACGCTGATCGCTGCTGAGCCAGGCTGGTCGCATTGTGGCTATGGTTCTAGAGCGTGGAACGATGCCCGTCCAGTTCAATGAGATCTTCAGATGGTCCTCGGAACCCACCATGGTCGCCTTGATGTTCTCTGGCACCCATTCTCTATGGACCGTGGCAACATGTACCCTTTCGGAGTCGGAGGAGTCGGAGTAATTCACTACTGCATATAGGTTGGTGCGAGAGGGTTGGGAACGTATCGTTTCAGCAAACTGGCCAAGCTTGAGTTGGACAGTTCTTCGGTCTACCGCGAAATACTGAGAATCTCCGTGGGCTGGCCCAGCCTCCAATCTAGCGCTGGAGATGTTGGGTGCCGTCGTCATCATGTCAATGATCTCATACGTTCCGTTATCAATGTCCGCAAGCCAGATATTCTCTGTTGTCCCTCCAAAGCGCCGATAGCGAGTTTGCCCATCACCCAAGAAGCGCCATGCGACCGCAGGAGGCTCCATAGCAATCGGCAGCTTCACGCCACCGCGGACCAACCATCCGTATGTCGTCGCATACAAGTTCATGGCGAGGTGGAGCTCGACTACATCGTCGAACCCTCCGGCGATCTTCACGCCACTGCCGGCAGCAAACTTCCACCCCGGTGGAACGATCATCTCGGCCCCCGCAATTTCATCCTTTGGGGGCACGAAGGCCTTCTTGTCGAAATCGATTATCAGCCCTAGAATACGGAATACTGAGATGCTCCTATGCATACCATTGGCGTCTCGCCAAACGAAGCTCATTTTTATGTCCTGTTCAGCCGATATATCAAGCAGTTGGGCAAGGACGTTTAGATCCAGCCAACCATCGGCTTGCAGAATATACTCGAGGTAATCTGCAAGGTTCTGCTTCAGTTTGGTTTGGCCATCGAATGTTTCGATCATAACTTCCAGTTGAGAAAAGCTACCCTCACGTTCCCCCTGCCCTCCTTCGACCAGGAAGCTGGCATTTGGAAGAGCGCCCCTGTAGACAGGGTGACCTTTGATGAACCCTCCTTGCACTGCATCGCCCCCGCGCAACCTTATCTCCTCACTCTTAAGTTCGGGTTGCACGGCATAATCTTTGTTGATGTCGCCATATTCGATCCTGAGCTTGTATTCCTCGCACTCCTGAAGGTCTAGCCAGGCTATGTCGTAGATCTCTTCGTCGTCGAACGGCTCTCTCATCCCCACGATATGCTCCGGCAAAATCCGAGCTTCACTCGGCAATACAAGCCAAAGATTAGCGTGGTCCAGCACGTCTTCTTTGACTAGCCTGCCGGAGCTGGAGAACATCATCCAAGGTTCATCATGGTCCAAAGTCGACACGGGATACGACTCGAGGA
>CZCA01000372.1_pt1 | contig 41296 bp, 46 predicted proteins | sample 591981 | NCBI WGS metagenome assembly CZCA01 (sample SAMEA3556810, study PRJEB10932) | anaerobic digester metagenome | reverse complement strand
CGAAAGGAAGATAGCGTAGATCTCGAATGCGGGTTGGTGACTTTGGTCTCAATCGGCGATCCTGTTGAACAAGGACAGCCAGTTGCAAAACTGTACGCCAGCAGCACTTCTCTGTTGACGGAAGGACTGTCAGTGGCGGCTAAAGCCTACACTTATTCCGCCGAACCTATTGAGCCTCCGCCGCTCGTGTATCGAACCATAGAGTCCTGAACGCGGGAACTGTATAACAGGGCATGCCTCCGAATATGCTCTTTTGAGAGAAGTGAAGGAGGGAGGCATGCTTCTTGTCATACATTCGCTGCGGTAGGGCATGTAGGGCGGCACTTGCTCTCGTTGCCCTGTTGTTAGTCGTCAAGGTAGGGATTTGCGGCGCGCAGAGCGCCCCTCTTGCTGCCATGTCGCTGGATCTTGACAAGAAAATTACGGCTCCCAGCGCCATACTGATGGAGGCAAGCAGCGGACGTGTCTTGTGGGAAAAGAACGCTGATGTGGCACGTCCGATCGCAAGCGTGGTAAAGGTGATGACGCTCACCCTTGTCATGGAGGCTCTTGAGGCAGGTCGGATAGATTTAGACGACATCTACATCACTTCCGAGCACGCAGCCTCCATGGGGGGATCCCAGATTTGGCTTGAACCTGGAGAGTCTATGGCTGTATCTGAACTTGTGAAGGCGGTGGCCATAGAATCGGCTAATGATGCTGCAGTCGCTCTAGCTGAACACGTGGCCGGGAGCGAGCCCGCCTTTGTGGCCTTGATGAACGAGAAGGCGCAGGCTCTGGGATGCAAGAATACGCATTTTATTAACGCAACAGGGCTTCCCGGCAAGAGCCCAAGTGAAGACTGTGTCTCCAGCGCGCGGGATGTAGCGATAATGTCCCGCGAACTCCTCAAGCACCCGCGTATTCATGAGTGGCTGACAATATGGATCGGCTACGTCAGGGACGGTCAGAACATGTTGACCAACACCAATAGGCTGATACGATTCTACCCGGGCGCGGACGGAGTGAAGACCGGATATACCGAAAGAGCTAGGTATTGCCTCTCGGCTACGGCTGTGAGAAACAATGTCAGAGTCATAGGGGTAGTGCTCGGTGTTCCAACCAGCGCTGTCAGGTTCTCTGAAGCCTCTACGTTGCTCGATTACGGTTTCAAGATGTGCGAAGCTCACGTGATCGCCCGCTCCGGGCAGGAAATGGGGCGGGTCCGCGTCCTGCGAGGAATCGATACCGAAGTCGGCGTCACGGTCGATTCAGATTTCACAGTGGTGACTTTAAGAGGAGAAGGCGATGGGGTCGATGCCAGGCTGGAGCTTCCCCAATATGTTAGCGCTCCGGTTGAACGGGGGCAGCGTGTTGGCAAGATTGTGGCCTATGTTGAAGGTGTGGAGATAAACTCGGCTGATCTAGTGGCGGTCGATGACATTCCGAAAGCAGGCGCGTTTACCTTGGTTGTAAGGTCGACGAAGGAATTCGTCAGATCTCTCTTTGATTTTCGCTGATTCTGTCGTGCCCTTGTCGGCCATTAGCTGGAAGGAGAAGCCGCTTTGGCAGAGAATCTCTGAGTCAAGCCAATGGGGAGGCGGGGGATGGCGGTTGATCGAATGGGAGGTTTCTGGCAACAGTCTTGTCGTAGAGATCGCCGGCGAGCTCGACCTGACTTGCGCTGACGAGTTTCGCAGGGTTCTCGATTCATTAATAGACTCTCATCCAGGTGTTGCCCGGGTCATACTGTGCATGGACCGAGTTGCGTTTATTGACAGTTCTGGCATAGGGGTGTTGTTCGGCAGGCACAGGCGAATGGCATTGCGCGGGGGAACGCTCGCGATAGCCTCTCCGAGCCCGCAGGCGATGCGGGCTTTGGACCTTCTGGGTGTGCCTTCGGTTATACATGTCTATGACACACTGAAGCAGGCCCTCGCGGCGGAAGCGGAGGTCAGAAAATGCACGCGAAAGTGAACCATGCAAAGGTTGAGTTTGATGCGATCCCTGGCAATCTCGGCTTTGCCCGCGTTGCCGCCGCCAGCTTTGCTGCTGGACTCGGTTTTACTGTAGAAGACCTTGAAGACATCAAGCTTGCCGTCTCAGAGGCAGTGTCAAATTGCATTATCCATGCTTACCCTGGTCCTGGCGAAGCAAGGCCGACAGTATTGATGGTCATGGAGGCACGTGAATCAGAGTTTGTGGTCTCCATTGAAGACAAGGGAATAGGCATAGCTGATGTTGCAATGGCGCGAAAGCCTGGCGTGACTACTGACTCCGAGAGACTTGGCATGGGATTTACCTTGATGGAAGCCTTGGCTGATCAGGTCGACGTAAAGTCGGAACTGGGCGTAGGCACGCGCGTTGAGATGATCTTCTCTCCGGAGCGGGGAGGATGATGTGGAACGCCGATACGCAAGGCGGATCTGCATTCTTGTCATCCCGCGAAGCCGAAGCCCGGCGACACGCGGGACTTGTGATGTCGTTGGCACGAAGATTCGCGGGTCGGGCGGAGATTGCAGATCTCTACCAAGCAGGATGTGTTGGTCTGCTCCGCGCAATCGACCGGTACGACCAGTCGCGAGGCACGACTTTCAGCACTTTTGCTGTGCCTATCATACTCTCCGAAATAGTGGCCTACCTGAGAGGCTCAGGTCCCATCCACGTTCCCAGGCCTGTGCGTGAGCTCGCGCAGAAATGTCGCCATACACAGGATTCTCTCAGGGCCGAACTTTCCAGGGAGCCTCAGGCAACAGAGATCGCCGCTCGTCTGGGGATAGACGCAGCGGATGTCGTCTATGCCATGGAATCTGAGGCACATGTCTACTCCCTTTTCGACCAGGTAAGCTTCGATCATGAATCCCTCGAATTGCACGAGGTCCTTCCAGGCGATTTGGGCGTTGAAACATCGGTGTGTGAATCCATTGCCCTCTCCGATGCTCTTTCCGCCTTGTCAGAAATCGAGCGCACGGTGGTGGCGATGCGCTTCTTCGAAGAACGCACTCAGGCTGAGACAGCCAGCTTGCTGGGAATTTCCCAGCCCCAGGTGCACAGGATCGAAAAAGCCGCCCTCCTTGCATTGAGGCGAAGCATGGAAGGTGAATGAAACCTCCGGCCCGGTTGCATACTAGCCCATGTGGGGGTGTGCATCTTGGCAAGTCCGGGAGCAAAGAAACAGAAAGCTGACGAAAGAGCAAAGTACCAGAGGCTCGCGGCATCTATCGTTCCCAAGCCCCCTCTTGTCCGAAACATAGTGGTGGCATTCGTTGTGGGAGGTCTCATCTGCACAGTAGGACAGGGTGTGATCAACGCTTTCATGTCCCGTGGAATGACTCAGGACGAGGCAACCGCACCCACGCTGGCCACTATGATTCTGATAGGCTCGGTACTGACAGGCCTTTCTGCATATCACCATATAGGCGAATTCGCGGGTGCTGGGGCGGCCATTCCCATTACCGGATTTGCCAACACAATTGTGGCGGCAGCCATGGACTTCAAGCGTGAGGGCTACATATTGGGCATGGGCGCCAAGATGTTCATCATTGCAGGCCCAGTCCTCGTATACGGGATTCTTTCCGGTGTGCTGGTTGCGCTCATCAGGTGGCTCTACAGGGGGTAAGCTATGACGACAAAACGTGTAGGCGGAAGCACAATAGTCTATTCCACTCCCCCTGTAATTGTTAGCGCTGCTACAGTTGCCGGCCCAAAGGAAAGCGAGGGCCAGATGGCCCAGTGGTTCGACGAGCTGGTGCCCGATGACATGTTCGGGGAGCGTACGCCCGAGAAAGCGGAACGGCGATTCATGGAAGATGCCATTAAGATCGCCTTGGGCAGTGCCCGTGTCCTTCCCGAACAAGTCAATATGATATTCGCCGGCGATCTGCTCAATCAGATAATCACCTCAAGCTTCACCGCAGAGGGTTTTGGCATTCCTTTCGTTGGGCTGTATGGGGCTTGCTCAACTATGGCGCAGAGCTTAACCATGGCTTCCGCAATGGTGGACGGGGGTTATGCGGACCTTGCCCTTGCGGTCACAAGCAGCCATTACCAAACCGCTGAAAGGCAATTTCGCTATCCGATAGAGCTGAACATTATGCGAAAGAGCACTTCGCAGTATACGGTGACCGGGGCAGGCGCCGCATTGGTGGGCAGATCAGGAGGCAAAGTCAAGGTCACTGAGGCGACTATCGGAAAAGTGATCGACATGGGCATAAAGGACCCCAACCAGATGGGGCCCGCTATGGCTCCTGCCGCGGCCGACACTATCTTCGCACACCTTGCCGATACCGGACGGGACCCCGGATACTACGATATCATCCTCACCGGAGATTTGGGGCGCGTGGGAGCGGAGATACTTCGCCAACTGATGGCGGAGAAAGGGGTGCCCCTCGGGGACAATTACTCAGATGCAGGCATCCTCATGTTCGAGGGTGTAAGAGGTACTGGGGTAGGGGGCAGCGGGTGTGCGTGTTCAGCTCTGATCACCTACGGGTTCATCTTGAAGAGGATGTGCCAGAACGAGATATCTCGGGCCCTCGTCGTTGCCACAGGCGCCCTCATGTCGCCCATCTCCTGGCAGCAGGGAGAATCGATTCCTTGTATTGCAAATGCTGTCGTGCTCGAGACGTAATCGCCATGTTCAGGTCATCAAGGCCCATATATTGTAGCCTTAGGGAGGAACTTTGGTCACATGGACTACCTCGTGGCGTTTCTTGTAGGAGGAACGATCTGTGCAATAGGCCAGGTGCTGCTCGACACGAGCAAGCTTTCACCCCCGCACATGCTAGTAGCCTTTGTTGTAGCCGGCGCAATCCTCTCAGGTCTGGGAGTCTACGATAAACTGGTGGATTTTGCTGGGGCAGGCGCTCTAATTCCCGTATCAGGCTTTGGTCATTCAATAGCCCGCGGCTCGCTCATGGAGGCGGAAAGGCTCGGCGTACTGGGGTTGTTCACCGGTGCTCTGGAGTTTACAGGGCTTGGGATAACCACGGCGGTTTTTTTCGGCGCATTGATTGCTCTCGTTGCCAATCCCAAGCCATGACCATGAGAGTGGGAGTTCCCCGCGGGCTCTTGTACCACGAGTATGCGCCTGCCATCCACACTTTTTTGGAGTCTTGCGGAGCCGAAACAGTCGTGTCGCCGCAAACCAACCGGGAGATACTTGAGAAGGGGCTTGCTCTGTGTGTAGACGATGCCTGTCTGCCTGTAAAGGCTTTTTTCGGGCATGCCGCCGTTCTGTCGGATCAGGTTGACGCCTTGTTTGTTGCGAGGTTTGTGAGCGTGGAGCGTGGAGCGTACATATGTCCGAAGTTCATGGGCCTCCCCGACATGATCAGAGCGAGGCTGCAAAATGCGCCCCCTATCATCGATATGTGTGTCGACATACGCCAGGGCCTCGGTTCGTATGTTTCATCCCTGCCTTGCTCAGACACTTGCAAGATACTAGGAGTGGCACCACGGCATCTATCATGGGCATTGGGCGCCGCCTTGATGGCGCAGCGAAAGGAAGACCGTCGGCGCGTCAAGAGGTTTGCGCCCTCAGGCTCTGCCGTAGCCCGTACGGGGCTAGGCGGATACACGCTTGAAAGCATCTATGAAACCTCGTTGACCATAGGGGTGTTAGGTCATACCTACAACCTCGATGACGCTTATCTTAGCTTGGGCCTAATATCAAAGCTTGAGAAGATGGGCGTGAAGGCAGTCACAGCAGAGGATTACGCATACGACAATCTGAGGCGGTGGGAGAGGCGGGGGGCGGACAGAAAACAGGTCTTCTGGACTGCCGGCCGCAAACTGATCGGGGCAGCTCGCAGATGGAGAGAGACGGGAGAAGTGGACGGAATGGTGCACTTGACCTCCTTTGGTTGCGGGCCTGAGTCATTTGTTGCTGAAGTAATCGCCCGAGACGCGGCGCGCCATCCCGCCATGCCTCTAATCATCCTCAATGTGGATGAACACTCAGGCGAAGCCGGCATGGCAACGCGTCTGGAAGCGTTCGTGGACACTGTCAGAATGGGGAAGTCGAAGCGATGAAAGTCTCCTTTCCGCATCTGGGAAACTTGTGGATTCCCCTGAAAGCTTTCTTCTCAGGAATCGGCATTGAGGTGGTTGCGCCGCCTCCCACTACTCGAAAGACGGTAGCGATAGGCGCGCAACTTGCCCCCGAAACAGCGTGCCTTCCTCTCAAGGTAACTATTGGGAACATGATTGAAGCGATCAACAGCGGCGCCGACACTTTTCTCATGGTGGGTGGGATAGGTCCGTGTAGGCTTGGCTACTACTGCGAGCTGCAGCGAGACATACTCTCTGACCTTGGCGATGACGTGGACCTGGTGGTGATAGAGCCTCCTAGGGGCCACTTTCGCAACACGGTCCGGTTTGCACGCCTCCTCACTAGTCGTGCGGGCGTGAGGGATGTGGTTGAGGCTGGGAAGCTTGCGTGGGAAAAATGCATAGGCATCGACGTCTGCGAGCAGTTGGCCAATGCCGCGCGCTGGAGCGAAGCCGAAAGAGGCGCGGTAGACAGAGCTGTTCGGAAAGGACTTGCCGAACTGGACAGAGCCTCTACGATTAGAGACGTGCAAGCCGTCATCGCCAACACGGTGGAACACGTACGGTCCTGCGCCGTAGTAGGCCCGATCTGTCAGCTCGATTCTTGTGCTCGAAGTCTAGTAACGGATAGGTATGGCGCCCTTCTGCGTTCGGAAGAAGGCGATCTTTCTCCGCTTTCTGTTGGAGTGGTTGGAGAGATATACGTAGTGATGGAGCCCGCAGTCAACATGAACCTCTGCAAGAAGCTGGGGACTATCGGGGCTCAGGTTATGCAGCCGATCACGTTTTCTGGGTGGATCATGACCCATGTAGTCCTCGATATAGTGAAGTTTATGCCAAAACCTGATATGTTGGCATGGGCTACGCCGTATCTGGGGCATTTTGTCGGCGGCCACGGCGTGGAAAGCGTGGGGCACTCGGTTCAGATGGCCCGAAGCGGGTTCGACGGCGTTGTGCACATCTCTCCACTCACCTGTATGCCTGAAATCGTGGCCCAGAGCATATTGCCACGGGTGAGCGAAGAGGAAGGGATGCCGATAATGTCACTGACCATCGATGAGCATACGGCAGATGCAGGCCTCGACACCAGGTTGGAGGCTTTCTGCGATCTGCTTGCAGAAAGATCAGGCAAACGATTGGACGGGATTTCGGGTGCAGGTCGATGGAAAGACATGCAGGTTCTCTGAAAGCCCACGGGTTCACGTCATTTCTCACTTTCAAACAAGCTGTGCCGACTATTGTCCCGTCTCATCAATTGCACATCTATTAACAATGCTCCATTCATATGAGTGGCAATTTCGCAATCAACTACAGCTGAACAAGCCTGCGGCGACGGATGGTGTTCCCCGCTAGCGGCTGCGTATGTTATAATCAGGCCCAGAGGAGGGAAAGCCCGTGCTATCGATGAACCCTTACTCCATGCTCATTACGTTGCCGATTTTGCTTTTTTCTTTGTCAGTGCATGAGTATGCCCACGCGCGCGTAGCATACAGGCTGGGCGACAACACTCCCCGATGGCAAGGGCGCCTCACTCTCAACCCCCTTGCCCACATGGACCCCGTAGGCCTTCTTGTGCTCGTCGTTACAGGCAGGTTCGGATGGGCAAAGCCAGTGGTAGTCAACCCCAATAACTTTGAAAACAGGGATGCGGGAATGGTAATGGTTAGCCTGGCAGGCCCCGGTTCCAACCTTGTGTTGGCAATTGCCTTGGCCACGTTGTTTAAGGCGGTATCCGGGCCCTATGGCATACCGGCAAATGCATTTGCGCGCTACCTCGCGCTCGCATTGAACCAGGGCGTATGGATAAACCTTGGGCTTGCCGTTTTCAACCTCCTGCCAGTTCCGCCTCTTGACGGGTCAAAGATCCTCGCAGCGCTCCTCAAGGGCAAGGGCGCACGTTTGTACTATACGTTGGAGAAGTACTCTTACATCGTGCTTTTGTTGTTCATAGCGACGCCGTTGGCGAGCTGGATCTTGAGCCCGATCATATTGACGCTTTACAGAGCGATAATGTAGTGTAGAAGGTGGTTTGTTTGGCAAAAGGGCGCATACTGAGCGGGAACAGGCCAACGGGAAAACTTCATCTGGGCAACTTCGCCGGAGCGCTGGCCAACTGGGTCAAGCTCCAGGACGATTACGAGTGCTTCTTCATGGTAGCCGACTGGCACGCTTTGACCACGGGATATGAGGATACATCTGAGCTGAAGAACTACACCCGCCAGATGCTGATTGATTGGCTGTCTGCGGGCTTGGATCCTGAAAGATCCGCAATCTTCAGGCAGTCCGACGTCAAAGAGCACGCAGAGCTTCATCTGCTTCTCTCAATGATCACGCCATTGGGGTGGCTAGAAAGGTGCCCCACTTACAAGGAACAACTGCAGCAGCTGTCGGGGAAAAGCATAACTAACTACGGTTTTCTGGGCTATCCGGTGCTTATGGCCGCTGACATACTGGTGTATAAGGCCGATACGGTGCCGGTTGGAGAGGACCAGCTTCCACACTTGGAGTTGGCACGCGAGATAGCTCGGAGGTTCAACTACCTATACACGCCCGTGTTTTTGGAGCCTCAGGCTAAGCTGAGCCAGGTACCGATCCTTCCGGGAATCGACGGACGGAAGATGAGCAAGAGCTACGGAAATACAATAGCCCTGTCCGATCCTCCGGAAAAAGTGCGCGAGAAGGTGAATGCGATGGTCACCGATCCTCAGCGCATACGGAAGTCGGATCCTGGCCACCCCGATGTCTGCACCGTTTATGCTTACTATAAAGGTCTCGCCCCCGAACTCATCGATGGGCGCAGGCAGGAATGTGAGGCTGGGAAGATCGGCTGCGTCGCCTGCAAAAAGGAACTAGCCAATGTGCTTCTTGAAATCTTAGGTCCAATCCACGAAAGGCGCCACGAGCTTGAAGCCCAGCCCGGCTTCGTCGAGTCTGTCCTCGAAGAGGGAGCGGCCAAGGCACGGCCTATCGCGGTTCAGACCATGACCGAAGTGCGGGAAGCCATGAGGATATGAAGGTAGAGACCCCCGTCTTCTCGGGCCCCCTCGATCTGATGCTCTCTCTCATCGAAAAGAAGGAGATAGACATTTGCGAGGTATCTATCAGCGAGATTACCGATGACTACTTGGAACATGTATCATCGATGGAGTGGCTCGACATAGACCAGGCTGCAGAATTTTTGGTGATTGCAGCCACGTTGCTCTACATGAAGGTCAAAGCTTTGCTTCCCGAGCAGGAACTCGCGGAAGAATTCGGCGTGGAAGAGGATGAGTTGCCTGACCCCGGCGCAGACCTGGTGGCACGCCTCATCGAATATAGGCGCTATCGCGATGCGGCGCGTGTCATGCGGAGCCTTGAAGCCACGGCTTCGAGGATGTACACGCGCCCGCCGCGTCCGCTTCCAAAGCCGGCTATGGTGAAAGTGAACCCGCTGGATGGCATATCAGCTAAGGATCTTTTCGACTTGTATGTCAAAGCTGCAACGAGTGTTCCCGAGGAATTCACCCATCTGCCGGAGGATGAGATTGACATTGTGCCTCAGATGGCGTCTGTCCTGACGCGTCTGGCGCGTCGCGGACGCTTGGGCTTTCATGAGTTCCTCGGGGAGGATGCGTCCCGCCCTGTCATCGTAGCAACGCTCCTGGCCATGCTGGAGCTGGTTAGGCGGGGAAGGATCTCTGCCACTCAGCCAATGCCTTTCGGCGAGATATGGATGTTCCCGCAGAAGGAAAAGGCGTCATCCGGAGGTGTGTCCGACGAATCTCCAAGAAGCGCAAGCGGCAATTGAAGCAATACTGTTCGCGGCCTCGTTTCCCCTCCGGGCCGAAGAGATCGCATCTGCCATAGGGGTTGATGAGTCTTCGACCAGAAAACTCCTCCGGTTGATCGGGGATAGGCATTCCAGCCCAGAATCGGGTGTAGCCTTGGTGGAAACTGGCGGCGGGTTCATCATGTTGTCGCGTCCCGAGTACGCTCCCTACATAGAACGGCTTTCCGAAAGACAACGTCCTCCGTCGCTTTCTCCGGCTTCCCTTGAGACACTGGCCATAGTTGCGTATCGGCAGCCTGTCACCAGGGGAGAAATAGAGAGAATCAGAGGGGTATCTCCCGATTCAGCCATATCCACGTTGCTCGAGCGAGGGCTTATCTGTGAAAAGGGACGCAAGGAGAGTATAGGGCGGCCGATCCTTTACGGAACTACGCCGGATTTCCTGCTTTACTTGGGGCTCAGCTCGCTCGATGATCTTCCGGTGCTTCCCGATGGCGAAGGGCTTCCTGCAGACGCGCCTCAAGGTGCCGATGAGCAGGATGCGTTGATGTCACCTCTTCCTGGCTTGGGGAAGGACGGCGATGAGGCTGGAGGCAATGCGCATTGGGATATGCCAGATGGGATCGATCTTGAGTCAATGTTCGACGGTATGAGCGCGACAGATGCCAACTGTGATGAAGAAGACGACTGACCGAGTCAGGGTCGACCGAAGAATCTGGGCGTTCCGGGCCTGATTTCACGCGATGGTGAATACTGCTCCTGCTGCGCGGCAGAATACGAGCGGGAGTGGTGCGGGTGAGATGGGTTGTAGCGCTCCTTTCGGTTCTGGCAATCGTTGTCGCGGCGCTTGTGGCCCTGATTTTTTGGCCCATAAGGCTGAGGTTGTCAGCCCATTCAGGTGAAATGTGCGCCTCGGTTGCGGCGCGCGTTTCATTATGGCCCCATCTATTCTCTTTCCAGGTCTACAGCCACGACATCATTCCCGGAACCAGCCAACCTCACAAGACCCCCACTCAGCGCTTGGCTTCCGTAAAAGAGACCATAGATAGGTTTCAAGCTCTTGTTCCAGTCCTCAGCGCGGCGCTGTCTGGGCACCACAAGCTTATCAGTGTCGTGTGGCATTCCCTGGTCGGTACGGGCGATGCGGCGCTCACAGCCATAGCGTGCGGAAGCTTGTGGGCCGCAAAGTCAACGCTTTTATCGAGCGCATACGCGAGGTGGGGCAAAAGGTCCGACCTCCCAGAATACTCAGTCACGCCTCTCTTCGACCGCCAGTGCTTTCTCACAGATCTTGACATCTCCCTGGAAACAAGTATTGCATCGGTAATCCTCGCTCCGTCGTTCTCCTCTGCTGTTATGGGGTTTGTAAAAGCTGGCCGCAAGAGAAGGGAATGAAGGCAGAGGCAGCGATCAATAATAAGCAGAGAATGCTGTTGGAAGCAAAAAAGCAACAGGAGGAATGCATCTTGCCTGAGCATCCTATAGAAGGCCTGATGAAAACGACCCTCGAAAGCATTAGGCAGATGATCGATGTGAATACGATCCTTGGCGACCCAGTGGAAACTAAGGATGGCAACGTAATCATGCCAGTCTCAAGAGTGACATTTGGATTCGCGTCCGGCGGCACTCAATGGGACGCTAGTCGTCGCCGGGACGGGGGACAGCCGCCGACCGGCTCGGGTGGCGGCACCGCTGAACTGCCTTTTGGCGGTGGGGCAGGAGCGGGCGTCTCGCTCAGTCCGGTCGGGTTTTTGGTCGTGGGGAACAATCAGGTAAGGTTCCTTCCGGTGACTACGGACGCCATATTCGATCGCCTCATCGATGTTGTCCCCGATCTGATTGCTCGGCTTGCAGCGCCGCAGCCCAAAACGATTACAGTGAGGACCCAGGCCCAACCAGAAGTAAAGCGCCCCATAGCATGAAGATTGCGTCGGCATCCCAGCGCGGACTCTCAGTTGGAAATGTGGCAGCAGGCAGTCGACGGCCTTTTATCGACGCCCAATATCCACAGGGCGTGAGATAAGGTTGATGCCCTCTCGGCGTGAGCCTGGTTTTTGCCTGCTGTAGCAGACACATTGGGGCTGTGGTATAATCCCGACTGAATACACGCTTCCATGTATCCGCATGCAACTGGGAGATTGTGCGAGTGGGGATGATCACTGATGATACAACAGATCGCGGTCATCGGATTGGGCAGATTTGGCACGGCGGTGGCGCGAACCCTGTCCGACCTTGGACAGGAAGTTTTGGCAATCGATGTGGACGAGGAGAAGGTTCAGAAATTGGCGCCTCAAGTCACTACAGCTGTAGTGGCAAACGTAACGGACATCGATGCTATGAGGGCTGTCGGGATCAGGAACGTAGATGTGGCGGTAGTGGCAGTCGGGACTGAACTGAAAGCGAGCATCGTAGGAACGATGGTCATGAAGGAGCTGGGCGTAAAGTCGATCGTCGCAAAAGCCAACGACGACCTCCACGGGAAAGTCCTCGAAAAAGTGGGGGCTGACCGGGTGATCTATCCAGAGCGGGATACCGGCGCACGCCTTGCCCGAATGCTTACTTCAACGAATATCATTGAGCAGATAGATTTGGACCCCAATTACAGCATGGTTGAGATGGTGGCGCCAAGCCATATCGCAGGCCGTACGTTGGCTGCCTTGAACATCAGGGCCCGTTTTGGCGTGTACATCATGGCGATTCGTTCAGCCGGGCGGATGATAGTGGCCCCTGGAGGGGACGACGTCATCCACGAAGGCGATGTTGTGGTGGTGATCGGCCAAAATGATAACCTTCAGCGTTTCAAAAGGCTTTAGAGACAGTCATCTAGCTGCCACATCTGGATGGAGGCAGTTCTGCGGGGAAACCATAAGGGGAGCAAACAATGGAAAGGGTCCATAAGTTTCTGGCAAGGGCTGGAGTAGCGTCGCGCCGCAAGTGCGAGGAGCTCATAGCCGAGGGCCGGGTCAGCGTCAACGGAGTAACACTGAAACAACCAGGAGTTAAGGTAGATCCTGATCGCGACGTGGTGGCAGTGGACGGGGTGATAGTGAGGCCCCCGTCAGAACATCTGTACATAGCAGTTAACAAGCCCGCAGGATTTGTGACGACGGTCCGAGATACCCATGGGCGCCCTACCGTTCTTGACCTCGTGCCCGGCCTCGACCGCAGGGTCTATCCAGTGGGAAGGCTGGATATGGAATCAGAGGGGTTGCTTCTGCTAACCGACGATGGTGAGCTTGCATACGGAATCACCCATCCGAGCCGGGGAGTTACCAAAACTTACCGAGTAAGGCTTGCGGAGCCGATCTTACAAGCTCAGCTAGACGCTGTAGCAAGCGGCATTGAATTGGAAGATGGATGGAGTGCGCCAGCTCGGGCAAGCATGATTGACAGCTCCGGCAGGCTTGTCGAGATCGAGTTGCGCGAGGGTCGTAAAAGGCAGATCAGGCGGATGTTTGCCGCAATCGGCAATGAGGTGGTTCAGCTTGTCCGCATTGCTATCGGGTGCGTATCCCTCGGATCGCTTGCTCTTGGGGCAAGCAGAGAGCTGACTTCCGAAGAGATCAGAGGTTTGAGAGAGCTTGCGGGCGGTCGTGAACAAGCGGAATTAGATGGAGGAGGATTTCGCCCAGATGCAACCGGTAAGGGCCAGAGTAAGGTTTGATTACAGGGGAGTTGCCGTGCCGGGACGACTGTTTATCGGGCATAAGGGCGCTGCGGAAGCATCTGCTGCTTTGCGCGACCGCGCCACCGCGAACCTCAAATACGAGGTGGAGCAGGGAATCAGGGTAGAGGATGTGGATTCAGGCCACGAAACGTATGTTCTCATTGACCCCGCAACCGATCAAGAAGTAGCCTATTCTCCTGTGTACGTTGTCGTTCAAGCTGACTCCATCGAAGATCTCGCCGATTTCATACTAAGAGACGAGTTTAGAACCATCGAAATTCTCGATCCTCCTGAATTGACTCTGTCGCCTCAGGAAATCGGCCGTCTCCTCGCCAGGGCCAACCAAAGGCTTAGGACAATGGCGCAGCTTATGGTGAGACGGAGCGAAAGATACTGATACTCACAGGCTTTTCTGCATTATTCAGTATTGCAATGAGAAGGATTTGGTCGCTTAATGTTCAATATTGCATTTAGTTGAGCGCGGTCTGTTGCTCCTTATGGAGGAGGATACTGACCATGGAGCGTTTTTCTTCCCGTAGCGGATTCACTCTTGTCGAGACTATGACAGCAATAGTCCTTCTATCCCTTGTCGCCCTCATGGTATTTGCAGGGGTGCAAGGCTCGCTCAGTCTTAGCCGGAAAGGGAAATTAAAGGCTGAAGGAGTAGCCATACTCAAGTCCGTTACCGAGGACCTGTCAACGACTCCGGCAACCTTAAAAGATGTGGCGGACAAAAGGGAGCAAAGTTATCCTTTGGAGGCATTCGACTTTGATCCGTCGTATGAAGCCAGATACTCGGTACATGGCACAGCTCATGGGGTTTATCGCCTCGAGGTGAGGGTGATACGGGATGGGAATTGCATCGCGTCCAACGAAATGCTTATCAGGATGCCCGACATCGGCCAATAGGCGAGGCTTTAGGCTACGGGCAGAGGCTGGGATCACACTTATCGAGCTCATGATAGCGGTTAGCATCATGGGATTTGTGCTCGTCGGAGCTTTGTCCTTCATTCGGATTGGCGCTTCAACGAAGACACTTGTCGATAGGGATGTACGCTATTCGCAGGAGCTGTCTTTGATGTCAGATCAGATCATAGATGGCACGAGCACTCGGTACAGGGGCTTGCGAGAGGCTGCAGACGTCACTTCCGATAATAGACTCGGCTATACGCGCTATACCTTTCATTTCCACGGTTCGGACGCATCGTATCAGGAACATTATTGGGCAGTCGATGCTGTGCTCTATAGATCAAGAGGGACTGAACCCCCTGAGCAAATGGGATCCGCAAACTCAATTGAAGTTTCGGGCCCTGATGCCAGGGGCATGTGCACTTTGAGGCTGAGATTCACAGATCCGGGAGGACATGAAGTAGAGCACATAACGTCAGTGCGACTAAGGAATCACTCGCGTTGAGCAAAGTCGCTGACAATGCCTGAATCTTCAGTCAGGATAAGGCTATCCGGCACAGGGATGCGGGGGTGAGCTATGATGGCCTTAAGCGCGTCAACCGACGAAAAAGGAAGTAGCCTGGTATATACGCTCGTGGTTGTGGTCGTTTTCACCATAGCCGTTGTCAGTCTGCTTCAGCTTGCTGCTATGTCTTTCAAGACAGGCAAGTTCGAAGAGGAACGACAGCAGGCGTTGGCCGCGGCTGAGTCGGGGATCGCGGTGGCGAGTGTAAGGCTCGTCTCCAACGATCCGATGCCAACCTCAGCATACCCTTCATCTGTTCCGAGCATCGACAGCACAGCAGCAAACTGGATTGGGCCCGGAACCGGTCCAATTCCGAAAGAACTTCTGCTCGGTGACAACGTGTCGTATAGGGTATGGGTTTCTCCGCCTGTAGATGGCCGTTTTACCGTAGTCTCAGAAGGCAGGTGCGGTGGAAGGACCAGGGTGATTCAGCAAGCATTTTCATCATCCACCACTGGGCTTCCATTCTTGATGTCTGCCACTTCCACACAGCTATTCAGCATAATCCTAAACGGCTCTGGCAGTCTCGATGGCGACCTGCACACAGAGGGAAAGGATGCCTGGTCCGTGGTGGCGAACCTGTCTACGCCGGCCAACGGGACTCTTTACGTGAGGCCCGATGCCGACATCAAGGGAATACGGAGTAAGGTGGGGACATATTTTCGCTCAGTGGAGGTTGATCCGAATACCTACAGGTATCCCGTGCCCGTCTGCCCTGCAGGGTTGGAATACCGTGGCAGGTTTCGAGCCAATGGTTGGCAACCGATTGTGATAACCAAGAGCGGAGAGTACGACGAGTTCATAGTCAATGGAAGTTGTGAGATGACAGTGGATGCGTCCCAATCTGACGTCATAATCCACACAAAAGAGGATTTCATTATTAACGGATCCGTCAATCTGAAGATCATCGGGGACCATGCGCTAAAGCTATATGTGGACGGCAATTTCACCTGGAACGGCAGCAGGGGAGGTGCACCTCCTTTAGATCCTACAAAGTTCGTTATCTACTGCACTGGGCCAAAGAACCCGCGTAGCTTTCCCCCTAACGTTACTATGAATGGGTTCCCGAACATGGCGGCTGTGATATATGCGCCTAGAGCGGATGTCGTGTTTAACGGAGAAGGGGAATTCAGCGGAGCGATCGTGGGAAGCTCAATTACGTATAACGGATCTGGAAGGTTAGCCTTTCCCACAGGCGTTTACGCTGACAAGCTGAAAAGCATCAACCTTGGCGAGGTGGATGGGCCGCCTAGATCCGTCCCCGGTTCATGGCGGGAATTGCCCCCATTGGGGAAAGATAAAATGAAATCGGATTAACGGCAGAAGTGGAGGAAGCAAGTTGGATGTAGCAATTATCGGCGCCGGAGCATCCGGTCTCATGGCGGCAGCCGCCGCGGCCGGAGCCGGCGCCGATGTCATTGTATATGAACGAAACAGGATTCCTGGAAAGAAGCTTTTGATATCGGGTAAAGGCAGATGCAACATTACAAACGATTCGCCGGTCGTGGACATAGTCGAGGCTTTCGGCCCGGGCGGGCGATTCCTCTATTCGGCCATGTCCGACTTTGGGCCCGAGGAACTGCAAGCGTTGCTGTTAAGCCTTGGCGTGGAGTGCAAGGTGGAACGGGGCAAGAGGGTCTTTCCCATGAGCGACAGTGCAGCTGACGTGCAAAACGCGCTGTACCGCCATGCTACGAATCAAGGGGCTCGTTTCGCTTTTGGCAGGCAAATAACCGGGCTCGCAGTCGCCGACGGCAAAGTCAAGGGGGTAATCGACTCCGGCGGGAACAATTCTTGGGCAGACGCCGTGATAATCGCAACAGGCGGAATCTCGTATCCGGGCACCGGAAGCACAGGGGATGGCTACCGCATTGCCGCCGAGGCAGGGCACACTATCGTGCAGCCTTTGCCTGCACTCGTTCCCATGGAAACAGTAGAAGATTGGCCAGGATCAGTCGCAGGCCTCAGTCTGCGCAACGTAGAGCTAAGCCTTTACGATAGAGGACGCAGGATAGGTAGGGAGTTTGGGGAAATGCTCTTTACCCACTTCGGTGTGAGCGGACCAATCGTCCTCAGCTTGAGTCGCGCAGTATGCAGATCTCTCAGGGAGTCGGAAGCGATCGAGAGTGGCCGTTTCACGCTCTCCATAGATCTAAAACCCGCCTTAGATGAGGCCACCCTCCATCGCCGAATACAGCGAGATCTCGTGGCCGCATCCAAAAAACAGCTCAAAAACTCCTTGGGGATGCTTCTTCCACACTCGATTATTCCGGTTGTAATAAGCCTTGCACAGGTAGACGAGACTATCCCTGCAAACCAGATTACAACTGCCCAAAGATCGGCATTGGTCGAGACGCTAAAACGAATGCCTTTAACCGTGCTGAAAACCCGCCCTATTGAGGAAGCCATAGTTACCTCGGGAGGAATAGCGCTCCGGGAAGTGGACCCACGCACGCTGGAGTCGAAACTATTGCCGGGACTGTACTTTTGTGGGGAGGTTCTCGATATTGACGCCCCTACCGGAGGCTACAATCTCCAAGCCGCGTTCTCCACAGGACGTCTGGCAGGAATGAGCGCCGCAATGTCAAGAAGGAGTGGCTAGACCTTTGCAAAATTGGGATGTAGCGACCATTGTATTCTCCGCCCTTACAGGCCTTGCCCTTTCAGCCTGCATTTTAGTGCAAGTCCTGCTTTCTTGTGGAGTAATTCCAAGGAGTGTGCTGATGATAGAGCGCATCGAAGGGCATCCCTCATGGTCATGGACACCTTCGCCTGGAAAGTCCGGCGATAGCGGCAAACCCGACGTGCGGGCTGGTGCTGCCGTTGAGGCCGGCGGAATACTCTTAAAGCTATCCGCTCTAGACAACGGTCTGGAATGCGCAGAGCCCACCCTCACAGTCTTGGTAAACGGAAAACCCGTTGCAGATTTCAAGTATGGAAGCGCGGCAGTAGTAATTCACAGGGGAGACTTGCTGGAGGTGGAGGTAAACAATGCCGATGAAGATCGGATCGACTCGACGGCTGGCGGGGCGCACGTGGAACAACTAGAAATAGAGGTGGAAGATGTTACTCCAAACGTGACAAAGCCACAGAAGGGAGATAAGTGCTCTATTGGTCCCGGACGCACTCAAATATGTAATGTTATAATAATATAGATTATACGAACGCAGAAGGATTTTTCGTTGTCGCAGAGGAATAAGCGTACTAGCGTAGAATAAATTTAAATTGTACACTGATTGGAGAGCGTTGATGTATGTCGCTGGAACATTCAATCGCCATAGACGGCCCGGCTGGAGCCGGGAAAAGCACGGTTGCGCGGATGCTCGCCCATGCACTTGGATATAGGTATGTGAGCACTGGTGACCTCTACCGCGCTTTGGCCCTGGAAGTCATTCGTCGAGGGCTAGATCCCTACGATGAGGCGGCGGTTGTGGATGTCGCAAAATCTGTTTGCATAAGGGTTGAGCGCAGCGAGTGCGGCGGACAGCGGACTATTCTCAACAATGAGGACGTCACCGAAGAGATACGCAGCGCAGAAGTTGACTCAGTTGTCTCACCGGTGTCAGTGTACTCACAGGTTAGGAAGCACATGGTTGAAGCCCAAAGAGCAATCGCATACGACGCGGACGTAGTAATGGACGGTCGTGACATAGGTACAGTTGTGCTTGCAGAATCGGCGCATAAGTTTTACCTGACGGCATCAGCTGAGGAGCGGGCTCGACGGCGACAGCTTGACTACGCCAGACAGGGACGCCATGTTGACCTAGCGGATCTAGTCGAGGAGATCGAGAAGCGCGACACCATTGATAGTACAAGACAGATCTCTCCGCTCAGACCGGCGCCTGACGCAGTTGTCATCGACTGCACTACACTGTCTCCGGATGAGGTGGTCGACACGATGTTAGCTGCTCTTAGGAGGCCTGCTTCTTGTTTTACTCTTTCGCAAAATTCGTGATGACACTATACTTATCCATTGCCTTCGGATTTAAGGTGACGGGAAAAGAAAACGTGCCCGCAACTGGTCCGGTAATCATAGTAGCGAACCACGCAAGCATCCTGGACCCGATAGCTCTGGGCTGTGCTTGCGACCGCCGGATACGCTTCATGGCAAAGGCCGAGCTTTTTGAGAATCCCATCTCGGCTGCCGTTTTGAGGTGGCTTTATGCTTTTCCTGTGAGGCGCGGTAGGGTTGACCGTGAAGCATATCGCCAATCAATGGATATACTTAAGGCTGGAGGAGCTCTAGGCATGTTTCCTGAAGGCACGCGCAGCGAAACCGGGGAACTGCAGAAGGCGTATCCTGGAGCTGCGCGTTTTGCCATACAGACAGGGACACCCGTGCTTCCTGCAGCGGTTGTTGGAACCTTTGCGGGGCATCGCAAAGGGTTGAAGAGGTTCAAAGAACCCATGGTCAGGGTGGTCTTTGGTGAGCTCATATGGCCAAAAGTCGATCGAGCGGGAGCAACTGTCAGGGAAGAGACGGACGCGCTCGCCGAAGAAATAATGAAACGCATCGGTGAACTGATTATGATTGCGTGAGAATATGGGAGTGTGCGAAGGTGAAGCTTTTTATCGACAGCGCAAATATTGACGAGATACGCGAAGTTGCCGAAATGGGTGTTGTATGCGGTGTAACCACCAACCCGTCGCTTGTTGCAAAAGAAGGCCGCGACTTCAAGGAAGTTGTCTCTGAAATCTGTAGGATCGTAGACGGGCCAGTGAGCGCCGAAGTGATCAGCCAGGACGCGGATGGTATGATCCGCGAAGCAGCCGAGATCTCGACCTGGTCCCCCAATATAGTGATCAAGATACCGATGACATCTGAGGGGCTCAAAGCCGTAAAGGTTCTTGCTGCCAGGGGAATCAACACCAACGTTACACTCATATTCTCATCGAGCCAAGCATTGTTGGCTGCCAGAGCTGGCGCCACATACGTGAGCCCGTTTGTGGGACGTCTCGACGACATTAGCTCCGATGGGATGAATGTGGTCGCGGAAACGGCTTCTATTTTCGATATTCACGGCATTGCAACCGAGATCATAGCCGCCAGCATCCGCCATCCAATGCATGTCATAGAAGCTGCGTTGGTCGGATCTGATATCGCTACTGTCCCTTACAAGGTATTGATGCAGATGGCGAAGCACCCCCTTACGGATGCAGGGATAGAGCGATTCCTAGCAGACTGGGAGCAGGCGATAAAAAAGTGACTTGTGCGCCCATCATAAGAGAGGCGAAACACGCCGGATTTTGCCGCGGGGTTGAACGAGCTGTCCGCATCGCGTGCGAGGCAGGGCAAGAAGCACTGCGCTCCGGCTCAGGCGGCGCGGTAACCCTGGGGCCTTTGGTCCATAACCCCGATGTGGTGTCGAGTCTCCTTAAATGTGGCGTCGAACAAGTTGACTCCATCGAGTCTGCCTCAGGTCGTGTGCTCATAATTCCGTCGCATGGCCTCCCTCCCGAGACTATTCAGGCTGCCCGGGAGAGAGGGTTAACGCTCGTGGACGCCACATGTCCGCATGTGCTTCGATCCCAGCGGGAAGTGGCCAGGGCACATAGTGAAGGCCGGTACGTGGTAATCGTCGGAGATAAGCACCATCCGGAGATTCGTGGAGTCGCCGCATTCGCAGCCGGCGATGTGGTGGTCGTTTCAGATCCAAACGAAGCCGAATCCCTGGCGCTGCCGGCGCGCCCTATCACGGTGATAGGACAGACCACGCACAAACAATCCCTGTTCGAGGCAGTTGTCTCCGTTCTTCGCAACCGGGGAGCGGTAGTCGATGCCGTGAATACCATATGTCCGGCCACTTCAGAAAGGCAGGAAGCCGCCAGGACTCTTGCCGGAGAAGTCGACCTAATGGTTGTGATCGGGGGTGCAGCGAGTGCCAATACCATGCGTCTCGCGGAAGTATGCCGCGAATCCGGCGCTCGGGTGCTTAAGGTGGAAAACGCGTGCGGGCTCGATCGCGAAGCGATACTGAGCGCCCGCACAATAGGCGTGACGGCCGGAGCATCCACGCCTAGTTGGGTAATTGAGGAGGTCAAGGACGCTATGCACGAAATTATCGAGGGGAACTCGGAAGAAGCCAAATGTCTTGAGTGCCAAGACGAACAGACTTGCGAGGCTAGCTCGACTGAGCTAGCAAAGGAACGCGAAGAGACCGCAGTCGAGCAAGGAGAGACTGTGCCCGAGGAGAGCGCGGAGCGAGTCGCGGTCCAACCGTCAGAAAGCACCAGCGCAACTGAGGAATGCGAGAAGACCGAGACTAGCCCTTCAGAGGCCGGGACGGACGAATCCTCTGACGACGGCGGAGAAGAAGCTGCGGAAGGATCAGCTCCGCCGGACACTGGCGGGGCAGAGGCGGTTGATGCCGATTCAGGCCAGGAGGAAGCTGGAGATGCCGAACAGGTTGAAGCTGAAGAGGAGAAGCCTGCCACAGAGAGATTTACGCCTCCTGCTCACGAGCTCCCGTCAGATCCTGACGTTATCCCGGTCCGAGTAAAAGAGGTCTATGACGACAGAGTGGTCGTAGAAGTCGAACCGGGCAAAGATGCGGTCATCTTCAAAAAGCATTTGAGCATTGAGCAGATCTCTCATCCATCTGAGGTGGTCTCTGTGGGTGACGAAATCTACGTGGTGCTCGACGATTCTCAACGTCCGAGTTCCGACATGATGTATGCCTCGAAGACGCGAGCCGACACCCTCCTCAAGTGGCAAACGCTTGAGAACGCCATGGATACCGGGGAGATTATTGAAGGCAAGGTTACAGAAGCTGTTAAGGGCGGGCTAGTTGTCGACATCGGAGTCCGAGGTTTCGTTCCCGCGTCGCAGGTAGGGCGTAGGTTCGTAGAGGATTTGAATGTCTATGTTGGACAGACGTTGAGGCTGAAGGTCCGCGAAGTTGAAAGGCTCCGTTCCAATGTGGTGCTTTCTCACCGTGCAGTGCTTGAGGAGGAAGAAAGACTTGCTAAGGAGCGCGCATTCCAAACGCTCGAGCGGGGTCAGGTGCTTGATGGAACAGTAACCCGACTCGTGTCGTTCGGAGCATTCGTGGATATTGGAGACGGAGTTGAAGGCCTGCTTCACATCTCCGATATCTCTTGGTCCAGGATAAAGCATCCTGGCGAAGTGCTCGCTGAGGGACAGTCCATCAAGGTCCTGGTGCTCAATGTAGATCGCGAGCGCGAACGGATATCCCTCGGATACAAACAGCTCCTTCCTGACCCGTGGGAAAACATTGGCCAGCGGTTCCCTGTGGGTTCTGTAGTCTCTGGAACCGTGACGAAGATCGTCGATTTTGGCGCCTTCGTCCGGCTTGAAGACGGGATTGAGGGACTCGTTCACATCTCGCAGCTCGCCGACAGACGCGTCGGAAGGCCGGATGAGGTCGTGTCAGTTGGCGAAACTGTGACAGTCAAGGTCATAGGCCTCAGGGAGCAGGAGCATCGCATAAGCCTGTCAATACGGCAAGCGATGGAAGACAGGGAGCGCAATGAGTACCGCAGGTACATGAAGGAAAGTAAAGAGAGCGATGTCGTCACCATCGCCGACCGAATCAACTACGACCCCAGCAAGCTTAAGGGTTCGACTGACGGAGACGACAGGTAGGATTGCTGCCATCATATCAGCCTGTATGCTGGCGTTTCGTTGACAGTCCTGCGTCACTATGCTAGACTAGCCGTAGCATTTTTATGTGGAACTCGTGCCTGGCATAGTTCGTTTAAGCCAGTAGCAGGACGTAAGCAGGATCGTAGTTGAGAGAAGGGGGTTGGCAAGCATGGACAAGCGCAAGGCCGGTCTTGTTCGGTTGGCCATAATTGTGGCTGCAATCGTCGTGGCCGGGATAATATGGATAGTTTACACCAACTCGGCACATGTGGCCATAGTTAACGGCGAGAGGATATCGCGGCGCGATTTCATCGCGAGGCTTGAGGAGCAATACGGGGAGGATACCCTAGCAGAACTGATAAATGAGACTCTGCTTCACCAGGCGGCCAAGAAGGCAGGGGTCGAAGTAACGCCTGAAGAGGTAGATAAAGAAGTAGCTCTACTCAAGGAACAGATCGGGCCTTCTTACGACATGCTGATCGCTCAGTATGGCTGGACCGATGAGCAAATCAAAGATATTATCGAGATGAACCTCCTTGTATACAAGATATCCACGAAGGATATCACAATAGAGGAAGATGCTCTGATGGCCTTCTTTGAAGAGAACAAGTCGGATTATGACGAGCCCGAACAAGTTCTGGCCAGCCATATACTAGTCGCAACTGAAGAAGAGGCCAAAGAGGTCAAGCAGGAGCTTTCTGAGGGCGCAGACTTTGCCGAGCTTGCCAAGGAAAAGTCGCTCGATGTTGCAACTGCAGTCAATGGGGGCGATGTGGGTTGGTTCCCCCGCGGACGAATGACAGAAGAATTTGAGAAAACTGCATTTGCTCTTTCGCCGGGCGAGATCAGCGGACCAGTCAAGACAGAGTTCGGCTATCACATAATAAAAGTCATGGATAGAAAAGCCGCTCGCGAAGCCTCTTTCGACGAAGTTAGGGACGATATCGAAAGAAGCCTTAAGATGCAGCAGTCTAAGACCGCTCAGCAGCTGGTGAGCGAGCTGAAGCTTGATAGCGATATTACGATAACCGATTCCAAGTACAAGGATCTTGGGACAACGACCCCATTCGGCATCAAGGAATAACCTTTGCTAGCTCTAGCAAGAGCGGCAGACGGATAACATCTACGAGGAGAGGAGAGTGCGACTTTCCTCTCCGTTTTGATTTTCTTGGAGGCACGGGTCTATGACGCCTATCATGCAGCCTCGGGCTAGAATTACACAAGTTGATGAGGGCAGCCGTGCCGATGCGGCGGGCATTTGCCCCGGAGACGTATTGGTGTCTGTAAATGGACATCCAATCCGAGACATAATAGACTATGAGTATCATGTTAGCTCCTTCACGACGAGGCTCGAGATCGAAAAGCCTGACGGGTCAATGCTGACAGCAGTCTTTAACAATGATTACGATCCCCGTCTTGGGCTTGGATTCGACGAGCTCGTGTTCGACGGGGAGAAGCACTGCGCGAACAAATGCGTTTTCTGCTTTGTAGACCAATTGCCCAGGGGCATGCGGGATACTCTATACTTTAAGGACGACGATTATCGCCTCTCTTTTCTTCAGGGGAACTTCATCACCCTAACTAACTTGAGGGAGAGCGATCTTCAGCGCATAATGGACCTGCGGCTTTCTCCACTGTACATATCCGTGCATAGCACGGACGATGTGACCAGGTGCAGGTTGCTTGGGAGGACACATGCCTTCCCCATCATGCCTACGCTGAAGCGGCTGGCAGAGGCACGGATTGATTTCCACTGCCAGATAGTGATGGTTCCGGGCATAAATGATGGCACTGTGCTCGCCGCGAGCATCAGGGATCTGCAGAGCCTGTGGCCATCATGTGTGTCGGTGGGCGTAGTTCCTGTGGGCCTTACCTCCCACCGCCAGGGTCTGCCCGAACTTGAGCCTGTATCAGCTGGTATCGCGCGTCAGACTCTGGAGATAGTCGATTCGGCGCAGAGCGAATGCATGAAGCTTTTTGGAAACCACTTCGTTTACGCAGCAGATGAGTTTTACTGTCTTGCGTCTCTGCCTTTTCCTACAGCTGACGCATATGACGAGTATCCTCAGATTGAAAACGGCATAGGACTTGCGCGCCTATTTCTGGATGAATTTGCTCAGATCGCTCTAGAACTTCCATGCTCAGTCCCGGGAAGGATCTGCGCAACTGTGGTAACGGGCGTTCTAGGCGCGCGAGTAATACGCGACGCGTGCGACTCTTTGAACGGGATTCACGGGGTAAAGGTCCGGTTGGTGCCTGTGGAGAATAAGTTCTTCGGAGAATCCATTACCGTTTCCGGACTGGTGGTTGGCGCAGACATCATACGGTCTTTGCAAGAAGAAGCATCCCGGGGTCGTCTTGGCGATTTCGTCGTGATCCCCGACGTGATGTTGAAAAGCGGCGAAAGGTCTCTGCTTGACGATGTCACAGTGGAGGGCATAGCTTCTTCTGTGGGCGTTCCGGTGGTGGTAGCCCCTACCACCGCGCGAGGGCTCGTCGAGTCAATACTTGCTCTGCACCCACCGAATGCGAGGTGAATGATGTGGCTAAACCGCTCGTAGCCATTGTTGGACGGCCTAACGTCGGCAAGTCTGCGCTCTTTAATCGCATAATAAGGAGCAGATCATCGATCGTGGACGACTCGCCCGGCATTACCCGTGACAGGGTGTACTCCACGGCGGAGTGGTCGGGTAGATCCTTTGCCATTGTCGATACAGGTGGGATTGAAGCCGATCCAGCAGACGACATCTCGACGCAGACAAGAGAACATGCCGAGCACGCCATGAAAGCGGCTGATGTCATCATTTTCGTTGTAGATGCCCGTTCTGGCATCACATCTGACGATAAGGACGTGGCCCAGCTGCTGCGCATAGCCGGAAAACCTGTGATTCTCGCCGCGAATAAAGTGGATCATCCGGCCCACATGGACTACGAATTCTACGCTCTCGGGCTAGGGGATCCGATGCCCGTCTCGGCGGTTCATGGAATAGGCATAGGAAACTTACTCGACGCAGTTGTACAGGCATTGCCTCCTCAAACAGATGAGCCTGCTGAAAAAGATGATGATCCAATCCGGGTGGCGCTGGTCGGCAGGCCTAATGTGGGGAAGTCTTCGCTGGCAAACAGGATTCTCGGTGAAGAGCGTTCCATCGTTTCGGATACACCCGGCACCACGCGGGACGCTCTCGATACAGTCTTTGATTACGATGGGACCAAATATGTTATTATTGATACTGCCGGGATCCGCCGAAGAGGCAAGGTCGATCCCGGGGTGGAGAAGTACAGCGTTCTCAGGGCTTTTGCCGCGGTGGACAGATGCGATGTGGCGGTAACAGTGATAGATGGTACTTCTGATCCGGTTGTGCAGGACACGAAGATTGCCGGGTACGCCCATGAAGCAGGAAAAGCAGGGGTTATTGCGGTCAACAAATGGGATATGGTTGATCGGGATAAGGCTTTCGCGCGGGATTATGAACGCAAAGTCAGAACCATGATGAATTTTATGCCATATGCCGATGTCCTTTTCGTCTCGGCCCTTACGGGGAGGGGAATAACCAAACTCCTAGACGCAGTGAGGAAAGGGGCAATGCACCACCGACGCAGGATTCAGACATCGATGGTGAACAGAGTAGTGCAAGACGCAGTCCTGCGAAACCCTCCCCCGAGCGACAAGGGGAAGGCGGTTCGCATATTCTACGCGAGCCAAGTATCGTCGCGTCCTCCGCTTTTCGTGGTTTGGACCAACTACCCGGAGTTGATACATTTTTCCTATAAGCGTTACCTAGAGAATGCCATTCGCGAGGCGTTCGAGTTTTCCGGAACACCCATAATAGTGCAGTTCAGAGCGAGAGACTAGATCGGAAGGGTGAAGCCCAGTGACATTGTCGCCAGTAATCCTCTTGTCCATCTCTTATGTTATCGGCTCTATCCCTTTTGGCTTGCTGCTAGGGACTTCTTTGGTCGGAGTAGATGTCAGAAAGCATGGAAGTGGAAATATAGGCGCGACGAATGTTCTTCGGACCCTCGGGTTTCCTTTTGGGTTCGTGACGTTCCTGCTCGACGCCTCTAAGGGCCTGGCGGTTGTCTTGCTAGGGAGTGCCCTGGGGGCTAACGATTGGGTGATCGCGGCTTCAGGGTTGGCCGTTGTGGCAGGCCATAACTGGTCGATATTCCTGGGATTCAGGGGCGGCAAAGGCATAGCCACGACTTTTGGATTCATCTTTGCCATAATGCCGCCGGTTGGCCTGATCCTTGCCGCAGTCTGGCTCGGGCTGGTGTGCGCCTTCAGGTATGCGTCCTTGGGATCGATGGTTGGAGTGGCAGCAACCCCCATAGCCGCTTATTTCATGGGATATCCCTCAGCGTATGTCATAGTCTGCGCAATTCTGGCCGTTTTGGCCGTTGTGCGGCACAGATCGAATATTGAGCGACTGCTTTCGGGCACTGAGAACAAATTCGCTCTCAGGGCCAAATGACTCATTGCTGATTATTTTGCCCCTTGAGACTATGTGCCGGGGGTGCGTTTCTTGTCTACAGCATCGGTTGATTCCAAGCGAATAGAGGCTCTAGTTGAGGAACTTAAAACCCTGGAGCAGGACTTAACAACCGCGGATATCTGTTGTAAACGGAACGTTGCTGATCAGATAGCTTCTATCAGGACGCGATTGTTGGGACTCTTGGCCGACCTCTTGGCAACCGGGGATGATGCTACGCGGCGAGCCGCAGCCTACGGGCTTTCCAAGTTGGAGGACTCAAGATGCATCCCTCTGCTTGCAGATTCGCTTTCAGACCCTGACGAGGGAGTTAGGGTCTGGGCGGTTGAGGGGCTGTCTTCGTGCGGCGGCAATGCGGCGTTGTTGCCGCTAGTCCGCGCATTACGCGACGAGAGCGTATACGTCTACTACAGCGCGTGCAACGCTCTGAAGTCTGTGGATCGCGATGGACTGTGGCCCCTGATCGAAGCAAAACTATGTTCTAAAGACATCACCGTAAGAAAACGCGCAGCTAAACTCGTGGGCGATATGGGCGAAGACCGGGCAGTGCCGCACCTGATTGCGTTGGCGCGCGACGCAGACCGCGGCGTGAGGTATGAAGCAGTGGAGGCATTGCGCAAGATAGGTGATCCAGCTTCATTCGACGTCTTGGCAGACTGCCTCGAGGACGACTCGCGCGATGTCCGAATCGCAGCGATACAAGCGCTTCGAATAATTGGTGATATCAGGGCAGTAGAACCTCTAGTCGCCATATGCATAGAAAACGAGGACTTGCGCATTCCCGCCCTGCAAGCATTGAAGGAGATAGCTGGCGACGAAGCGGTTACTCCCGTCATAGAGGCGTTGGACAAGGCGCGCGAACTAGTGAGCGCAACCGCCGAGCAAGTAATGGGCATTGTAGCAGAATCCCACGCTAGAGTGGTAAGCTAGAGCGATTGGAGGGGGGAGTATGGATAGAGCTTTGCTCTGGCAGCAGTTAGGGCTGATGAGCCTCGCAACATTGATAGGCTCAGTAATAGGGCTTGAGAGGGAGAGGCAAGGCAAGTCCGCCGGCTTGCGCACGCACTCCTTGGTATGCCTTGGGTCGGCCCTTATCACCATTGTCAGCATACATGGTTTTGGCCCTGCCGGTTCCGGTCTGCACGATCCTGCCAGAGTTGCGGCGCAAGTTGTCAGCGGCATTGGTTTCTTGGGAGCGGGCACGATCATGAGAGAAGGCCTCTCCATCAGAGGGCTTACAACTGCAGCAAGCCTTTGGACGACAGCAGGAATAGGCCTTGCCATTGGAGCGGGAATGGTGTGGCCGGCAATAGGCGCAACAGTGTTGGTCCAGTTCATTTTGGTGATTATGAGCAGGGTCGAAAGAAAATACTTTCCACATGGAGAAGCCGTGCTCAAGGTGAACGCCATTGACCGGCCGGGGCTACTTGGCGAAATTGCCACTATAATTGGAAAATACAGAATGAACATAGTCGAAACCGAGATAAACGTTGACAGGGAGAATTCTATTGTATCGATCGACGTCACAATCTCGTCCAACATGGTTGGCAGGGATCCCCAGTTGGCCCAGGCAGACTTGCTTCAGCATGTTCTCAGCCTTTCTGGGATACTTAAGGCCGAGATCGAGAGATTCTAGTCTTGGGTCACAGTAGGAGGTCTTTCCCATTCTCAAAGCATTGATCTCGAACGATGATGGCATATGGGCGCCTGGATTGCTGGCCCTTGCCAGAGCCATCGCTGAAATCGCAGATAAGCTCTGGATCTGCGCGCCAGACCGAGAGAGGAGCGCGATAAGTCATGCCCTGACAATGGGGCTTCCGCTCCGGGCGGAGAAGACTGCGTTTAGGGGTATCGAGGCTGAGGCGTGGTCGGTCAGCGGCACGCCGTCCGACTGTGTCAAGCTGGCCCTAGAAGAGCTCTTGCCGGAACGTCCCGACATAGTCCTCTCAGGCATCAACCGCGGGCCTAACTTGGGAACCGACGTCATATACTCTGGCACAGTAGCTGCTGCAGCCGAAGGCGCGTTTGCCGGCATACCGGCGATTGCGGTTTCCACAGGATCATATGACCCATCAGACTATGAGCCAGCGGCTCGCGTAGCGGCAAAGCTCGCCTCTCAAGTGGCCACTAGGGGCCTGCCAGAAGGGGTGGTGCTCAACGTGAATGTTCCGGATGGCTTCAACTCAGGCAAGGTGGCCGTCACCAGGCTGGGGGTTCAACGGTATAATAACATCTTCGAGCGTAGGGTAGATCCTCGTGGACGACCATACTATTGGCTATCCGGGGACCCGGATACCCCTCCATCCGATGACGGACTGGATACGGAAGCCATCAGAACCGGAGCTGTTTCAATCACTCCCTTAAGGTTCGATGCAACTTGTCGGCGTACAGCGGATATGCTTAAGGAGTGGGACATTCGTCTGTAGGGCGGCATAGTATGCATCGGTGATGAAGCTATGGCGGCTTTGCTCATGATCGGATCCGTTATTGCCGTGGTTATTCTCGTCGTGGTGCTCTGGTTCAAGCGGAGCGCCGATATGAGCGATGCCCAGTGGCGTCATGCTGCAATCGCCCGAGGATTTCTGCTTGTCTGCGGAATCGCATACCTTCTCATAGTGATCAAGACGACCACCTGCACATTGCGGGAGATTTTTCGTGTCTGGCCCAAGTGATAGTGTGCAGTGTCGGTCTACTTCAGCTAGAAACGGCGGTGACGTCATTGGATGATCAAACCCAGATGAAAGTAGCTGTCCTCATGGGAGGATCTTCGAGTGAGAGAGAGATCTCACTCAAATCAGGCGCACAGGTAGAGGCCGCCTTGCGCAGGCTAGGCCATGAGGTCATATCAGTCGACCCGGCAAACAACGCCATCGGTGTGCTGGCCGAGCTCCGCCCCGATGTGGCTTTCATCGCGTTGCATGGGAAATACGGCGAAGACGGTTGTATACAAGGGGCCCTCGAGTTGATGGGCATCCCATACACCGGCTCATCGGTGCTCTCCAGCGCAATCGCCATGGACAAGACAATCTCCAAGGCGCTCTTTGAAGTGTCAGGAATCCCTACTCCCCCCTATGTAGTGGTGGATTGCCATTCCCCGTTCCAATCGGCTTTGGAGCGCGCCTTGAGCATCGGCATTCCGTGTGTAGTGAAGCCATCTTCGCAGGGGTCGACTGTCGGAATAAGCATAGTTAAGGATGACGGCGCTCTTCAAGATGCATTATCGTACGCCTTCAACTATGATGAAGAAGCAGTCGTCGAAAAGTTCATCAAGGGTACGGAAGTTACCGTAGGCGTCCTAGGTAACCATGATACAGAGGCGCTGCCGGTGCTTGAGATAGTGCCAAAGAACGAGTTCTACGATTGGGAATCGAAGTATACTCCTGGGATGTCTGAGCACGTAATCCCTGCTCGAATTGGAAATGCCGCACAGAAAGAGTGCCAGAGGCTCGCTTTGGCTGCCCATGCTGCCTTGAAGTGTCGCGGTTACTCGAGAGTCGACATGATAGTCGAACCGAATGGCAGTGTATGGGTTCTCGAGGTGAACACGCTCCCAGGCCTCACTGAGGTGAGCCTTCTGCCTGACGCCGCCCGGGCGCGAGGGATTTCCTTCGATCAACTCATCCAGATTCTGCTCGATGGTGCCCTAAAAGACTGAACGAAGTATATGGAGCTTTGGTAGGATGACTCTTTGGTGGAGCCAAGCGATCCACCGCTGAGTCATCTTTTTCCTTCTAGCTCACCCACGGGTCAGTCATACACCCGGATTCCCAAGTTTCTTCTCCCTGGTTCATCCTGTTGTTTCTGGCCAATGTACGATACAATTGTAGTTGGATGCCGAAAGTTGGGCATGCAAATGGTTCCTGCGGTGGTGGTGACTGATGCGTGATGCTTCAATCGATCTTGAACACCTCAGTGCGGATCTGAGAGTCGTTCTCGATTCCATCAATGAAGGAATCCACATCGTTGACACATGTGGCATCACAGTCTTTTACAACAGGATTGCAGCTTCCCTCGACAACCTAGACCCCCAAGAAGTTGTTGGACGCCATATTCTATCCGTCTTTCCATCATTATCAGAAGATACAAGCACCTTGATGTCAGTCCTTCGTACTGGTCGCCCAGCCCCTGTAAGGCAGCAGACATTCCGGAACTACAAGGGTGACACCATCACGACAATGAACTCAACACTTCCGATCTACAGCGGTGCCAAGCTCATAGGCGCCATCGAGGTCTCCAAAGACGTTACCTTGGTGAAAGAGCTAGTAGAACGCGTAGTTGATCTCCAGGCGGAGCTGATAACAACAGCTGGCGTGCACTCGGCGACTGGCCATCGAGTCAAGGTAGGAACGGCCAGATACACCTTTGATGATATAGTCGCTGTCAGCCAGAACATGCAGGATGTCGTGGCCCGTGCAAAGCGAGCATCTCAGAGCGGTTCCGCAGTGCTGATCTACGGCGAGACCGGAACCGGAAAAGAACTCGTCGTACAATCGATCCACAACTCCAGCCCACGAGCGGCCCGGCCATTCATAGCACAGAACTGCGCCGCACTCCCGGAGACCCTGCTCGAAGGGATACTTTTCGGGACAGCGAGGGGCGCCTTCACCGGGGCAGAGAATCGGCCGGGGCTTTTCGAAGTCGCAGACGGAGGAAGTCTGTTTCTCGACGAGGTTGACGCAATGCCTCTGCCGCTCCAGGCGAAGCTTCTCAGGGTGCTGCAGGAGGGCTCATTGCGCAGAATAGGGGAGTCTTCTGAGCGAAAGGTAGACGTGCGCCTAATATCCGCCATGTCCTCGAATCCCGCCACAGCAGTAGAACGCAATCTGATACGACGCGACCTCTTCTTCAGGCTGGGCGTCATCATCATAGAAATACCTCCTCTGAGGAAGCGAAAAGACGATATACCTGCGCTTACCGAACACTTCATTGAGCGCTACAGCTCACAATTTGGCGTGAACGTGCACGGAGTAACCCGTGATGTATTTGAACTGTTCATGGAATATCCGTGGCCTGGAAATGTGAGAGAGCTTCAACACGCAATTGAAGCAGCAGTCCAGTTGTCCCACGGATCACTCATAGGACTAGAACATCTTCCACCGCATGTTCTTTCGCACGGCCCAGGAGATGCGGCATCCCGACCTAGAGCCAATAGATTCCTGCCCACCAGCCAGTTCCGAGATAACTCAACGCCGGCAATAGAGGAAGAGGCCAAGGCGCCGCTGGTACCCACCCTTGAACAGATCGAGAAGAGCCTGATATGGGCTGCACTCGAAACATGCGAGGGAAACATCTCTGCCACAGCCCGATACCTCGACATACCCAGGCAGACTCTGCAGCACAAGCTGAAGCGTTACAGCATCGACGCTTCCGACATACGCAGAAAAGATCTCGATTATACAGACAAATAAGTAACGGTCCGTCATTGGAGCGGCCGGGGCAGTTCTATATGTCACTTGAAGTGGCGAACTGTCACGCACGCAGTGCCCATAATTGGGCAGCTGCCCGTAAATGAGCAGACGTTGGACAGGGGCAAGCGCAGCTACAGCGTGTTTCGTCTCTGGCATGGATATTGCAACGTTATCTCTTGTGTGCGTGTATCATAGGAGGTGTGGCAATTGGCAAAAGGCTGTAAGTATGGAACCCACCGAGTAATCGAACCAGAGGGCTCGATGCCGCAGGCTGCATGGAAGATCGACAATGAGATGGCAGTCCGCGATAACGAGATCCTCATTAATGTTCAAACCCTCAATATCGACGCTGCCAGCTTCACCCAGATCAAGAAGCAGGCCGGAAATGACGAGAAACGGATAGGCGAAATCATGATGGGCATCGTCGCTGACCGAGGGAAGCACCACAACCCAGTTACTGGTTCAGGAGGAATGCTGATAGGAACTGTTGAGAAGATCGGACCCGATCTTATTGGCAGTACGGATCTTGAGGTTGGAGACAGGATCGCTACCCTCGTCTCTCTCACTCTGACTCCCCTTGTCATCGACAAAATCATCAAAGTTCATCTTGATACCGACCAAGTTGACATTGAAGGGCATGCAATCCTTTTCGAAAGCGGAATCTATGCCAAGCTTCCGAATGACATGCCAGATAGCCTCTCGTTGGCAGTTTTGGATGTGGCGGGAGCCCCCGCACAGACCGCAAAGCTAGTGCATCCTGGCGATACCGTGCTCATTATCGGGGCAGGCGGTAAATCCGGCCTTCTCTGCATGTATGAGGCCAAGAAACGTGCCGGCGTCACCGGAAAGGTAATAGCATTGGCACACAGCGAAGCTAGTAAAGCCCGGGCCGAGGCAACAGGATTTGCCGATGTTGTGATTGCTGGCGATGCTACGCGGCCGCTGGAGATCATGAAGATGGTTGAAGAGGCGACAGGCGGAAAAATGGCAGACGTCACGATCAACTGCGTTAACATTCCGGGCACAGAGATGTCGTCCATACTGTCAACACGCGATATGGGCATCATATATTTCTTCAGCATGGCGACGAGCTTCACCGCCGCGGCCCTAGGCGCAGAGGGAGTCGGCCGTGACGTCACGATGATCATAGGGAACGGCTATACCCGCGGACACGCGGAAATTGCCCTTGAGACTCTGCGTGAGAGCCCGAAACTTCGCAAGATATTCGAGGATCTCTATGCAAGATAACGACGGAGATGATGTCAGTATGTGGGAAGGAGTTTCCAAGGAACAGTGGAACGATTGGCACTGGCAGTTCGGAAACAGAATAACCACTGTTGACCAGCTCAAGTCGGTAGTCAATCTCACCCCTGAAGAGGAAGAAGGGGTGCAGCGCTGCCTTGCCAGGTTACGCATGGCAATAACTCCGCACTACGCGAGTTTAATTGATCCTGACGACCCTGATTGTCCAGTTCGAAAACAGGCAATTCCAGTCGTCCAGGAGCTTTCCATGGGAGAGCATGATCTCATGGATCCACTTGACGAAGATGTGGATTCCCCTGTGCCTCACGTAACTCACAGATATCCCGATAGGGTTCTGTTCCTTGTCACGTCCGTTTGTTCAACCTACTGTAGGCATTGCACCAGGAGGAGGTTTGCCGGGCATACCGACAGCGCCATAACCCATGACGAATTGATCCAGGGCATCCAGTACATAAGGGAGACGCCTGAAATAAGGGATGTCCTGATTTCAGGGGGAGATCCGCTCACCCTACCAGATGACACCCTAGAGTACATCATAAGCGAGCTGAGGGCGATCCCCCACGTGGAGATAGTCAGGATCGGCACAAGAACCCCGGTGGTCATGCCGCAGCGCATAACGCCAGAGCTCTGCAATATGCTCAAGAAGTACCATCCCCTGTGGCTCAATACCCATTTCAATCATCCGAAGGAGATAACGCCTGAGTCACGCAGAGCGTGCGAGATGTTGGCTGACGCAGGCATACCCCTTGGGAATCAGACAGTTCTGCTCAAGGGAGTGAACGATTGCCCCCATATAATGAAGAAGCTCGTGCACGAACTTGTGAAGATCAGAGTACGCCCTTACTATATCTATCAATGCGATCTATCGATGGGGATAGAGCACTTCAGGACATCGGTAGGCAAAGGGATAGAGATCGTAGAGCGTTTGAGGGGCCATACATCGGGATTCGCGGTTCCCACTTTCGTGATAGATGCCCCGGGAGGGGGAGGAAAGATCCCCATCGCCCCGCAATATGTCATCTCGCAGACCGACACCAAAGTAATTCTTCGAAACTACGAAGGCGTCATCACCGCTTATCCCGAACCCGAAGACAAGATCAGCCAGTGCCATCAGTGCGGCATCTGCGAAGAGATTCCGAAGCCCGCTACAGAGGGCGTCGCGGCTGTTATGGATGGGATGGTGTCAAGCCTTGAACCAGTTGGACTCGAGCGTCGCAAGAGATCCAGGAGAGATCCTTCTTAACCTTGCTCTGGGGGCCCCGGGCAAATGCGTCGGCATAGTCGGCCTTGCAAAGAATTGCGGCAAAACGACCGTGCTCAACAGGATGATCCGACAGGCGACATCCAACGGCATCACGGTAGGCGTCACGTCCGGCGGGCGAGATGGCGAACTGTATGATGCCATAACAGGACTTCCGAAACCCCCAATATATCTGCCCGCGGGATCTCTCGTTGCTCTTGCCGAATCTACAATTCATACAGGTTCGTGTAGTCTGGACGTGGTGGAGCGGCTCGGGGCCTGGACACCTGCTGGCGAAATCGTCCTGGCGAGGGTTCTGTCCCCGGGCCATGTCGAAGTGATAGGGTGCAACCATTCGAACGACCTGATGCTAGCTGTTAGAAGAATGCGAGAATTCGGCGCAGAGCTCATCTTGGTGGACGGAGCGGCGGGAAGAACATTCCTCGCATCGCCCGACATAGTCGGGGCCTTCGTCCTGGCCACAGGGGCGGCTCTAAACGGTTCGGCAAATAGGATTGCCGAATTGACGGAGCGCGCTGTTCACATGTTCCAGTTGCCCCGGCCTCCGGCAGACGTGGTGCAAGTTGCAGAGCCCATAATGCAAGAAGGAGTCTCGGCAATACTTCGGGCAGATGGAGAGATTGAGGTCTTTCCATGGAAGACAATCCTGGGAAGGGAAGAGGAGATTGCCTCGGCCATCACAGAAGACGATGTTGCCCTCATATGCGGGAGGGCGGTGGGCGATGTTCTTCTGGCTGAGGTCGCCTCGAGGCTCAATCAGAGACGCAGAGCCGCGCCGCCAGACACGGCCAGCGGGCCTAAGGAACCGTTGTCCCCAAAAAAGCAGGCATTTATGGTCGTTGCCAAGGATCCCTCGCGGTTGGCAGTCGGAAACCAAGGAGCAGAGGCATTCGAGGCATCCGGGGGACAGCTGTGTGTTCTCGAGAAGGCGCCAGTGATCGCGATCAGCATAAACCCCACGTCCCCGTGGAGAGCGCCTTTAGATCCAGCAGATCTGCTACTCGAGATCTCAAGACATATCAGAGAGCTCCCTGTAATTGACGTGGTTGCGGGGCTCTCGGCAGTGGGAGGTGTGGCTTTTGAAACTCAACCTGGATACTGATAAGATAGCGCGATGCAGGGAATGTGCAAGCGACATAGCAGACGAGGTAATGAAAGGTGTAGAGCGTGTAACTACGACTGCCATAGAGCGTACAGTCTTGCGCCTAGTCGGCGTTGACGGCGTCGATTCCGCAGGGGTCCCGCTTCCCAATGTCTTAGTCGATATGTTGCGCGAAGCAGGGAGACTAGGAGACGGAGCCGCTTGCCATATGGGGAGGGCCGTGGCGGCAACAGGCCTTTCTCCGCAGGCCATCGCCGACAAAGCTGCCGCCGGCGAGCTCGACTTCGCCAGTTTCGATGACGTCGAGGACGATCGGGCTAGAGCAGTCCTGGAAGACGCAATTGAAGCAAGCCTTGCCAGAATAGAGGCGAACGCCGCAAAGCGTTGCGAGCTCATTGAGAAGCTTGACCCTGGAACTGAGCCGCTCATATACGTCATAGTGGCGACAGGGAACATCTATGAGGATGTTGGCCAAGCGCAATCTGCCGCCAGATCAGGCGCAGACATAATCGCGGTGATACGAAGCACCGCCCAGAGCTTGCTCGATTACGTGCCATATGGCGCCACAACAGAGGGGTTTGGCGGAACATTTGCTACCCAGGAGAACTTCCGCATCATGCGAAAGGCTCTCGACGAGGTAAGCCTCGAGACAGGCAGGTACATCCGCCTCGTCAACTACTGTTCAGGACTGTGCATGCCCGAGATAGCGGCCATGGGAGCAATGGAGCGCCTTGACATGATGCTCAACGACTCAATGTACGGCATACTCTTCCGCGACATCAACATGAAGCGCACCTTTGCAGACCAGCACTTTTCGCGTATGCTCAATGCCTACGCCGGCATAACCATAAACACTGGAGAGGACAACTATCTTACTACTTCAGACGCTTATGAAGAGGCCCACATCGTGCTAGCGTCGCAGTTCATTAATGAGGCGCTCGCTTACCGATCAGGCTTGCCTGACGAGCAGATCGGCCTAGGGCATGCATTCGAGATCGACCCGGCCACAACTAACGGGTTTCTCTACGAAGTGGCGCAAGCGCAGATGGCCCGGGACATATTCCCCAACAAACCGCTTAAATACATGCCGCCCACAAAATACATGACAGGCGACATATTCAAAGGGTATCTCATGAACGGTATGTTCAACTTGGCAGGAGTGATGACAGGCCAGTCCATACAGCTTCTCGGCATGCTCACCGAAGCCGTTCACACTCCGCACATACACGACAGATACCTTGCAATCCGCAACGCAAAATACGTCTTCAACAACGCACGCAATCTGGGCGAAGAGATAACCTTCAAGCCCGGCGGAATCGTGGAAAGCCGAGCTCAGCAGGTTCTCAACAAAGCTACAACAACATTAGAGCAAGCGCGGGAGACAGGATTGATGGCGGCTATAGAAGATGGGGTATTTGCCGGTATCTCCCGGACGCCCGATGGAGGCAGAGGACTCGACGGAGTCGTGGAAAGAAATCCGGAATACTGGAACCCATTTGCGGAAGAGATACCGGCCCGGCTCACAAGGGGTGGGAGGTGTAGTTCGTGCCGAAGGTAGATTTGGAAAGGGTCAGACCATACGGCGACACCCTTGATGACGGAAAAGTGCAACTTGCATTCAGCCTCCCCTTGAGGTACGGGCCTGAGGCAAAAGAAGCAGCGCGCCAGCTGGCGATGAAGATGGGGTTTGAGGATGTGGACGTCGTGAGCGCCCACGACCTTGGAGGTCCATTCACCTTCTTTGTCGTATATGGCAAATGCGTGCACTCGGTGGACGTCACACAGCTTCACATACCCAAAGTAGAAGTCGAACAGATGGATTATTTCCAGATAAACGATTTCATCAGAGACAAGCTTGGTCGCAAGATCACAGTAGTCGCCGCGTGTACAGGTTCTGACGCCCACACCGTCGGAATCGACGCCATAATCAATATGAAGGGCTATGCAGGCGAATACGGACTGGAACGGTACCCCTGGTTCCGAGCATACAACCTGGGGGCCCAGGTTCCCAATGAGACCTTGGTTGCCAGGGCTATAGAAACAGGCGCTGACGCCATACTAGTTTCTCAGATTGTGACGCAGAAGAACGTGCATATAGCAAACCTCACGCGCCTGGTAGACTTGGTCGAAGCTGAAGGTATAAGGGATGATGTGCTCCTGATTTGCGGCGGTCCGCGAATCAGCCATGAACTCGCCCTAGAGCTCGGATTCGACGCGGGATTCGGGCCTGGCACATTGCCGTCTCACGTTGCCGCGTACATAGCTCAGGAATTGGTAAGAAAGGAGCACCGCACTTCCGCGCGCCTGACGGAAGAAAGGTGAGGGGAGTGGACGAAAGGAGAATACCATGGAAGAAGTCATGATCAGGGTCAGGATGAGTCAGTCTGACGCCCATTACGGCGGAGATCTGGTGGACGGCGCCAAGCTAATGCAGCTGTTCGGCGACGTCGCCACTGAACTCCTTATAAGGCACGACGGAGATGAGGGGCTTTTCGTCGCATATGACATGGTGGAGTTTAAGGCCCCTGTCTATGCGGGCGACTATATCGAAGCCCGCGGACGCATTGTGAGAACGGGCAATACTTCTCGGGCAATGACCTTTGAAGCCCACAAAGTCATAGAAGCATGCCGTGATCCAAAGGATCCTTCAGCAGCCTTTATTCTGGAGGAGCCTCTCCTTGTTGCCCGCGCCAGTGGGACCTGTGTTGTCCCGAAGGATAAGCAACGCAAGCAAGGCAATTGCTGCGGCTGTGGGCAGGACGCGGAGACCACTAAGAAGGAGGGCTAATCAATTGGACAAACTCATTATCACTGCAGCCCTAGTAGGGGCGGAACTTTCAAGGGAACAGGCGCCTTACCTTCCACTCAGCCCCGCAGAGATCGGCAAAGCCGCAGAGGAGGCCAGGAATGCGGGGGCCTCAATCGTCCATCTGCACGTGAGAGACGAGGAAGGCAAGCCAACCCAGGACATTGAGGTATTCCGCAAGACAATAGAAGAGATCAAAAAACGAACAGACGTAATCGTGCAGATCTCGACTGGAGGCGCAGTAGGAACTCCGATTGAGGAACGAATGCGTCCCCTTGACCTCGCTCCTGAGATGGCCACGCTCACAACAGGCACAGTCAACTTCGGTGATGAGGTATTCATGAACGAACCACAGGCAATCGAGGCCCTGGCGGTCAGGATGAAGGAAAAAGGGGTCAAGCCAGAACTGGAGTGCTTCGACGTTGGGCACATAGCGAATGCACTTCGACTTGCCAAACGAAATATTGTAGAAGAACCCCTGTATTTTGATTTCGTTATGGGCGTGCCAGGAGGCATACCTGGAACCGTGCCCGACCTGATGCATTGCGTCAACAGTCTCCCGCCTGGAACCATGTGGCAGGTTGCTGGCATAGGCAGGGCTGAACTTCAGCTTGCAGCTGTTGCCATAGTGCTAGGCGGCAACGTGCGAGTGGGTTTTGAGGACAACATCTACTATTCCCGTGGTGTCCTCGCAAAAAGCAATGCCCAGCTTGTTGCCAGAATTGCTCGAATTGCAGGTGAACTAGGCAGGGACGTTGCCACTCCGGACGAAGCCAGGGAGATGCTGGAGCTCAAGAAATAACGGAGGTGAGTGCTAAGCGTGCCAAAGCTGAGAACGCTTGACCAAGCGCTCGAAGGCCTTACCGACGGCATGACTCTGATGATCGGTGGCTTTCTGGCGGTGGGCTCGCCAGAGACGCTCGTAGACGAGGTGATACGAAGGGGAGTCCGCGATCTTACATTGATTGTGAATGACACAGCGATGCCTGATCGGGGATACGGGAGACTATTCGCCAACGGGCAAGTATCTACGCTCATCTGCTGCTACATGGGTATGAACCCCACTGCAATCGCTCAGAAAGACGAGGGAAAACTCGCGGTGGAATTGTGTCCCCAAGGCTCACTGGCAGAGAGAATACGCGCCGGAGGAGCCGGACTTGGGGGCATACTGACGCCTACAGGCGTGGGAACCATAGCCGAAGAAGGGAAGATCAAGCTGGAGTTGGAAGGTCATACATATCTTCTAGAGCTTCCACTGAGAGCAGACATCGCACTTCTTCGAGCACACGTGGCAGACCGCGCAGGCAACTTGGTGTATCGCAAATCGGCTCGAAACTTCAATCCGCTCATGGCTATGGCAGCTGACTACGTCGTAGCGGAGGCCAGCGAGATCCGTGATATAGGCGGTATCGATCCAGATCACGTGATGACCCCTGGCATATTCGTAGACGCAGTTGTAGGGGTGAGCTGAAGTGGCGGCAATAGAACCTCGAGAGCTTATCGTACGGAGAGTAGCACAAGAACTCAAGTCCGGACAGGTCGTGAACGTTGGAATCGGCCTGCCGACCTTCGTCGTGAACCATCTTGCTCACGACGTGAACATTATCCTTCACTCAGAGAACGGCTTTGTAGGCATGGGAGATCCTCCGGAACCGGGTCGTGAAGACCCGGATCTTGTGAACGCCGGCGGACAACCTTCTTCCATAAAGCCTGGCGGGGCATTCTTCGATTCAGCAACGTCCTTTGCGATAGTCCGCGGAGGGCACGTGGATGTAACAATCCTCGGCGGGTTACAAGTGGATCAGGACGGAAATCTAGCCAATTGGGCCGTTCCGGGACGGATAATCGGAATGGGCGGCGCAATGGATCTCGTAGTAGGCGCAAAGCGAGTCATCGTAGCAATGGAACATAGGACCAAAGACGGCCGATCGAAAGTGGTGCGCAAATGCACTTTGCCATTGACCGCCACAGCCGAAGTAGACCTGCTCGTCACGGAACTCTGCGTCATAGAGTTTACCCCTGAAGGGGCGGTGCTGCGCGAAATTGCGCCAGACGTGACGATAGGAGAGGTCCTGGCTGCAACAGAAGCAAGGCTGTATATTCCGGATGAAGTAGGAGTCATGACCGTTGTTTAAAGCGCACGCCTAAGCACACGAACAAAAGCAAAAGCCACCTGAGCTTAGCCAGGTGGCTTTTGAAATAATGGCAGGGGAGACAGGACTCGAACCCGCAGCCCTCGGTTTTGGAGACCGATGCTCTACCAATTGAGCTACTCCCCTGCGAAAAGACTTCATCTTGCGACTAAATAGATTCTACAACCCATCAGAGCCATTGTCAAGGCGCGGGATGACCGTGGCAGGAATTCCGCATATGCGTTTCGGCCTGGCAGGATACGGCATGCAGATGCCGCATGGTGT
>CZCA01000024.1_pt1 | contig 43057 bp, 32 predicted proteins | sample 591981 | NCBI WGS metagenome assembly CZCA01 (sample SAMEA3556810, study PRJEB10932) | anaerobic digester metagenome | reverse complement strand
TCGCCGCACTCGGACCCTACAAAATTCCCAATGTCCACGTCGTGGCGCGCACCGTCTACACCAACAACACGCCCAGCGGCGCTTTTCGTGGCTTTGGCGGCCCCCAGGGTCACTTCGCCGCCGAGATGCAGGTCAACAAGCTGGCGGCGGCGCTTGGCATCGATCCGGTCGAGCTGCGCATGCGCAACCTCTGGCAGGAAGGCGCGATCCTGCCCACAAAGTCGCCGCTGCCCGCCGGCTGCACGATTCGCGAAGTCGTGACCGCTGCTGCCGAACGCGGCGGCTGGCGTCATGACGCTGCCCAGGGCTGGCGACGCACGGCTGACGGCGACGATAACGCCCCGCGCCCCGCGCCGCTCGCCGCTCGCCCTTCGCTCCAGGCGACCCAACCCAGGCTGGCGCGCGGCGTCGGCTTTGCCTGCTGTTTCAAGAATGTTGGCTTCAGTCTCGGCTTCCCGGAGCATTGCTCGGCGTGGGTGGAGCTGCACGGCAACGGCGTCATCGAGCGCGCGATCGTCGGCTGCGTCGGCGCCGATGTTGGGCAGGGCGCTCACTCCGCCTTTCGCCAGATTGCGGCGGAAGTGCTCGGGCTGGCGCCGGAACAGGTCGAGGTGCGCACCGAATCGACCGAAGTCACCGGTTCCAGTGGCAGCTCCTCCGCCAGCCGCATGACCTTTATGGCGGGCAACGCGATCAAGGGCGCGGCGGAACGGGCGCTGCAAGAGTGGCAAAATGAGGAACGGCCGGCGCGCGCCGAGTTCATTTTCCATCCCCGCCCCACCACGCCCTACAACCGAGAGAACGGCGCATCCGATCCGAATGTCACCTACGGCTACTGTGCACAGGTCGCTGAAGTCGAGGTCGATCTCGACACCGGGCACGTGCACGTGTTGCGACTGATCAGCGCCAACGATGTCGGGCGCGCCGTCAACCCGCAGCAAGTCGAAGGACAGATCGAGGGCGCCGTGGTGCAGGCGATGGGCTGGGCATTGATGGAGAAGTATGTGCAGCGCGAGGGGCGCGCCGTGACGCAGCATCTCAGCACCTACCTGATTCCGGGCGTGCTCGATGCGCCGACGATCATCGAGCCGATCATCCTGGAATTTCCCGACCCGCAGGGACCGCTGGGCATCCGCGGCATGGCGGAGATGCCCTTCATTCCAGTTGCGCCCGCCATCGGCGCCGCCATCCACGCCGCCATCGGCTGCTGGATCGACGAACTGCCCTACACGCCGGAGCAAGTGTGGCGGGCGCTGCAGACCAGTCAATCAGTCAACAGGAGCACACCATGACTGCACGTTTTCGCTGGGGAATCCTCGGACCCGGCAATATCGCCGCCAAATTTGCCGCCGGCGTCGCCGCGCTGGACGACCAGGAGGTGATCGCCGTCGGCTCGCGCACGCAGGCGTCGGCGGATCGCTTTGCCGATCGCTTCGATATTCTGCGCCGGCATGTCGGCTATGAAGCGCTGGTCGCCGACCCCAACGTCGATGCGATCTATGTAGCGACGCCGCACAGTTTTCATCACGAACACACCTTGCTGGCGCTGCGCCACGGCAAGCACGTGCTGTGCGAGAAGCCCTTCGCCATCAACGCCGCGCAGGCGCAGGAGATGGTCGATGCGGCGCGCCGCCAGCAGCTCTTTTTGATGGAGGCGATGTGGTCGCGCTTTCTGCCGATCATCGCTGAGACGCGGCGACTGATTGCGGACGGCGCCATCGGCAGGGTGCAGATGGTGCAGGCGGACTTTGGTTTCCGCGCCAGCTTCAACCCGGCCAGCCGTCTGTTTGACCCGGCGTTGGGCGGCGGCGCGCTGCTCGATGTCGGCGTCTACCCGATTTCGCTGGCGATGATGTTGCTCGGCCACCCGAAGCGTATCGTCGCCATCGCCGCGTTGGGGCCAACCGGCATCGACGAGAACACCGGCATCCTGCTCGGCTTCCCCGGCGGTGAGGTGGCGGTGCTGGCGACAACGGTGCGCGCCACCACGCCGCAGGAAGCCACCATCCTCGGCGACAACGGTTCGATCCGTATTCACAGCCCGTGGTGGGTCGGCAATACGCTCACCCTGCACCGCGCTGGCGCAGAGCCGGAAGAGATCGTGCGTCCTTATCTTGCCAACGGCTACAGCCACGAAGCGCACGAAGTCGCCACATGTGTGCGCGCCGGCAAATGCGAGAGCGACGTGATGCCGCTCGACGAGACGGTGCGCATCATGGCGGTGATGGACGAAATCCGCGCCCAGCTTGGCATGAAGTATCCGATGGAGTAAGTCAACACACCGACCCCCAGCCTGAACTTTTCCACGCAACGTGACGTTACTCATGTCTGGAGCGAAGACTATCGCTTCAAATCGAGACTGGCAACTCTGGTCAACGCAGGCTAATTGACTACGTGCGTCATTCCGCCTGAGTGGACAGGGCCTGTGCTCTGGAGTCTGATGCTCCGGGGCAGAGGCAGATGGCGCCAGTTCAGACAAGGAACCTGCTGATGTCTCTTGCTTTGTTTTCATCGATCACTCTTCCGATCAGCAAGGAGCATGATGGAAGCGCTTGATCTTCACGGAGAGCGTGCAGCGCGTCGCGGCAACCCTAGCTTTGTCTGGCGCGCCGGGCAGAATCGCCGCCTCGACATGATCCTGCATTGGGGACTGGCTGGCCGCGCCCGCGTGGCGCATATTTTGGTGGACGGTTGCGGCGTGGGGATGTACGTCAGGGCGTTGACGCCCTACGCCGATCAGGTGAGCGGCATTGACATCGAGGCCGAACACCTGGAGATCGCCGCGCACAACGTCCCCACCGCAGGGTTAGCATTGGCGGCAGCGGAGATGTTGCCCCACGCCAATGCCAGCATCGACCTGGTGTTGAGCCACGAAGTGCTCGAACATGTAGTGGATGACCGGCAGGCGGTCGCCGAAATGGTGCGCGTGCTGCGTCCCGGTGGGCGCGCCGTGATCTTCGTCCCCAACCGTCGCTATCCCTTTGAGACGCACGGAATCTACTGGCGTGGGGTCTATCATTTCGGCAACATTCCACTCGTCAACTATCTGCCGGACGCCTTGCGCAACCGGCTGGCGCCCCACGTGCGGGCCTACACGGTGGCAGGGTTGCGTCAACTCTTGGTAGGGCTGCCGGTGCGCGTGGTGCATCACTCACAGATTTTTCCGGGTTACGACAACCTGGTGCATCGGCGCCCGGCACTGGGCAAGTGGCTGCGCCGCATCACCTATGCGCTGGAGCAGTCGCCGCTGGGCGGTTGGGGCTTGAGTCATCTGCTCGTCATCGAAAAAGTCGCGTCAGCAGAAAGAATGACACGCGGATGATGCGGATGATCACAGACTTATCTCAGCGCCAATTTGTACGATCTGCATCATCCGCGTGCGATTTCGTTTGGATGGATGCTTTGGAACGTGGTACGCTAAACGGCTGATTATGACAAAACGACTGGATCGACACGATACGATATTAATGGCGCGGCGACAGCGGCAGCGCGCCATCGCCAATCGCCCGCGTATTTGGCTGCGCCTGGGGCAATTGCTGCTGGCAATCTTGATTGTCATAGGCGTGGGCATGGCGGCGGTCACCGGCGTGGTGGGAGCAACCGTCGTCGGCGTCTACAACGAATACGCGGCGCAGTTACCCGACGTCAGCACCATCGAGCAACAGCAAGATCAATTCCAGACCGTACGCATCTATGATCGCACCGGGACAAACCTGCTCTATGAGAGCGTCGACCCGCGCCCCTTTGGCGGCGACCGGCGTTTCGTCGCCCTTGACAAGATGGCGCCCTATGTCTGGCAGGCAGCTGTGGCGCTGGAAGATCGCAGCTTCTTCGAGAACCCGGGAATCAACGTGCGCGGTCTGCTGCGCGCCTTTGCCTCCAACCTGCAGGGTGGCGCCGTGCAAGGTGGCTCGTCGATCACCCAACAGCTTATCAAGAATGTTTTCATCCCGCCAGAAGAACGTGCGCAGCAAAGCTACGCCCGTAAAATCAAAGAAGTGATCCTCTCGCTCGAAGTGACGCGACGCTATCCCAAAGAGAAGTTGCTGGAGTGGTATCTCAACTACAACTTTTACGGCAACCTGGCGTATGGCGTCGAGGCGGCGGCGCAGGTCTACTTTGGCAAAAGTGCACGCGACTTGAACCTGGCGGAAGCCGCCATGCTGGCGGCAATCCCGCAGTTTCCTGCGCTCAACCCCATTGACAACCCGGAGGACGCCAAGCGGCGTCAGGGTGTAACCCTGCAGGCGATGGTCGAAGCCGGTTACATCACACAGGCGGAAGCCGACGCCGCCTTCCAACAAGAATTGACGCTACGCAAGTCGGTGGCAGAGCGCTTCGACGTCCTTACGGCGCCCCACTTTGCGCTCTATGTGCTCGACCAATTGAAAAAACAGTACAACACAGTGGACGATCCCTTCTACATCTGGCGCAAGGGGTTGACCGTCTACACCACACTCGACGTGGAGTTGCAGAAGTACGCCGAACAGGTCGCGCGCGAACAGGTGCAAATTCTCAAGGAACAGGGCAAGAACGCCAGCAACGCCAGCGTAGTCGCCATCAAGAACGATACGGGTGAGATTCTAGCCATGGTCGGCTCGCTTGACTACAACAACAATGAAATCGACGGTCAGGTCAACATGGCCACCGCCGAACGCCAGCCTGGCTCCAGCTTCAAGCCCTACGTCTACCTCACGGCGCTGCAAGAAGGCATGACGCCAGCGACCATGATTCTCGATGTCGCCACCGCCTTCCCACAGGCGGATGGCACCTATTACCGCCCCGAAAATTATGACCGCCAGTATCACGGCCCTGTGTCGCTACGCAACGCCCTGGCGCGCTCCTACAACATCCCGGCGATCAAGGTAATGCAGCAAGTGGGTGTCGCGGATGCGCTGCGCACAGCCCATCGCATGGGCATCAACGGGCTGAATCGCGGGCTGAGTTTCTATGGCCTCAGTCTGGTGTTGGGTGGCGGCGAGGTGTCGCTGCTCGATCACACTTACGCGTATTCTGTCTTTGCCAACAGCGGCAATATGGTGGGGGAACCGGTGCCGGTCAACGAGCTACAGAGCGGCTATCGCACCCTCAACCCGGTCTCGATCTTGCAGGTGCGCGACAGCGAGGGCAACATCCTCAAGAAATACGAACAACCTACCGCCGAGCGCATCTTCAGCGCCGAGGTCGCTTACCTGATGCAAGACATTATGAGCGACGACGTGGCGCGCGCACCGGCCTTTGGCGCCAACACGGCGCTGACCCTGCCCGACCGCAAGGTGGCCGCCAAGACCGGCACCACCAATGGTTTCAAAGACAACTGGACAATGGGCTACACGCCGCAACTCACCGTCGGCGTGTGGGTAGGCAACACCGACAACGAGTCAATGGAGAATGTCACGGGTCTATCGGGCGCAGCGCCGATCTGGAATGCCGTGATGCGCAAGTACCACGAAGGGCTGCCCGCCATCTGGTATGATATGCCTCCTGGCATCGTCCAACGCGTTGTCTGCCAGCCAAGCGGGCTGCTGCCCACCGATCAGTGTCAGGAGCAGCGCGCCGAGCTGTTCGTCGCCGGCACCGAGCCGACGATCGCTGACAACGTCTGGCAGGAATTCGAAGTCGATCGCGAGACCGGTCTGTTGGCTGGCCCGACCACACCGCCGGAACGCATCGAAAAACGCATTTACGAAATTCTGCCGCAGGAAGCCGCCGATTGGGTGAAGGAGAGCGGCATCCCACAACCGCCGACCGAGACCGCGTCGCTGCGGTTGGAGGACTTTGACCCCGACAGCGCCATCATCTCGCCGACGTTGGGCAGCACGATCGGCGGGCAAATCGAATTCATCGGCAATGCGCGCGGCGGCCCCTATCGCCTGGAGATCGGCGCTGGACTGGAACCAGCGGAGTGGACGCAGATTGGCCCGGAGCATGGCGAGGAAATCCAGAACGGCGTGCTCGAGCGGTTGGACACAACGACGCTGCCCGAAGGCCTCTATACAGTGCGGCTGACGGTCAATCGCGGCGATGGGCCGCGCCAGGCCGCCATTCCCGTGACCATCGACAATACGCCGCCTACAGTTGTGATCACCGAACCCAAGCCGGATCAACTTTTCGTCATGGAAAAAGATGAGCAGATCAACATCAACGTTCTGGCGAACGATAACCTGGCAATCGCGCGCGTAGAGTTCATAATCGACGGCAGCAGCTTTGTCACCAGCACGGTGGCGCCCTTCAACGAGCGCTGGAAGATAGAAATGCGCGATCTGAATTCAGCGGCAGGCGGTGAACCCTGGCCGGCGTTCGAGTCCAGCGACCCTGAAGTGCAACCCGGCACGGTCGCCACCTTCCCAGATGGCTTCCAGGCCATCGTCACCAACGGCGGCGTCTACTTCGAAGGACACGTAATCAAGGTGATCGCCTATGACGCAGCAGGCAATCGCGTCGAAAGTCCCGAAGTGCGCGTCTATGTCCGGCACGAGAAGAAATGAGTGCAGCAATGGGCAGACCAATCATTCTGGTGACCAATGACGACGGCGTCTTTGCCCCTGGCTTGCTGGCGCTGAAACAGGCGCTCACGGCTATTGCCGAGGTCATTGTGCTGGCGCCTGAACGCAACTGGAGTGCATCCAGCCACATCAAGACCATGCACAAGCCGTTGCGCATCCAGCCAACAACGCTGGCGGATGGCAGCCCGGCGCATAGCAGCAGCGGCAGCCCCACCGACTGCGTGGCGTTGGTCATGGGCGGAGCGTTGGGCGTCACCCCTGACCTCGTCGTGGCAGGCATCAACGCCGGCTACAACGTAGGCGTGGACATAACCTACAGTGGCACGGTCGCCTGCGCTATGGAGGCGGTGATCAAGGGTGTGCCCGGCATCGCCGTCAGCTCAACCTACTTTGGCGAGGAGCGCACCGACGCTGCAGCCGTGCGCCAGTTGGCAGGCGAGATTGCACGCGGCGTGGCGCAGCGCGTGCTGGCCACCGGTCTGCCAGAGTACACACTGCTCAACGTCAATGTGCCGGCGCTGCCCGCAGCCGACGTGCGCGGCATCCGCGCTACGCGCATGGGACGCCGCCACTACGATGCCAATGAAGTCGAGCAGAGGCGCGATCCATATGGGCGCCCCTATTACTGGCTGGGCGGCTCCTTCCCAGTCGATGAGGAAGACCCTGACACCGACGTGGGCGCCCTGCAACATGGCTACGTCAGCGTCACCCCGATCTCGCTCGACCTGACGCATCACGCGTTTCTGGCCAGGTTGCAGGCGTGGGATTTGGCCGGCGCGCTGCAGAACGGCGAGGTGCAGTAACATGGTCTTTGCGGCCAAACCAGCGCCAGCGCGCTGGGAAGGCATAGCCGCTGCATTCTGGATCGTGCTGATCGATCTGTTGGTGATTGTGTGGGCGCTGCGTCGGCCTATCGATCTGCTCCAATTTCTGCTCATGTTAGTGCTTGTGAGCAGCGTCCCCGTGCTGATCCACCTGATTTATCGCACCTGGGCCGCCTTCACACTCGAATATTGGATCGATCGCAACGCCATCACACTGCGCTGGGCGCACCAACATCAGGTGATCCCAACGCAAAGCGTGCGCGCCATCAGTCATGGCGCTGCGTTGCCGGTGACAGCGGGTGGCTTACGTCGTTGGCCGATGCCCTTTCTGGACATCGCTGCAGCGCCGACGCCACAATCGGTCAACCTGTGTGCGACCCGCCCACCCGCCGAATGCGTCATCTTGCAGACTGACGCCGGCGTCTATGCGCTGTCGCCCGTCGATGCCGAAGGATTTGTCGAGGCATTGCAGACGCGTTATCGGCTGGGTGCAACACAGACCATTGCGCCGCAGCGCGTACAGCGTGCATGGCTGGCCAGCATCTTGAGCGAAGATCGATTGGGCGCGTGGTTGCTGCTGATCGGGCTGGCGGGGGTGCTCGTTCTCTTTGCCGTGTTGACGATCAGCTTTCCCAATTTGCCCGATATTTTGGCGGTTCGCTACAATAGCCAAGGTGCACCAGAGGAGATCCGCGAGAAAACGGCGCTCTTTCGGTTGTTGGTTATCGGGCTGTTGGCGTGGGCTGTCAATGCTGGCGTCGGTTTATGGCTGATGCGTCAGCAGCAACGCATCGGCGCCCATATGTTGTGGGGCGGAGCGATCGTTGTCCAGAGCTTCCTGCTGCTGGCGCTAGTAAGCCTGATCACTTGAGAGGTTCAAGGAAGTTGCTTGTGAGTGAGTCAAACCGGACGCCGTTTCTGAGCATCATCATCCCTGCCTATAACGAGGAACGTCGTCTGCCGCCGTCACTAGAAAAGATCGTGGCGTATCTGCAGGTGCAGAACTACCGCAGTGAAATCCTGGTCGTGGAGAATGGCTCCACCGATGGCACCACGGCGGTCGTAGAAAATTTCATTGCCAGCCGCATGACGCCCATGATGCCTGTGCAGCTGATCCTGATGCACAGCACGCCAGGCAAAGGCGCCGCTGTGAAAGCCGGCATGCTGGCGGCGCAGGGCGACTATCGCTTCATCTGTGATGCTGACCTGGCGATGCCAATCGCAGAGATCGCCAAGTTTCTGCCGCCCGCACTGTCTGTCGGCACATTCGACATTGCGATCGCCAGCCGTGAGCTGCCGGGCGCCGTTCGGTACAATGAGCCAGTCTATCGTCACGTGATGGGGCGCGTCTTCAATTGGCTGGTGCGGATGCTGGCCGTGCCCGGAATCCAGGACACACAGTGCGGCTTCAAGATGTTCACGCGTGAAGCGGCGCAAACGCTCTTTCCGCTGCAACGCATCGACGGCTGGGGCTTCGATGTCGAGGTGCTTTACATTGGCCTGCGGCATGGCATGCAGCTGACCGAGGTGCCAATCAACTGGTACTATCAGAGTGATAGTCGCGTACGTCCGATTCACGACACGATCAACATGGTGCGCGAACTACTCAGGATTCGGCGCAACGGCAGCAAAGGTTACTACGAACTGCTGTCGTCATTGCCCAAAACTGGGGAACTGCCCGCGATCCAGTAAGTGTGGCTGCCCCGCGCTGGGCGCTTCAAGCTGACAGCAACGCTTGCTGCAGGGTTTATTGAGGCTCTTCGACCAACTCGACTGGCACTTCCAACGTGCGACCGTCACGAATCACGGACACCTGCACCACATCACCCACACGGTACCGATTCTCCAACAACGTCTCCAGCTCTGCAACTGAAGAAACAGGGCGCCCATCGATGGCAACCAAAAGATCGCCGCCGGTATAGACGCGTTCGTTGCCGATAATATCCTCACGTTGGGCGCCCCGGATGCCAGCCTTCTCCAGCGGCGCACCTTTGTAAATTTGCACCAACAGCAGTCCATCCTGAGCCGGCAATTTCAGCACCTCCGCCAACCCAGGCGTGACGTTGTAGGCGTAACGGATGCCCAACCAAGGATGTCGATAACGCCCTAATGTAAGTAGATCGGGCAAGATGCGCTTGAGCGTGTCCACCGGTACAGCAAAGCCAACGCCAGCATTGGTGCCAGTCGGGCTGAAAATTGCAGAGGTGATGCCAATCACGCGCCCGCTACTGTCCAACAGCGGGCCGCCAGAGTTACCTTTATTGATGGCGGCGTCAGTCTGGATGACGCCGGTGATCGTGCGATTATCCGGCCCGTTGATGGTGCGGTCGAGCGCACTGATCACGCCGGTGGTCAGGGTGCGGCCAAATTGGCCGAAGGGATTGCCGATCGCAATCGCCCACTGGCCCACACGCAGGTCGGCGGAGGCGCCCAGGGTGACTGGCTGCAGCAATTCGGGCGCCAACGCCACCTTGAGTACAGCAACGTCATTACGCGGATCGCCGCCGATGATCTCTGCCGGCGCCGTCACCTGATCGCCAAAGGTGACCTCGATGCTTTCGGCGCCCTCGATCACGTGATAGTTGGTGAGGATGTGGCCGTCCTTGTCAAGGACAAAACCTGAACCTGCGCCTTCTTCCGGCACGACGTTGAAGAAGAAATCGCGCCGCAACACGCGCGTCGTAATGCTTACGACAGAGGGCGCCACAGTATCGTAGACGTTGATCACGCGCCGCTCGAAAAAGTCCAGCCCGCTGGCGTCGATCAGGGCTGTTTCCGGCAGCGTTGGCGTGGGGGGCTGCGTCAGCACGTCAGGCAGCGTCGCCTGCGCGGTCGGCGCTTCTGTCACCAGACGCAGAGGGAGGCGACCGTCACAGGCGTTGAGCAGGAACGCAACAACCACCATCAATAGCCCGACACACGCCGGGCGGAGTGTTGCCACTTTCACAGCAATTTAGCCGCCTCGTCAAGGGTCGCCAGCCCCTCCTTGAGTGCATAGAGCGCCGCCTGGGTGCGATTGGCCAGATGCAGCTTGCTCAAGATGTTGCTGACGTGGGTGCGCACCGTGCGTTCGCTGATGATGAGCGCATCAGCAATTTCCTGGTTCGAATAGCCGCGCGCCACATACACCAGCACTTCGACCTCTCGCTCAGTGAGCGGCTCGTCGGTCTGTGGTAGGTTGCTAGCAGGACGATTGAGTTCGCGAATCAGTTTGCGCGCAATCGCCGGATGCAACGAAGATTCGCCGTTGTAGACATCGCGAATTGCCTGAATCAGCTCTTGCGTCGAGGAATCTTTGAGCAGGTAGCCCAAGGCGCCAGCTTTGATTGCCGCAAAGACTTTGTCGTCATCCGAGAAACTGGTCAAGACAAGGATGCGCGCCTCCGGGTTCTCATGCTTGATGTCCTGGATCGCTTCGATGCCGCTCTTGCGAGGCATGACCAGATCGAGCAGGATTACGTCGGGGTTCAACGAACGCGTCTTTAACACAGCTTCGACGCCATCGGAGGCCTCGCCGACCACGATGATATCATCTTCTGTCTCCAGCAGCGCGCGCAGGCCACCGCGCACAACATGATGATCGTCCGCGATAAGAACACGAATCCCCTGCTCATTACTCACTTTGCACCTCCCTGATTTGGCAAGCCGGATAGATCAAACAGCGGCTCGGTTGAAGTTGGAATTGCCATCAAAACACGCACGCACGTACCTTGCTGCGGTGCAGATTCGATGAACAGCTCGGCGTGCATCATTCGCGCACGTTCGCGCATGGTAGTCATGCCCTCCATATTCATTTTCTTGGGATCACTGGTATCGAAGCCGATCCCATTATCACAAATCTCAAGCTGCAGGTTCCCATCGCGCACACTGAGATGAACTTTGACCTCAGCTGCCGATGCGTGCTTGAGCGCGTTGTTAAGCGCCTCCTGACTGATGCGATAGAGACCGTCTTCCACGAAGGCAGGCAACGCCATGTCGCCATCCACTTCCAGACGTGCACTCATGCCCGTGCGCCGTTCAACAGATTCCAGGCGCTGACGCAGGGCGCCAACCAACCCAATCTGCTCCAGCACTGCGGGTTGCAATTCGTATAACAATAGCCGCAGTTCCTTGAGCGCCAACTGCGCCGTTTCATTGAGGCGTTGGAGATAGTCCTGTACACGATCGATTTGCCCTAAGGAAGCCAGCCGACGCCCTGCCTCGGCAAATAGGGTGATGCTGTAGATGGATTGCATTGCCGCATCGTGCATTTCGCGCGCCAGGCGTTCGCGCTCTTGCAGATCGGAGGCAGTCTTTGCTTTCTGCTGGAGCCGAGCGGCGCCATGTGCAATAATCACCTGATCGGCCAGCCACAAAGCCTCCTGCTCGGCGCCAGGTGGCAGCTGTGGGATGGCCAGATCGAAGACCAGCACCCCACGCACGGTATGGTCAACCAGCAGCGGTACAAACAGACTGGAAACCACGTCGGAGTCTGCGCTGTCGGCAGCAGCCAGCTGCAAGACCGGCGCCTGCTGAGCTTGAAGTTGGGCAAGTGCGGGCGGATGCACCCACACATCTTGCCCAAACCTGACACCCGTTCCAGCCATATAGAGCGGCTCCAACGGAGCAGACGCAGTTTCGGCAGCGCCATTCTCCAGCGCCCACAACACCGCCATCCCCGTCACATTCAACAGCTTGTATGCCTGCGAATATACAGAATCAAGCATCTCATCGAGCGGGCGATTCGAGATGCTCATGAACAATAAGTTGCGCAATCCATCGGCAGCTTCGCGGCTACGATCGGCGGCAAGCTGCCCAGCCGCGACGCTACGTTCCAAATGTGAGGTGTAGGCAAGCCACTGCTCAGGCGGTGGTGCATCCGCCAGCAGGGACGCCGTAAATACATATGCAACATCGGAGGCAAAGAGATGCCCTGATGAGCAGGTCAACAAGATACGCTCTTTGGCGCCGGTCGTGGTAACCAATGTCGAAGCGGCAACGCTCTCGTTCACTGTGTCGAAGGGCAGCCGGGCCACCGCATGCCCAAACCACGTATTGGAAAAGGCGCTAAGTGGTTTGCCAAGCACTTGGTCAGGACTCAACCCCAACAAAGCGCAAAAGGCCGCGTTCGCCAACAAACAGGTCAGAGAACGATCGGTCACAGCAACCGCGAGGAGACCTTCTGTGCCTGCCTGCTGTTCAATCCTACGCCATGCCAACGTTGGTTCACTCATGGAATCCTGATATGTGAATCGGTGGGGTTCAACAACTTTTCCCATTGTACTATAACTTTGCTGGAAACCAACAGTCAATCCGCAGAACGCAGAACCCGATACATCATCCCAATTTTCATGGACCGGCTTCAGCTGTCAGCCTCGATTTACTGACTTCCAGGTTAGCTGTTCATCTTCCTGGAAGCTCCAAAGCCTCCAAGAAACAATATGACGTTACAACATAGAAATCAATAAATCAGGAAATGTGCTTTCTGACTGGCGTGGACACTACAGGGCACAAGCTGTGGATAACCCGTTGGAGATATGGTGCACAATCGACGCTTCCTTTGTGGAAAGTATGGAAAACATCTGCAGGTTGCCCACTTTGTTGTGGCTCGTCTTGGTAGCCCTACAAGATACAGATTACGTCATTCCCGCTTTTCCACCGGATGAGCTAATGAATCCTCATTTCTTGTCGCAGTTATCAGAGCTTCTGTGTCGAAACCGACCACAACTTATCGGCCTGGTTGACGCTCACCCACGATAGAACGGCATCCGGAACAGGCAAAGGAGGTATTTACACTACTTATCCACATGCCGATTGCTACGATCTACTAGTTTTATTTAGGGGCGGCGTAAATTCCTGGTTTCAATCACCATAGGCGGCAATGGTGCGGTCGACTGGGCTGTCTGGATTGTGACGTCAAGCTCGCCCGTGTCTGAAACAGGGAGCACTTCGACGGCATACAAGAATGGCGTCGGGTCGCTAAATCCCCCCCAACCGTCAAAGCGATTGTAGGGATGGATGCGGATCGCAAAGTGAAGGTGAATGGGGTAGGTGCGACGCAACGTTTCCGTGCGTGCAATGCTCTGTCCTCGAGTTACGATTTGTCCTGTCTCCACCAGAATCTCGCCTAGTTGCGCATAGAGCGATTCACCCCAGCGGTGGTCGAGTTTCACGTAGCGCCCCAATCCCCCCGGCTCGTTGCTGATTTCAATGACGCGGCCGTGATCGGCCGCCTGGATGTCCGCACCGGGCGGCGCCAGCAGGTCCAATCCTGGATGACCCTTCAGCGGCACACCGTTGTAGGTGAATTGTGCGTGATAGGCGGCATGGTCACCCCATCCCTGCAGCACCTGCACAGTCTCGACAGCAAGAGGCAGCGTCAGATGGATGCCTTCTGGCTCGGTCTGCCCTGCAAACTGGATATAGCGATGAATGCGTGCGGACATGGAGTTTTATGGCTTCCAGTGTTGAAAAAATTAGACAGGCGCGTGCCGGTCGCATATACTCAAGTCTTGGCGTGAGTCAAACGCCAGCTGGGTCGAAGTGACATGAGAAGAGTATACGGTCACGGTGTGGGATAGACCAAACCTCGACCGTATGTGCAGGTGCTGCATGATGCGCACCGTGCAGGTCGCAAAGAGGAGTTCGCCATGCCTATTTATGAGTTTGCTTGTCACGATTGTGGTCACGAGTTCGAGAAAATTCAGTCATTTTCCGACAGCAGTACGCCCACCTGCCCGAATTGTCAGGGCGTACATGTGCGCCGGCGCATCAGCCAGCCCGCCATCCATTTCAAGGGTAGTGGCTGGTACATCACTGACAGCAAGAATTCCTCCAAAGCCTCGGCCAACGGCAACAAGAAGGAAGAGAGCGCCGATGGCAAGTCCGCCAGCGCGCCAGCCGTCAGCGAGAGTGCGCCAGCTGCTACAACGGCAGCTACTCCTGAGAAATCGGCCTGACGTATTATTGATTTCTAGGTTGTAGCGTCATTTGTTCACAATCTTCCTGGAAGCTCCACAGCTTTCAGGAAGATGAAAGGCTAACCTGGAAGTCAGTAAGACGCGACAGGAGGCCAGACGTTCGCCCACTCATCGAGTGGGCGAGTTTTTTTGTCGTTCAATCGCTACCTGCTAATCTCAATCACAACGTCCGGATACGCGTCTTCGACCAGAACCCCGTCAGCGGCGTAGATGCGGACGGGGTGGCATCGTCGCACAGTCATTGCTGCGCATGAATTGTGTGAGTTTTGGTACAATCACAGGCATCGGCGCCGCCCGTGGTGCAACGCGCCTGCCATCACCCAACCTGCACGCCGGACTTGTCTAGAGAAGGGATGAAGATCATGTCGGAAAAACCCTGGCAGCTTTCGCCAGATCGCTGTTTTGCGGCGGAGCCAACCCAGCGCGCCGTCGCCCGCGACCTCTACGCCGCCGTCAAAGACCTGCCGCTGATTGCGCCGCATGGTCATGTGCCGCCGGCGCTGCTGGCTGACCCAAATGCACGGCTCGGCACGCCCGCCGAACTGTTCATCATCCCCGATCATTACATCCTGCGCATGCTCTACAGCCAGGGCGTGGCGATGGAGCAATTGGGCGTCGCTCGTCGTGATGGTGCGGCGGTCGAAACCGATCACCGCCGCATCTGGCAGCGGTTCGCCGACCACTTTCACCTCTTCCGCGCCACGCCGACCGGGCTGTGGCTGGCGGATGAACTGACGACTCTTTTCGGCGTGGAGGAACGGCTAACCGGCGCCAGCGCGCAGCGCATCTACGACCACCTGGAGGCGCAGTTGGCGCGACCCGAATTCACACCGCGTGCACTGCTCAACCGCTTTGGCATCGAGCTGCTCTGCACCACCGACGCTGCCACCGACCCACTCGACCATCACCGCCGGCTGCACAGCGAAGGCATGACCCACATTCGCCCGACCTTTCGCCCCGACGCGGTGGTAAATCTGGACAACCCGACCTGGCGTACGCAGATCGACGCACTCAGCGCCGTGTCTGGCATCGATATTGTCGATTACGCCAGCTACGTGCGAGCGTTGGAGCAGCGCCGCGTCGTTTTCAAGCAGCTTGGTGCGCTGGCAACCGACCACGCCGCACTGACGCCCTACACGGCGCGGCTCAGCACGCACGCGGCGGATGCCATTTTCCAACGCGCCCTGCACGGTCGGGCTGACGCTGCCGACGCCGTCGCCTTCACCGGGCACATGCTGATGGAGATGGCGCGCATGAGCATCGAGGATGGGCTGGTGATGCAACTTCACGTCGGCAGCCTGCGCAACCACCACGACGCGCTCTTCACCCACTTTGGACCTGACATGGGCGCCGACATCCCGGTGGCGACCGAGTGGACACACAACCTGCGCCCGCTGCTCAACACCTACGGCGCCGACCCACGCTTCCGGCTGATCCTCTTCACGCTCGACGAAAGCACCTACGGTCGTGAGCTGGCGCCGCTCGCCGGACATTACCCCGCCGTGCGCCTGGGGCCGCCGTGGTGGTTCTTCGACAGCGTCAACGGCATGCGCCGCTTTTTCGACCGGGTGATCGAGACCGCCGGGCTGTACAACACCGCCGGTTTCAACGACGACACGCGCGCCTTCGCCTCGATCCCCTCGCGGCATGATGTGTGGCGTCGCGTCAGTTGCGACTGGCTGGCAGGGCTGGTGGTGCAGGGCATGTTGGCGGAGGACGAAGCGGCGGAGATGGCGTATGAATGCGCCTACGGGTTGGCAAAACGCGCCTACCGCGCCTGAGAAGTTCGCTTGAGGTCTCTTTTTTGACGCAAAGGCGCTGAGGCGCAGAGAGAGCACAAAGTATGGAATTCTTGAGAGAGTTGTTCAGCCTGGAAGGACAGGTCGCCCTGGTTACGGGTGGCACCGGCGTGTTGGGCGGCGCGATGGCGCAAGGGCTGGCGCAAGCTGGCGCCAAAGTGGCCGTGTTGGGACGCCGTCGCGAACAGGCGCAGGCAAGGGTGGACGCCATCATCGCGGCGGGCGGTGATGCGTTGGCGCTCCCCGCCGATGTGCTGGATCGCAGCCAACTGGAGGCGGCGCGCACGACGCTGTTGGAAACGTGGGGGCGGCTCGACATCCTGGTCAACGCCGCGGGCGGCAATCTGCCGGCGGCGACGCTGCCGCCGGGCGAGTCCTTTTTTAACCTGCCGGTCGAGGGGCTGGAGCCGGTGATCGCGCTCAATCTGCACGGTACGCTGCTGCCCAGCCAGGTCTTCGGCGCCGAGCTGGCGCGCGCCGGGCGCGGCTGCATCGTCAACATCTCGTCGATGGCGGCGCAGCGCGCCATGACGCGCGTCGTCGGCTATGGCGTCGCCAAGGCTGCGGTCGAGAACGCCACGCGCTGGCTGGCAGTGGAACTGGCGCGCTCCTTTGGCGCCGGGCTGCGCGTCAACGCCATTGCGCCGGGCTTCTTTGTCGGCGAGCAGAACCGTGCCCTGCTGCTCAACCCCGATGGCAGCCTGACGCCGCGCGGGCGCACGATCATCGACCACACGCCAGCCGGACGCTTTGGCGAACCGGCGGAGCTGCTCAGCACGCTGATCTGGCTGTGCAGCCCTGGCGCGCGCTTTGTCAACGGCGTCGTCGTGCCGGTGGATGGCGGCTTCAGCGCGTTTAGCGGCGTGTAGGAAGATGAACATCACGACTGTGGCGGCGGAGGCTGCCGAAGCGCCGCTGATTCTCACCATCGACATTGGCTCCTCGTCGGCGCGCGTGCTGCTCTATGATCGCCACGGGCGCATGGTGGAAGGGATCGGCGCGCGGGCGCGCTATGAAATCCTGACTACGACGGCGGGCGCGGCGGAAGTCGATCCCGACTGGATTGTGGAGCAGGCGGCGCGCTGTGTCGACATTGTGTTGGTGAAGGCGGGCAAGCTGGCGCAACAGATCGCGGCGGTCGCCATCGACACGCTGGTGACCAGCATCGTCGCAGTCGATGCCGCCGGCCAGGCGCTGACGCCGCTGATCACCTACGCCGACACGCGCAACGCCGAGGACGCCGCCGCGCTGCGCGCCCGGCTGGACGAAGCCACGATCCACGACCGCACCGGCTGTCTGCTGCGCACGAGTTACTGGCCCGCACGGTTGGCCTGGTTCCGCCGCACCCAGCCAGAACTGTGGCGTCGCGCCGCACAGTGGCTCACCTTAGGCGAATATCTAGAGCTGCGTCTCTTCGGTCGCTGCCGGGTCAGCTATTCGGCGGCATCATGGAGCGGGCTGCTCGACCGCCGCCGGCTTGTCTGGGACGCGCCGCTGCTCGCCGAACTGGGGCTGACGCCGGATCAACTGTCGCCGCTGGTCGATTGCGATGCGCCATTGACCGGGTTGATCCAGCCCTACGCCGGACGTTGGCCCCTGCTCCACGATGTGCCGTGGTTTCCCGCCATCGGCGACGGCGCGGCGGCGAACGTGGGCAGCGGCTGCATCGACCATCGGCGCATGGCGTTGACGCTGGGCACCACCGGCGCCATTCGTGTAATCCAGACCGAACTGACGCCAACGCCGCCGGGTTTGTGGAGCTACCGCGTCGATCGCGACCATCATCTCGTGGGCGGGGCGACGAGCGAAGGCGGCAACGTCTACGCCTGGGTGCGCGACGCCTTCCAGCTTGGCGACCGCGCCCAGATCGAGGCGGAGCTGGCCGCGCTGGCGCCCGACAGTCACGGCCTGACCATTCTACCCTTCTTCGCCGGCGAGCGCAGCCCCGACTGGGCCGGCAACGTCCAGGCGACGATCCACGGCTTGACGCTGGCGACGACGCCGCTGCAGATTTTGCGCGCCAGCTTGGAGGCCGTCGCCTACCGTTTCGCCGTGATCGAGCAGCGGCTGTGCGGGCGTCCCGACTGCGACCATCGGCTGATCGCCAGCGGCGGCGCGCTCTTACAGTCGCCGGTGTGGAGCCAGATTTTCGCCGATGTGTTGGGTCGCCCGGTGGTGGTTTCGGCGGAGAGCGAGGCGACCAGCCGGGGAACCGCGCTGCTGGCGCTGCGTTCACTCGGCGCGCTGCCGTCGCTGGCGGCGGCAGCAGCAGCCGATGGTGCGGTCTTCCTGCCCGACTCAGCGCGCCATGAACGCTATCAGGCGGCGATTGCGCGCCAGCGCGCCTTGTACGCGCGGCTGATCCCTACCTTTGCGTCATGAACTGCGCTTGCATCTCTGTGACAGATACCATCTGAGGCCAATGTCGGCACAGAAACACGACGTACACTCCCTCGCCGACGTAATTCAGAGCGTTCTGAGGAAAAATAGCCGGCGTGTAGCTCGATATTCATCGGTCAACCTCAAGGTCAGTGAATGAACGCGTTGTGTGCTGTGCTCGTATGACGCTCGGAAAGGACCTAACCATGCAGAGTACGTTAACCATCGACTTGATCGCCTCAGATCCTATGATTCGCAACGGTCAGCCGTGTATTGCGGACACAGGCTTACGCGTCATTGACCTGGCGATGGCTCACCTGTTTCACCGCCGGCAACCGGAGGAAATCGCAGCAGACTGAGCCTCAGGGAATTGTGTTCGGCCAACAAGACGTTCACTATATCGGCGATTGGGTGAACTGGCTGACACTGATGCACGCCATCTATACAGCCAACGACATGACAAATCGAATCGAATTTCTGTAAGAAGCCGCCCTATCACGTCGGGCCTTACACAGGCGCCTGATCCCTACCCCTGGGTCATGAACTGCACCAGCATCACCGTAGCCGGCAACGAGACGAAGGAGATCGCCGTCTGCAACGTGATGATCGTCGCCATCACCGGCGCGTTGCCGCCCATTTGCCGCGCCAGCGTGTAGGCGGAAGCTGCCGTCGGCGCAGCGCCATAGAAGATCAACACCATGAGCGCCACGTCGGACACGGATACAAACTGCGCCGTAACCAGAATCACCGCCGGGAAAACGAGTTGCTTCCCCAGCACCGATAGCACGACCGGCAACCCGGCGCTTGCCATGGCGCGGATGCGGATGTTAGCGCCCACACAGAGCAGCATGATCGGTAGCGCTGCGGCGCCGAGAATCTTCACCATATCGTGAACGATGGGGATTGACTTGGCGCCGAGCAGGTTGGCGCCAATGCCCAAGAAGACGGCAATCAGCAGGGGGTTGCGCACCAGATCGCGCAGCACCGCCCGTAACGCAACGCTCAGATTGCCGCCGCCGCGAATCAACAGCACCATCAGCGTCACTACCGTGATGTTAGTCACCGGGATCAGCAGCGCCGTCACCAACGCTGCCAGCGCCAGCCCTTCGGCGCCGATCAGCCGTTCAGCGACCGCCAGTGCAATGAAGGAGTTATGCCGTGCCGCCCCTTGCAGTACTGAGCTGGCGGTTGCGCCATCGAGGCGCGCCAGCCGGCTACTGACCAACGCAAAGATCACTGCGCTGCCAAAGCCGGCGTAGATCACCACCGCAAACGCACTGAGCAGGTCGCCGGATAGCTCGATTGTAGAAGTGTTTTTGAAGAGCAGTGCGGGAAAGAGCACCCAATAGACCAGTCGGTCGTTGAGATGCCAGAACTCCACGCTGGGGATGCCGCCGCGCCGCAACCAGTAGCCCAGCACGAGGAGCAGAAAGATTGGCGCAATGGAGAGGAGAATATCGAACATGGGTGAAAGTCTATTCCGCCCAGTGTAGGTCGGGATGCAATGCCACGACCGGCGCCAACACAGCGGAAACCCAGATGGCGTCGAGGTGCAATGTGTTTTTGATGCGGACAATGGCGGCACGTGACCAGTCATCTACGCCGCTGGTGAGCAGCGCCGCGCGCACAGCATCGTCAAGCGTCGGCAATATAACAGGCAGACGCCCACTTTCCGGCGTTCCTGAGGCGATGGCGTTGGCATAGGTCGATTCAGCGTCGAAGGCGTCGGCGACGTGTTGTGTGGTGAAATCGGCCTGGCCAATGCCGATGGCGTTGCCGCCGCCTGCCGCCGTCAACCCGGCCACGACGATGCGGCCGATCGACGGCCCGGCATACCCCGGCAAGATGCCCTTTGCCGTGCGCCCGATGATGTTCGGATCCATACCTGCGCCGCTGATGTTCTTGCCGATTTCATCGACAATCAACACGTCGATGTGGTCGAAGTGGAGGCGCGGCATGTGGGCATAGGCGATCTGCAGCAACTCCGCCTCGCGCGCCAGGATGCGTTCGCACGCCACTGCCTCGACTAGGTAGGTCTCGTCGTAAGCGTTCTCTACGATCGCCATGCCGAAGGCGACCGGTACCCTGGCTAGGATCAGCGCCGCCGTCTCCGGCACGACTTGATGAAAGCGGGCAAAGGTCTCTTGATGGACGCGCGCGCAGCCGATGTGATTAGCGAAACCGATGACCAGCATCTTGCACAGCCCACTTTCGTGCGTGCCGGCAAAGTCGGTGTGGGGTTTGATGCGATTGACCGGCACGATCCAGTCGGCTTCTAGCGCTGCTTTGTCGAAGTAGACCGGCATTCCCCAACTGGTTACGTCGATCTGCTCTACAGCTGTGTCGGAGATAATTGGTGCGCCGACGCTGGCTTCCGTGACGCCGAGATGCTCGAGTACGGCGCGTTGGCCATCTGCGGCGCCGCCGCCGTGACTGCCCATTGCCGGGGTGACGAAAGGCGCCAGTCCAGCGTCTCGACACGCAGCAACAGTGGCGGCAACGACCGGGACAATGTCACGGATGCCACGACTCCCCACGCCGATGGCAATCCGTGCGCCTGGCATCGCGCCGAGTTCCTGCAACTGCGCAGCGGCCTCAGCGTAGGCGCCTGCATACACATCAGGATGGCGCGGGCGTGGGAAAGTCTGTGTGACTGCGCGCAGGCGGGGTAAGTCGCGATTGGCAACGGACGGCGGCAACAACGGCATGAACGGCTCCAATTTTGTGAGAACGGCGGATTGCGGCGCAGGCTGTGACCGATAGCGCATCATTGGCTCCAACCCGTGTCAGTATACATCGTCTGTGGTGAGTACGTAGTTTGCGCGCCTGCGAATAGTCTCCCATTTCAAGGGACAACTGTCATCTTTTTGGGGTGACAAAAATAATCCGTATGGTATGGCGGCCAAATCCTTACAATTTGTATCAAAATAGTTGGGGCATCCCTCTCTTGATCTGAGAATACTATCCGTCACAATCATCATCTCAAGAATTCAAAAAAAATGATATTGCAATCAAAGGAGATACAACATGCAAAGACATGCACTCTCAGCCACCGGGATTGGCGCTGTCGCGCTGGCGCTCACCTGTCTGGTGATGGTGACGCCCCGCGACGCCGGCGCCAATACGGTGATTCAGTTCGCCCAGGCGTGCGTGGGTGCGGAATGTCCAGAGGCAACCGGTGACGCAGCGCAGATCTTTCTCCCCGTCGTCAGTAATAATGGTGACGCCTCTGCCCTGGATCACGATGAGGAAGATCACCACCACAAACCCACTGCCACCCCCACCGCCAGTCGTACGCCAACCGCCACCATGACGCCCATTGCGCCGACCAATACACCGACGCAACCGCCACCGACGCCAACACCAACGGCGACCGCTACCACCATCCAACCATCGCCAACTGTCACGGCTACGCCGATTCAGGGCGGCATCCCTGAACACATGGCGATCACGAACTATGAAGGCCCCAAGACCTGTGTGGCGTGCCATGCCGCGGAAGCAGAGGGCGCGCTTCATTCCATTCATCTGCAATGGAAAGGCGACACCCCGGACGTGCCTAACATTCCCGACGCCACCGGCAAATGGGAGCAGGTGAACACGTATTGCACCGCCCCCGCTCCGGCAGATTTCGCCTGTCGTTCCTGTCACGCCAGCACCGGCAAGGTCGCCAACCTGACAGTGGAAGATGTCGATTGCCTGGTCTGTCATCAGGACAACTACCAGCGTTCGCTCGGACCGCTCAACGATCCGGTCTCCGTCGTGGACTGGACGGGTGCGACGCGCACCTATCAATTCCCGCGCAAAAACGCTCAGGGAGAGTACGAAATGCAGCCCCGCTTCGATCTGATGGCGCCCGGCACGACGATGACGGCGTTGGCGCAGACCGTGCATCTCCCCACCCGCGCCTCCTGCCTGCGCTGCCACGCCACTGCTGGCGGCGGCGACGGCACCAAACGCGGCGACCTGAACAAAGCCAGCGCCAATCCGTCGCTCATGTCTGACTTCCACATGTCGCCTGCTGGCGCCAACCTGCTCTGCCAAGATTGCCACAAGACCGAGAATCACAAGATTCCAGGGCGGGGCATCGATCTGCGTCCGTCGGAAGGAAGCGCAAAACCGACATGCACAGATTGTCACAATGCCGCGCCGCACAGCAATAGCAGCCTGAACACGCACGCCAATCGCGTTGCTTGTCAGACCTGTCACATTCCAACCTTTGGCAAGGATTCTGGCACGGAAATGTCACGCGACTGGACAAACCCGACCTGGAATCCGGCCGGCTGCCAGGGACAAGGCGCCTGGGTGGGTGAAGAAGTGCGTCAGTATAACGTCAAGCCAGAGTATCGCTTCTGGAATGGACAGAGCTATGTCTATGATGCGCGCCAGTCCATCACGGCCGATCCTGACGGGGTCTACACGATGGCACGCGCCTTGGGCAGCATCAATGACGGCAAGCTCTATCCTGTCAAGGTGCACTACTCTTATCAGCCGCGCCACGATGCAAGCGGACGCATCGTGATGTACGATGTGCTGTGGAATTTCATGACGGGCAAATACGAAGAGGCGGCGCAGCGCGGCGTCGCCTGGATGGGGTTGACCGGCTCCTATTCATGGGTGGATACGCGCGCCGAGCAATTGATCACGCATGGCGTGGTGCCGAAAGAGAATGCGCTGCAGTGCAATAACTGTCATGGCGGTGATCAAATGAATTTGGCGGCGCTTGGTTACACACTAAAGGGATCAGCAGACGCCGTATGTACACAATGTCACAAGCTCAAGGATGAACAGCTCTCCTTTACAAAGTTGCACAAGAAGCATGTCACGGACAAGAAGTACGACTGTCAGTGGTGCCATACCTTCACGCGTCCGGAGCGCAATCTGCGCATCCCGTAACCGTTCCGGGTAACTGGCTATCTGTCGCTCGCGCCCTCTCCAAATCCCTCTACCAGGTCAGGATTTGGAGAGGGCGCACTGTTTTCTTTATTCTAGCGCCGCCAATGCCGAAGCAACGCTCTCCTCCGGCTTGACCTTCACCTTGGCCTCTACGATGCGGCCCTCCTCATCGATGACAAAGTGACTGCGTTCAATACCCATGTACTTCTTGCCGTACATGCTCTTTTCCACCCACACCCCGTAGGCTTCGGCGATGGCGTGATCCTCGTCGACCAGCAGCGTGAAGGGCAAATTGAACTTGGTCTTGAACTTTTGATGCGATTTGGCGCTGTCGGGGCTGACGCCAAGTACAACGGCGTTCTTTTCCTCAATCACCGGATAGTTGTCGCGGAAGCCGCATGCCTGCGTTGTGCAGCCAGGAGTGTCGTCTTTCGGGTAAAAGTAGAGCACCACGCGCTTGCCGCGATAATCGCGCAATGACACCGTCTCCCCACTCTCTGTCACAGCTGTAAATTCCGGCGCCATCACGCCAACACCCAAATTGCTCATCCTTTTCTCTCCTTGATGTATGATATGCTTTGTCCACCATTTGCAGATATTATTGTGAGACGGAAAGGGCCACCGTCAGCAACATGGCTCTCATTTTGGATCAAAGAAGCAAGGTATGAAGTACAAAGCCCAGCTGTGCGGTTGGTTGTTTACGGTCAGTCTCTGGACGTTTCTCCCCTTATTCTGGCTGTCGCACCCCGTGCTGGCGCAAGAGGGCGAACCCGCTGCCGCCACTTCACCCAGGCTCACGCAGCAGCTGCGTGCAGAACTGGCCGCTGCCACCGACGCCGTGCCGTTTCTGGTGATCCTGAAGGAGCAGCTCGAACCGGCGGCGATCGTGGAGTCGGCAGGCGTGAGCGCAGCCGATGCACTGACCCGCCGCACAGCGATCTACGCCGCACTCACCGCCCATGCCCGCCGCAGCCAGGCGCCATTGCGCGCCTGGCTGGAAGCACACGGCATCGCGTACCGCGCACACTACCTGGTGAACATGCTCGAGGTGCGCGGTGATCTAGCGCTGGCGGAGGCGTTGGCGCGGCAGCCCGGCGTCGACCGCCTGGTGCGCAACCCTCAGGTCTTTGGTCTGCAGGGCGTGACCATAGCGCCGCGCTTTGCCTGGCGCACACTGGCGACGTTGCCTCGCCGCCCCAATGCTGCGACGCTGCCCTGGGGATTGACCTACACCCACGCTGACGATGTGTGGGCGCTGGGTATTCGCGGCCAGAATATTGTCGTCGCCGGTCAGGATACAGGAGTGAATTGGGATCATCCTGCTTTGTTGCCCGCCTATCGTGGTTGGGATACCGTCATGATGACGGCGACGCACACCTATAACTGGTTCGACGCCTGGGGACGCAGCCCAACGCTCGACCCCACCTGCCCCGTCAATGCGCAGATACCCTGTGACGACAACGGACACGGCACCCATACGTTGGGCACCGTTGTTGGCGACGCCACCAGCATGGGCGACGCCGTGATCGGCATGGCGCCGGACGCTACGTGGATGGCCTGCCGCAACATGCGGGCTGGCTTCGGCACGCCGGCCAGCTACACCACATGTTTTGAGTTCTTTCTGGCGCCCTACCCGCAAGGCGGCGACCCCATGACAGAGGGTAGACCCGAACTGGCGCCGCATGTGATCAATAATTCCTGGGGGTGTCCCCCCCCCGAGGGCTGTGACGCTGCCAGTCTGCGCCAGGTGGTGGAGACCATGCGCGCGGCCGGCATTTTTGTGGTGGCATCGGCGGGCAACAGTGGTTCGGGTTGCTCCACCGTCAACACTCCGATTGGAATGCACGACGCCGTCACCAGCGTCGGCGCGCACGCCAGCAACGGCATCATCGCCAGCTTCAGCAGTCGCGGCCCGGTGACAGCCGACAGCAGCGGGCGTCTAAAGCCTGACCTCAGCGCGCCGGGCGTCGGCGTATGGTCGGCGCTGCCAAACCAGGGGATGGGTGCGCTCAGCGGCACAAGCATGGCGGCGCCCCATGTGGCGGGCGCAGTGGCGTTGCTATGGTCACTCGATCCCGCTCTGGTCGGCCAGGTCGAAGCCACCGAACAAATCTTGCTGGACAGTGCAACGCCTGTACCTGTCTCAGATTGCACAGGAACAGACACGCTACAAAGTCCCAATCCGGTCTATGGCTTTGGTCGACTAGATGTCCTCAAGGCGGTTGAAACTGTGTTAGGAACGCGCAGTGCAATTGCCGCAACGGTCTCGCCAATACACAGTGGCCGCGTCGATGGCGCCGGACCGGTCACTCCTGGCGCCACCGTCACGCTGACAGCGACAGCGAACCCTGGTTACGGCTTTGTCAAGTGGACAGAAAATGACGTAGAGGTGTCCACCGATGCAACGTATGCTTTCACCAGCGGTGGCAATCGCAGCCTGGTGGCTCACTTCGTCCTTTACCCGGAGCGCCTCTGGCTTCCACTGGTGGCGCGATGAAAGGTGTTCCCATGCCGACAACTTCCGTTCCCGTTATCCTGATCCCCGGCTGGCTCGACAACGCCGACAAGATGAACGCGATGAACGCCTTTCTCCGCAGCAAGGGTTTCCGCGCCGAAACCGTGTCGCCCCAACCAAGCGACGGCTCCATGCCCATTGAGCAGTTGGCGACGCAGGCGCTGGATGAAATCAATATGCGTATCGGCGCGGATGCTGCGTTTGACTACGTGGGCTTCAGCATGGGCGGCATCATTGGACGCTTTATCCTGCATTTGCTGGGAGCCAGGTCGCGTATACGCCGCTTCGTCACGATTTCGTCGCCGCACCGTGGCGTGATCGGCGCTCATCTCGCTTGGCAACCGGCGTTGCGCCAGATGCATCGCGGCAGCGCCCTCATGCAGGAACTCAACCTACATCTCACTGATCTTGAGGCAATTCCGTTCCTCTCGATCTGGACGCCGCTGGACCTGACGGTGATCCCGGCAAATAGCTCGGTGCTGCCTGTGGGCCGTGCGCAGAAAATTGTCAACCCCGCGCACGCTCTGATGGTGTATGACCCACGCGTGCAGCGCGCGGTCGCCGATTTTTTGAAAGCGGCATGAAATGCAAGAGACATCGGTGCGCCATGCGGATGATCATCCCGGCATTGCCATCAGTGTCTCAACGTCCTCCAGCAAAAAGACCTCGACGCTGTTTTTGCGATTCTTCACCTGGCGCTGCCCCAGCGAGATAAAGCGCACGCGTTCGGACTCGGCAAAGGTCTTGTCTAGCCGGCAGTAGGTGTCGGCTGTAATCAGAATTTGGCCTGGCTCGCCAGCTTCCTCTAGCCGCTTCGCCAGGTTTACGGTGTCGCCAATCGCCGTGTAGTTCATCAAGACGGACGCGCCGATGTTGCCCACCACCGCCTCGCCCGTGTGGATGCCGATCCTCAGCGACAGCTGTGGCGTGCGATTTTGGTTGCGCAGGAGGGTTGCCCGGCGCATGGCGATGGCGCTGCGCACAGCGCGCTGGGCGTGGTCAACATGGGTCGTCGGCGCATTGAAGATCGCCATGAAACCGTCGCCCATGATCTTGTCCATAAAGCCGCCGTGCTCGATGACGATGCTCGGCAGAAAGGCGAAATACTCGTTGAGAATCTGGACAACATCATCCGGAGGCAGGCTCTCCGAGAGTGTTGTGAATTGCGCAAAATCGAGAAAGAGCACGGTCACTGTTTCGCGCACACCACCCAACTGTGGAGGCAAAGGACTGCTGAGCAGGGTTTCAATCAAAGGCTGCGCCATGTATTGGCGTAAACGTTGATTGGCGGCGATTAACTCGTTCTGCAGGCTGGCGTTGCGCCGGCGCAGCCGCACTTTATCCATCACCTGGCGAATGCTCAAGCGGATCGCTTTGAGACGGAAGGGCTTGTTGACGTAGTCGTCGGCGCCGCCCAACATCGACTTCACGGCCAGTTGCTCGGATGTCAGTGCGCTCACCATGATGATGCCTGCCATTTTGTCACGCTGCCGCAACTCCCCCAATACCTCCAACCCATCCTTTTTGGGGATGACCACATCCAGCAACACCAGGTCAGGGTGGATGGCATCGAACATCTGCACAGCCTGCTCCCCGTCAATCGCTTCGTAGATGTCGTGACCGTCGGCTTGCAACAAACGGCGCACCAACTGCAAGGTGGCAGGTTCATCATCGACCAACAAGATTTTCAGCGGCTGTGCGCCACTCAGCTTGGGTGAGTCCAGTAATCCATCGAATGACATACGTATTCCTTATCGACAGTTTACAGGTCAGGCCAGTTTGTAATACCATAGATGTGTCTTCATCGAGCCTACGTCACGGGGGGTCCCATTGGCAGCTTCCGGACTTGCATCACTGGCCGGGATGATCTCGGAAGAGCTGGCGCATCTGGAAACCATGCTTGATGCGGTAGCGGCAATGCCGGTGCACGACCTGCAGCGCCAGATCGACCGCATCCTGTTCCTGCAGAATTGCACTACATTATTCGCCGCGCCGCTTTCTCTCTCCACCATCATCACGCGATTGATGGATGATCTCTGGCAGCGCAACCGTTTCAACTATGCGGCGTTGTTGCTTGGTGAATCCGAACTTGGCCCCTACCACTATCAGGAACTGCGCGGAGTCGTTGACGCGCGCCGCTATTTGAGAAAACAGTGCCCACTGCCGTTGTGGGGTGAACTTGCCCATGCCCTGGTGCGGCGACTCGATCCTGAAGAACCCGATTACTTGCTGATTAACGATATTGCTGTCACCGGACGCCCAACGCCTGATGAATTTCCCTGGTTGCCACGCAGCGGCTCGCTCATTATCTTACCATTACGTAAGAATACAGTCGCAATTGGCGCATTGATTTTGGGGAGAACAAACGCCGATCATTTTGACGACCTCGAATTAAGGTGGGAACTCGTTGAATTTGCCGCCACCATGGCGCGGGCTGTGATTGGTGCGCAGGTGCAGGAAGAACTTCATGCACGCGCCGAGCAACTGGCTGGGTTGCAACTGTTTTCGCGTTCGCTGGCAACCTCGATGTCATTCGTTGGGTTGCTGACAAGCGCCATCGAAGGAATTGCGGAGTTGATGGGCGCCGCCAATGTTCTGCTGGCATTTGAACACTCAGCCATTCCACCACACCTGCTGCAACGCTTGCAGGCGACTCCTGGCATACATACCTATCAAAACTTCCTCGTCATCAGTGCCATTGCCCACGACGATCAAGTAGCGCTCTTTGCCCGGCTGCACCGGTTGCTTCTGTGGACAATCGACGCCGGCCAGCCACTCTTCCTAGACCCGGTCGCGCCGATCGATTCCATCGAAGATCTCAATTACAACGAAACGGGTCGTGCGCTGATTGCCCCTATCAGCATCGGCGAGAGTCCGCTGGGCGTGCTCTATATCGAGGCGCCACCTGCCGCGCCGGGCTATGACGAAGGCGACATGGTGGTGCTGCGCACAGCCACCAACACGCTTGCCATTGCTCTGCAGCGAGTTGGCTGACGCTGGGGTGAACCACCTGCGCCATCATTCGTGCACAATAACCAGCGTCCCCAGGTTGTTCGGCGAGCTTTTGAACCAGGTTGTCTTGCCATCCCACACTGGCCCCGCCCAATCAAAGAGCCACTTGGCGTCGGCATTGGTCATGTTAATACAACCATGACTCTTTGGGCGCCCAAAATCGCTATGCCAGTAGGTGCCGTGAAAGCTATAGTCGGCGTAAAAATATTGCACCCACTGCACATTGGGGAGGCTGTAATAGCCAGCGCCGCTGCCTCCGCTCATTGTTTGCGCGCGCACCTTCGTGCGGATGCGATATTCACCCAGGACGGTGGGCGTGCGCGGCAAGCCTGAAGAGATCACAAATCCACGAATCGCCCGTCCATTCTCGTAGACAATCACCACCTGTTCACTCAGATCGACGCGAATCCAACGGCTCTCGGCGGGAAACTCAACGGGCGTCAGCCTGGCGAGTTGCTCGGGCGTGGGTAGAAAAGCTGTTGTTCGGTGTTCGATGTCGTCCATCGGCGCACGCTTGATGAGTGGGCCAACCATGGGTTCGGCGAAGGGCAGTGGTGGCTTTTCCACTGGACGCGGTAGAGCAGCCTTGATGGGCAGCGATGGCAATACCGCCGCCACTCCTCCATCCCCGGTCGGTCGTGAGGGCGAAGCATGATCTTCGGCGCGGGCGTGGCCAACCCCGCCACAATACGACGTAATCAATAGCACCAGGATCAACATGCGCGGCAGCCGCCGCCTGACCGATGCAATGCCTGCTAGACTCTTCGACAAAGTACACCCTCCCTCACGTGGCGACAACCGCCTGCGTAAAGTTCGCTGTTGTTGATAGGCCGGGAGACAGTGCACCATTGTACCGCCAACAGCTACAACGCGCCAACCATGTCTGGCAGGTCTACTTCACGTTCGGGGCAAAGTTTACCCTGTCGATCATCGCCTTCGGCATGACAGGCCGTCTCGTCACGCCGAAGGCGATGATCGACGACTCACGCCCTCACTTGAAGTGCGCTCCCGTCTGGTTCGCCCCTGAATGTTCTGATGGGATGGTTTTAATAGTGGACGTACACCTCAGTGCCGTCTGGCGCCCAGTTGTAGAGCATCTCGGCTTCATTGGTGCGCATGTTGATGCAGCCGTGGCTCATCGGCACACCGAAGTTGTTGTGCCAGTACGCGCCGTGGATGGCGTATCCTTGATAGAAGTACATGACCCACGGCACATTCGGCAGATCGTACCCTGGGCCAGTCATGCGCTGCGCCTTGTAGCGCGTGCCGATCGTGAAGCGTCCGGTCACGGTTGGCGTGCCGGCGCGCCCGGAGCTGATCGCAGTGAACATCACTGGGACATCTCCCTGCCAGGCGGTGAGAGTCTGATTGGTCAGATTGACCTCGATCCAGCGTTTGCCATCCGCCGGCGCCGCCACCAGGTTGAGGCTTGACTCTGGCTGTGTGTTTGCTCGCACGCGCAGTTGTTGCCCCACCCAGACGAAATTGGGGTTGGGCAGCCCGTTGGCCATCAAAAGACTTTGCACGGTGGTTTGGTGGCGAGCCGCAATCTCCGCCAGTGTGTCGCCCGGCTGTACGACATAGATGTCATCGGCGACGGCTGGCTTGGGGGCATACGCTGCACCAGGTGTCACTGCCTCGACGCGCGCAGTCACGCGCAGTTTCTGTCCAACCCAAATCATGTTAGCGTTGCTGATGCCGTTGAGCCGCATCAGATCGCCGGTCGTCATGCCGTAGCTCTTGGCGATTTCGGAGAGCGTCTGCCCGCGCGCTACGACATGATAGCCGGCCTCGCCTGGCAGCACGCTGCTCTGTGCTGGCGCCAGCATCTGTGGGGCATAGCCACTGCCTGGAATCTGAATTTTCTGACCGACGAAGAGCAGGTTAGGGTTGACGATGCCGTTGTACGCGGCAAGTTCCTGCATCGTCATGCCGTAGCGCCGGGCGATTGTGGAAAGATTCTCACCGCCGGCGACGACATGCACATTGTCCTGGGCGCGCACCGGCTCGATCAGCCAGAACGTCGCCACAATCGCCACCGTCATTGCGACCAGCCGCACGCTGGTGCGCAACCACAGTAGCTTACCTTGGGGAGTGGGCGCGCCATCCTGCGCCGCGCCCGTGGGTCTGTTGGGGTGCTGCATGGTATCCTCTTTGTCTACTCATCTGGCCCTCCCCCAAGTAGGTCGGGTGGGATTCGAACCCACACGAGTTGCCCCGGCGGATTTTAAGTCCGCTGCGTCTGCCCTTCCGCCACCGACCCGTCTCACTCAGCCGCCCTGATCCATGCGCAAATGCACCGCCTCGCTTCGCCAAAGCCACCTGTGCGCGCGTTGATTAGGTCAAACCCTGAATCATCACTATGATAGTCATGGTTGCGCTTATTGTCAACCATTTTTATTACATCGATCGACTGGTTTTTCCAGTAAGATTGCCGACACAACGGCAGTTCGCGCAAATATCAGGAGACAATTGAATGGATCACCCAATACCCGTAACCTTTCCGCCAGCACTGGCGGTCTTTGGACAGCATCGCTCGGTGCGCTTTTTCTTGCACGAACCATTGGCGCCGGGCGATCTTGACTTGATCATCGAAGCCGGGCGGCGCGCGCCTACCGATGCGCAGGGGCATATGTATAGCTTTGTGCGCATCACCGACGCAGCGCGGCGCGACCGGCTGGCAACCTTGTGCGCTAACCAACAACATATTCGCGACGCTGCCGAATTCTTTATCGTCTGTCTCGATGTTCACCGGCTGCGGCGGCTGATCGAACAGCGCGGCGGGGAATGGGGCATGCGCGCTCGCATCGGCCTGATCTACGGCGCCACTGACGCCACGATGGTGGCGCAAAACATGGTTGTCGCCGCCGAGGCGCTTGGTTACGGCACGTGCTATATCGGCGCCGTACAGAATCACACTGACCTGATTGCGCAGGAATTGGCGTTGCCGCCCGGCGTGCTGCCGCTCTACGGGTTGTGTATCGGCGTCATCGATCCAGAGAAGTACCCGCCGGTCAAGCCGCGCATCCCACGCGCGCTCTGTTTCTTTGAGAACAGCTATCCAGCTGACTTCACCCCTGCCGAGTTGGAATCGGCCTACGCCGCCATGAGCGTCAAGCGCGATTGGTATGAGAGCATCCGCACCTATTTTGCGGCCGGCGGTACGATGGCGCACCGTGAGCCGGTGATGGCGCGTGCATTGCGGCAGCAGGCGCTTGACCCACAGCCAGTGTAGCCAGCTATGCACTTCGACGCGCTGACGCTGGCCTGCATGGCCGCAGAACTCAACCAGACTTTGTGTCCAGGGCGGATTCAGCAGGTGCTGCTGGTCGACGAAAATTCGCTTGGTTTTGAAGTTTATGCTCAGGGTGCGCGTCATCAACTGTTGCTGGCGCTGCAGCCTGGCGCGGCGCGCATCCATACTGTGAGCTATAAACTTCGTCGCGGCGCTGGCGAGACGCCTCTGCTCTTGCTGCTGCGCAAATATGTGCGCGAGGCACGACTCGTTGCTATCGCCCAGCCAGACCCGACCGAGCGCGTGCTCCGCCTGAACTTCGAACACGTTGAAACGGGTGCAACTACCCTCGTGGTGGAGTTGATCGGGCGTCAGCCGAACGCGCTTCTGCTCAATCCTGCAGGTCGGATTCTGGAGTGCCTGCATCACCTGCCGGCGATGGGTGAGGGACGTGCGTTGCTGCCGGGACGTCCGTACGCACTGCCGCCGGCGCCTGTTAAATTGTCGCCCCTTGATGATGGCAGCGCCGACTATTACGGTCAGCTTGCGCACATCGTCGCCCAACCAGGGCCGCTATGGAAGGCTTTGGTGGGGGGGATCGCTGGCCTCAGCCCTACGGCGGCGCGAGAGATCGCCTGGCGCGCCGCCGGTGACAGCAACGCCGATCAGGGCGCCAATGTATTGGCCGTGGCGCAGGCGTTGCAGGAGCTTTGGGCGCCGGTGGCAAGCGGGACATGGCAGCCCGGCTTGATCGAAGAGGCGGGCGCATGGATCGGCTTTGCGGCTTATCCAATCCACTTTCGTGGTCACTTCATCCCCCAGCCTACGCTGAGTGTGGCGCTGGAACGCTTCTTTGCCAGCAACGCTGACGCGCAAACCGTTGACCCCTATGCTGCGCAACGCGCCCAGGTATTGGCGCAGATCGCGCGCGCCAACGCCCAGGTCATACGTCGGTTGAACGCATTGGCCGGCGATGAGCCGGCGCCCGGTGCGGCTGCAGCACTGCGCACACAGGCAAGCTGGTTGCTGGCGTTGGCCGGTCAGGTGACGCCAGGAGAACGCGTGCTGACGGTGGACACTGGCGACGCTATGCTGAGCATCGAGCTTGACGCAACGCTGGCGCCGGTCGAGCAGGCGCAGCGCATGTTCAAGCGCGCGGCCAGGCTGGAACGCGCGGCGCAGATCATTCCACAGCGCCGCGCGCTGTTGCTGGCTGACCAGGCGCTGCTGGCGCAACTCGCCCTGGATGCACAGCGCGCTGTCAATCAGCCCGAATTGGCGGCTGTGATTGAGGAGTTGCAGCGCGCTGGCTTTGTGCGCTCCCCTGTGCGTCGCGAGAGGGTAGCAGCAGGCAGCAAAAATGGGCCACTGCGCTATCGCACACTGCGCGGCGTTGAGATCATTGTCGGGCGCAACGCGCGACAGAATGAGCAAGTCACTTTTCAACTGGCGCGCGCCGATGACGTTTGGCTGCATGTGCGGGGCGCACCCGGTGCGCATGTGATTGTTCGGACACCGGGCGCCGCGCCAGATGAACGCGACATCCTGACGGCGGCGCAGTTGGCGGCCTATCATTCCAGTCTGCGCGGTGAGCGCCGGGTGGATGTGATCGTAACAGCGCGGCGGTGGGTGAGCCGCGCACCGGGAGGGCGCACCGGGCAGGTGAGCGTGGCGCAAGAGCGCGTGGTCAGCGTCTCGGCGGAAGAGCCAGCGGACGTGAAACTAGAGGACAAGTGATCGACTGGGCGACCTGTGCGACATGATGGTTGACGATTGACCACCGGCAGGCCGTATCAGAAATCGATGTCGATACCCCCGCGTCGTTTGGGTGATTCGGCTTTGGGCGGTGCAGGGGCATCATCCGTCTCATCGATCCAGTCATCGAGGATGGCGCGCAGCGCCAGCAGCGTTTCTTTACGCGCAGCGTCGGCGTGCACCCAGAACTCCTCCGGCAGCCCTAGATCATTGTGACGCAGTTCCTCGACAACGCCCGTGGCGCCATCTAGCAGCCAGAGCAGCGCATTGAACGCTCCCTCGCGTTCTGCAGCCGGGCGACGACCAGGCTTACTATAGCGCGGGCGATAATCGCGCTGTTGGGCGCGCTGGCGCGCATTGCCGCGTCGCAGCTCACCTTCAGACGGGTCGTCAGCCAGGTCGTCGAGCAGGTCATAGTCGTCATCTGCACTATTGTCGTAGCGTGGATTGGGGTCGTTAGATGGTGCGCCGTTGCCTCGCATTGAGCCTCACAAGGTTTGTTCTAGCTTCGTCAAACTGTCCCGTCATCGTCGAGCGTCAAGGTCTTGAAAACTGTCAGGCTTTGCGCAGCGTCACACGCATCACTTTGTAGTCGGTGGCGCCGAAACGATATTTGTACTCTTCGTCGCCTTGCATGAAGTCGAAGACTCGACAGCCCGTAGCAATGGCATATTGGATGGCGTAGCTTAACAGCACCCAGCCGGGACTTAGCTGGGCGTGAGCATCTGGATCGTAGCCGGAATTATACAGCCAGAAACGGCGATCGTACTCAAAGGCAAAAAGCGTCGCCGCCTTGTCACCGTTGATGGTCAGGAAGAAGAGGCGCAGATAGCCGGCTTCCAACATGCGACGGGCGACGGCGAGGAAAAACCGGCGCATCTGGGGCGTCATGAAGTCCGCCTTGTCGGCGCGGCTGGCGCGCTGCAAGGCGATGAAGTCATCCACCTCGGCTTCGAGTACATGCTCCGGCTCGACCAGATATAGGCCAATGGCGGCTTCGCGCTCGGCGCGTCGTTGTTTGCGACGGATCTCGTGACGCTGTTTCTTATCCACCTGGGTCTGTAAATACTCCTCATACCGCATGGGAAGGATGAATTGCGGCGCCGTATCTTCCTGAAACACAGTCGCGTCAAGGTTGTAGGTTGTCGCTAGTTCCGGCAGCACTTGATAGGTGAGGCTGGCTTCGGGCAGGTTGCAAATGTCGAGAATATCCCAGGCGGGTGCATCCGGGCCATGCAGCCAGGCGAGCAAGGCCGCATAGACCTCTTGCTCGCGGTCGCGTTCGGCAATGATGTCGAGATAGTCGCTGACCTCGATACAGCCCACCAGGTTAAACTGGCGTTTGCCAGCGTCAGCACCGCTCTCCAACGTGTGTAGAAAGAGGGGCGCAATCCCGACCAATGTTTTGCTCTGCGGGCAACGAAACGCCACGATCCAGAGATCGCCCTGACCTAGTGCGGCCCACCAGGTTGTCTGCCATTCGTGGGTGAGAAAGATCGAATTGAAGCGCGTCCGGGCAACCAGATCATTCCATTCTGCAGCCAGCACCTCAAAGCCGGTGGGGTGGGCGTGTGGGCCATACGCCGTGGACAGCAGTGAAGATGCACTGGCCGCCGGGGCGTCCTGGATCAGACAATCACTGTTCATCTAATCGGTTTCCTTCCTCCTCACATGATGCGCGAACATTGTGAACGCTCCACAAAGTATAGCGGAGCGCAGGAAGTGCATCAAGTAAGGTTGCGCACGAAACGGGTTGAAATGAGTGGAGGCAAGTGCTCAGGGCGCGGCGTTAGGACCACGGTATTGGCGGATGAGCCAGGCCAACATGCCGATGATCGCCAGGCCGCCCACCATCACGCCAACCCAGATCAATACATCGCCGGGGGCGCGGCCAAACCACAGGGTTGCGGCGGGCGTGGCGGACGCCGTCTGTGCGCTGCTGGCAGCGACATTTTCGACCACAGGATCGCCTTGATTGCGCAGGATGGTGTTTGGGTCGATCGTTGGCGGTGCGCTGCTGTCCATTGCCGTCGCCATGGGGAGCGGCGTATCCGTCGCTGTAATCGTCGGGGTGGGCGTGGCTGTGGGCGGCGAGGTTGGCGTCGGGATCGGTGTGGGCGGATAGCAGAGGGTCAAAGTCACGTCGTCGATGAATTGCCATGTGCGCAGATTGTTGCCATCATTGAGCACGTTGAAGTAAAGAAAGAGCGGGCGCCCGCGAAAATTGATCAAATCCACCGTCGTTTGCACCCACGCGCCGCTGTTGAGCCGGGCGCTATAGAGCACCGCTGCGGTCGACAAATCCATGTTGAGTAGCACCATTTCCTGGCGATCCACCAGGATCATGCGCGGCGCTTCCGAAAGGACGCCCTCCTCGGTGCGGTCGTAATGCCACCAACTGATCTTGGCGACGTTTGCCGTCGTTGGAAGGTTAATAGCCTGGCGGATAGAAGAGAAGCTCTCCTTGCCAGAGACGCCGGGCGTGGTGGCTGGATCGATCCCCAACCGCACTGAACGCACGCCACTGCGGACGGGATTGCTGACGTATGATGGCGGCGTCGGGTCGTCGCCAAAAATCCAGGCGGTGTCATTCTCAAAACCGCCATTAGGAATCTCGGTGGTCACACAGCCTTCGGGCAGGGGAGTAGGCGGCGGTGTAGGTGTCATCGTCGCAGTGATCGTGGGGGTTGGTGTGGCGGTGGAGGGCGTCGGGCAGGCGATGATCGACACGTCGTCCACGTACATCCAGGTCTTGCTGCCCACACCATCGTTATTGACGCCAAAGATCAACGTAATCTGTTGACCTGCAAAGCTATTCAGCGGGAAATTGATTGGCAACCAGGTCGTGCTGTTCTGTTTGGTGTTGGAAACCACCGGAATGATCGAACCGTTCGCTGTCTGGATATTCACGAATTGGATATCGGCGTCGCTGATATCCAGATCGAACTTGGGAAACCACTGAAACGACAGGCTGATGTCAAAACCAGCAGGCAGGTTGATCGTCTGACGGATGCTGCTGGCGATATTCTGATTGGGGTCGCTGGCCGTTAGCCCAATGCGCGCCGAAAACGTGCCGCCGATCTTGACTGAGGGATCGGCCACCACAAAGCCTTGCGGACTCCAGTTCAGGAAGATGGGGGACTCAAACGTGCCGTTTGTCACCAGTTCGTTGCAGCCGACGGGCGGCGTTGGATAGGCGGCTGGATGCAACGCCGGCGCCGCTTTCAGTGGTGTACTCACTGTTGTCAGCAATAGCAGCGCAATTGCCAGCAACAGTGCGACTGCCGGCGTGCGCGTTGCGCCCATCGTCGCCTGGCACTGCTCATTTTTGCATCGATAATGAGGCAATGCACTGCCTCCTACAGACTGGGTAAGGTTTAAATCGCAAACTGGGAAGAACTTGCTAAAATATGTTACATTTGTAAGCGATTCTACCACACGGGTTGTCGGCTGGCAATGTGCAGACAAGACCACGCTGCTAAGTGAGTGGTTGCGCACCACGCCCCGTCTCAGCGCCTGGCTTGCACTCGACGAGCACGACAACGATCCTGTCACCTTCCTCACCTATCTGCTGGCGGCCATTTCGACCAACCTTCCATCTACTCTATTGGGGTGGACGGTCATATCGATCCGCGCTGGCGCGATCGATTCGAGGGGGTGGAAGTGCACCTATCGCACCGCAAAGATGGAACACAGGTCACACTCCTGAAGGGGGAATTGCCTGACCAGGCGGCGCTAGTCGGTTTGCTCAACAATCTCTATCAAATGCGCTTTGTTGTATTGATAGTGCTGCGCTGCAGGAGACAGCCTAAATGATCCTGAAAGGATCACGACTGTTGCCGTACTGTTTGCTACTATGTAATGGCGAGAAGAGCAAAGCTGACTGCGCAAGCACCTTATTGGTTAACAAAAAAGGGGTGTTGTGTCATGTGTTTTGGCGACAGTGTGTGATGCCTGAAAGTCAATTTGCTGTTCCTGTTACCCGGTCATTCCATGTTGCTTAGCGAAAGGAGCCTCTCTTGAAATTGCGTGCTCTACGAACAACGCTACTCTTGCTGATGGGTCTGTTGGTGGTGGTGGCTGCGCAGCCCCTGTTTGCCGCCAGCACGCCATTGGCTGGCAGCAACTGGGTGCTCAGCACCCTCAACGGTCAGTTGCCGCTGCCGGGCAGCTCGATCACAATGAACTTTGGTGAAGATGGCGCCGTCAGTGGCGCCGACGGCTGCAATCGTTACACGACAACCTTCACGGCCAGCCGCTCGACGATCAATTTTGAACCGGCGGCATCGACGATGATGGCTTGCCCCCCTGCGGTCGCCGCGCAAGCTGCCGAATTCATGGCGGCGCTCGATGCGGCTAACCGCTACCAGTTGCGCAGCGGTCAGCTCATTCTGCTTGACGGTTCGACCGTGCTTGCTACCTTTGTCGCCGCTAAAGCTGATCTGGCCGGTACGACCTGGGTGGTGACCGGCTACAACAACGGGCGCGAGGCTGTGGTCAGTCCGCTGCTGGGCGCCGACATCATCATCAACATCGACGACGCCAACCTGGTCTCCGGCAACGCTGGCTGCAACGACTTCTTCGCCACGGTGCAGGCTTCCGAGAACGGGTCGATCGTCATCGACAACATCGGCGCCACGCGGCGGCTGTGCAGCAGCCCGTCGGGCGTCATGGAACAGGAAGCCGAGTTCTTCGCCGCCCTAGAAAGCGCCGCCACCTTCACGGTCGACGGCGACTTCATCGAGCTGCGCAACGCCGACGACGCCATCGCCGTTCACATGATCCGCGAGCAGGAAGTGGACTTCCCCGAACCAGCGCCAGCCGTGCCGACCGGACGCGTCACCGCGCCCAACGGCGTCAATATCCGTTCGGGTCCTGGCACCAACTTCCCGATCTTGGGCGTGGCGCCTTTTGGCGAGACCGGTGAGATCATCGGGCGCAGCGCCGACGGGCGTTGGTGGGTCGTTGCCGTGCCAGCCGCTCCGGGCGGCAATGGCTGGGTCTCGGCGGACTTTGTCGCCGCCAGCAACGCCGCCGATGTGCCGATCATTGCGTCCCCGCCGCCGCCGGTTGTGATCATTCCGACGCCGCTGCCCACGCCGACGCCGTTGCCGCAACCGACTGCGACGCCGACCGCACAGATTTCGTTCACGGCTGACCGCACCACGATCAACCAGGGCGAATGCACGACGATCCGTTGGTCGGTGGAAAATGTGCAGGCGGTGTGGGTCTATCCGCAGGGACAGCCCTTCCAGCAGTTCCCGCGTGTCGGTCAGGGTTCCGAGCAAGTCTGCCCGCCGGTGACTACGACCTATGAGATGCGCGTCCAACTGCGTGACGGTTCGGTGCAGTTCCGCCAGGTGACGATCAACGTCACGCCGGCCGCGCCGCAAAACCCGCTGAGCGGCACGAACTGGGAAGTGACCGGCTTCAACAACGGACGCGACGCTGTCGTCAGCCCGCTCGTCGGGTCGAGGCTGACCACCCGCTTCAGCGCCGATCAGGTGACCGGCAACAGCAGCTGCAACGACTTCGGTGGCGCGTACTGGGTGAGCGGCAGCAACATTTCCATCGGCGCCCTCGCGGGTGGGATGATGGCTTGCAGCGAGCCTGATGGCGTCATGGAGCAGGAGACGCAGTTCCGCGCCGCGCTGCAATCCGCCGTCACCTTCCAGATCGACGGCAACCGCCTGACGCTGCGCCGCGGCGACGGCTCGACGGCGGTTGTCTTTACCCGACAATAGTTCGGCGGCAGTAGCGTCTTGCCGGCTTTCTCCTGGCGTCGGCTGATGATGGTTCTGTGACTCATCCTGGAAGATACCCCCATCTTCCAGGATAGCGTTTACAATGGTGGGCGTTTCTTGTTTGGTCGAGATTTACTGTTGTGTGTCTGGACAGAATATGGCTAAAAAACCTGCTGCATCGACTATTGTAGAAACCACTGCCCAGGCTGCACTGAGAGCATCTTGGGCGCCGTTGGCAATCATTGTGCTCGCTCAGCTACAGATGGGCATCAACATCAACGCGCTGCCTGTTTCCCTGGGGCCAATCGTCGACGACCTGAATGCGCCCGCAACGTCGATCTCCACGGCGCTGGTGCTCTACTCGCTTTTTGTGGCGGCATTTGTCATGTTGGGCGCCAAGATCGGTAAGCTCTTTGGCGAGCGGTTGGTCTTTCAGGTCAGCGCCGTCGGGCACGGCGCGGCGATGGCGCTGATGGCGATTGCCACCGACGCCAACATGATGAACATTGCGCAGGCAATGGCAGGCATTGCCGCGGCGTTGCTGGTGCCGACGCTGGTCGTGCTGATCGCCGCCAACTACAGCGGTCGCCAACAAGAACAGTCGCTGGGCATCCTCGCCAGCATTCCGGCGGTCGCCAGCGGGCTGACCTTCATCGTCGCCGGTTACATTGCCACGGCGCTGACCTGGCGTGTCTCGTTTGGATTGATCTTTGTCATTTCGCTGGCAGTGCTGTTCCTCAGTTTTCGCATGAAGCCGGTGCCGCGCCACAAGGGCATCAGCATCGATTTTGTCGGCGTCGTGCTTTCGGCGCTGGCGATTGCGCTGCTCTTGTTTGGTTTCAATAACCTCAACAGTTGGGGCATTGTGATTGCCAAACCGGCGGCGCCGATCTCGATTCTGGGCTTGTCGCCGGCGCCCTTTATGCTGCTGCTCGGCGTGGTGCTGGGACAGGCGTTTTTCGCCTGGTCGGAGCGCCGCGTGGCGAAGAACAAGACGCCGCTGCTGGCGCTTGAAGTGTTGGACACGTCCGAAGAACGCAACGCCGTCTATGCCTTCCTGGTGGCAGGCGGGCTTGGGTCGGCGATCAGCTTCCTGATCCCGCTCTACATTCAGATCGTTCAGGATCGCACTCCCTTTTTCACCTCGATCGCCATCGTGCCCTATGCGATTACGGTGGCGGCGGCGGCGATCCTTTCGGTGCGACTCTATGATCGGCTGACGCCTCGCCTGCTTGCTCTCATCTCATTTGTCCTGGTTGGCGCCGGCATGCTCGTGCTCGCCTTCACAATTGGCAATGATTGGAGCACGCCAGCCGTCATCTTTGGGCTGATCCTGGTCGGCTTGGGCGAAGGCACGACGTTGACGCTGCTCTTCAACGTGCTCGTCTCCGCCTCGCCCAAAGAATTGGCGGGCGACGTGGGCGCGCTGCGCGGGGTGGTGAACAATGTGTCGTCAGCGCTGGGCGCGGCTTTTGCGGGCGTCGTGGCGGTGGTGTTGCTGTCGGTGATGATCACGACCGCCTTTGCCCAGTCCAATCTGCCGCCGTCGCTGCAGCAGGAAATCAATTTTGACAACATCGACTTTGTCAGCAACGACCAACTGAAGGAAGTGTTGAGCCAGACTTCGGTGGCGGAGGATCAGATCGACGAGGCGGTCGCCATCAACGCCGCGGCGCGTCTGCGCGCGCTGCGCGCCACCTTCCTGCTGCTGGCGGCGATCTCGCTGCTGGCGCTGATCCCGTCGACCAGACTGCCCAATTACAAGCCCGGCCAGCTTTCTGCCGAGGATATGGTTGCCGAAAAGAAGCCCAAGCCAACAAAGGCGAAGTGACGGCGCATCGATGTTCTCGTGTTTTTTGATAGGGAGATGACTGATGACACAAGCGAGCGACGGTGCACGCGCGTATTCACGTGCAAACGTTGAGAAATTTCTGGGCGAATTGTTCGAGATGCTGCGCATCCCCAGCCTCAGCGGCGACCCGGCTCATGCTGGCGACGTGCGCAAGATGGCGGAGTGGCTTGCCGCGCACATGCAGACGCTCGGTTTGGACAAAGTGGCGGTGATGGAGACTGCCGGCCATCCGGTCGTCTATGGCGAGTGGATGGGTGCGGGGCCGGACAGGCCGACGGTGCTGGTCTACGGTCACTATGACGTGGTGCCGGCGACGATGGAGGACGGCTGGATCAGCGACCCCTTTGAGCCGGTGGTGCGCGACGGCAAAATCTATGCGCGCGGCGCCACCGATGACAAGGGCCAGCTCTTTATTCATGTCAAGGCGCTGGAAGCCTGGCTCAAGAGCAGCGGCGCCGCGCCGGTCAACGTGAAATTTCTGATCGAGGGCGAGGAAGAGGTCTCGTCGCCGAACCTGACGCCCTTCATCGAGCAGCATCTTGACCTGCTCAAAGCCGACGTGTGCGTGATCAGCGACACCTCGATGCCCAGCATCGATGCGCCGTCGATCACGCATAGCCTGCGTGGCATGACCTATATCGAGATCGAGGTCGAAGGGCCGAAGGACGACCTGCACAGCGGGCTGTGGGGCGGTGCGGCGCACAATCCGGCGCTGGCGCTGGTCGAAATGCTGGGCAAGCTCTACAACCCGGACAACACCATCGCCGTGCCTGGTTTCTACGACGATGTCGTGCCGCTGACCGCAGCCGAGCGCGCCATGATCGCCAAGACCGACCTGAGCGAGGAGCAGTACAAAGCGGTCACCGGCGTGCCGGCGCTGTGGGGCGACCAGCGCTTCACCATCCGCGAGCGGCTTTCCGCCCGCCCCACGCTCGACATCAACGGCCTGTGGAGCGGCTGGAGTGGTCCCGGCCCCAAGACGATCATTCCGCAGAAGGCGGGCGCCAAGCTCAGCTCGCGGCTGGTCGCCAACCAGGACCCGCACAAGATTTTTGAGCTGCTCAAGGGCTACCTGGAATCCATCGCCCCGCCAACGGTGAAGCTCGATGTCCGCCTCTTGACGACGGGGCGGGCGGCGCTGATTCCCTTCGACATTCCCGAAATGCAGGCGGCGGCGCGCGCCTATGAACGCGGTTGGGGACACGCGCCCGTCTTCACGCGCGGCGGCGGCAGCATTCCGGTCGTCGCCGACATCGCCAGCCTGCTCAAGATTCCGGTGGTGATGATGGGCTACGGGCTGGACAGCGACGGCTTGCACTCGCCCAACGAGCATTTCAGCATCGAAATGTTCGCACGCGGCATCGAGACCGCGATTGTGTATTGGGAAGAGTTGGCGCAGCTTGCGTAGCGGCGGTTCGCAACCGCCGAGGCCTGGCGGGCGAATGGGGCGGGATTGGCGAGGATGTGCGGCTGCGAGCCGCACCTACGGCGGCGGAACGGAGCACGTAGCGGCGGTTCGCAACCGCCGGGGCCTGGCGGGCGAAATGGGGCGGGATTGGCGAGGATGTGCGGCTGCGAGCCGCA
>CZCA01000103.1_pt1 | contig 43098 bp, 35 predicted proteins | sample 591981 | NCBI WGS metagenome assembly CZCA01 (sample SAMEA3556810, study PRJEB10932) | anaerobic digester metagenome | reverse complement strand
GCCTCGTCGTACTGCCCACGCGTGCTGAGCAAATCCGCCAGGCTCGACTGCGTCACCGCCACGCTCCAGGTGGCGGTAGCGCGTGCGTCGTCGTCCGGCGCTGCGGCTAACAACGTCTCCGCTGTGTGCAGGCTGGCGCGCAGAAACACTTCGCCGCGCGCCGCTTCGCCGTGATATTGCCAGAATTCGCCGAGTTTCCGTTGCACGCGGTGTACGCTTTCGAGCTGGCCGCGTTGCTGCGCTGCCGGCAGCGCACACCTTTCCAGCCACTGCCCCAGGGCAGGGAAGGTGTGGTTAGGGTAATTCTGCGCCAGCGTCAGGAAGAAATCGACGCTCAGCGCGGCGTCGCTGCATGTCGCCACCCAAGCCGCAGCCTGGGCGGCCTCCGGCTGCCAGAAGGCAAGCCGACGCCAGTCATCGATGGTGCGCAGCGCCATCACATCCAGCGTCGCCATGACCAGGTGGGCGTGGCGACGCTGCGCTGTCTGCCATGTGGCGGCGTCGCTGCGCAGGCGCTCACCCGCATACTCGCGCAGCAGATCGTGCAATTCCCAAAGCGAATCCCACAGGTCATCGGCAAGCTCTTCAATCAATCCGGCGTTTGCCAGGCGCCGCGCGGTGTCGGCGGCGGCGGCGGGCGTCTGCGCCCACAGAGCGGCGGCAGTCGCCAGCGTAAATTCGTTCCTGGCCAGCACACCCAATGCCCGCAGCGCCTCCTGATCGATCGGCGTCAGGTCATCGTAGCTCAGGGTGAAGGTGGCGCGGGCGCTGAGATCAGGGCGCGGGTCGCCGCCGGCCAGCTCAATCGCGGCCAGCCGGCTCTGGCGCAGCTCGGTCAACAGCCTGGTCAGCGGCGCGGCGGGCGGCGCGCCGCGTGAACGGCGTTGCGCCAGCAGCACTGCACGTCTGCCCGCCAGCTTGACCGCCAACGGCAGGTCGAGCAATTTTGCAATAGCGTCGATCGTAGCCGCATCGCCATCGAGGCCAGCTTCCGCCAGGAGAAAATGCAGCAATGTCGCAGCTTGCGCCTGCGTCAAGGTCTCAAGGGAGCGGATGGCGGCAGGCGGCAAGGGCAGGTCGCTGCGCCGGCTGGTCACAAGCAGGGCGCAGGGTGGTGTGGGCGGGCGCAGCAACTCGAACTTGTCGGCGTGTGGTCGCCGCACATCGTCGAGCACGACCAGGCTGCTTGGCCGCAGTTGCAGCGCGGCCACTAGCTGGTCGGCGCGCGTTTTCGGGTCTGGGCTGGTCAGGCGGATGCCCAGGGCGTCCGCCAGGCGCTGCTGCACTGCAGGAATCTCGTTGGCGCCGCACTCCAGCCAGAAGACGCCGCCGGGGAAGTCGTTTGCCAGCGCCTGCGCCGCCGCGATCGCCAGCTCGGTCTTGCCGATGCCACCCAATCCTTGCACGCCGACCAGGGCGCTGGCGTTGCCTGTCAGCAGCCGCTGGCGCAGCCACGCCAGGTCAGCATCGCGCGCGACAAGTAGCCCCGTGCGCGGCGTCGGGATGATCGTCGGCGCTGGCGTGGGCGGTCCGTCGGCGCCGAGAAGAGGAGGCGGTGCATACAGCAGACCGTCTTGCAACCGGCAATAGAGCACGGGCGGCGCCCATAGCGGCGTCTGGCGCTCATAGAGCAGACGCCGGGCGCGGTTGAGCGCCCGATCGACGCCGCCATCGGCAAGCTCTGGATCGAACAGGGCGGCAAAAAAGTCAGCGGCCACGCGTTGCGCCGCATCTATCGTTACACCAGATTGCATGGCAACGACGGCGGGGATGCCAGCGGCGTGCAAGGCAGGGCCAACGGCGGTGAAGGCGTCATCATCTGCTGCGGGTGGTGCAGCAGGGTCCAAGCGCTGTGCGCTGAAACAGGCGGCCAGGAAGAGCAGATGCGGCTTGCGCCGCGCGCCGCTGAACCGGTCGACCAGGTCGGCAGTGGTCATTTCGACAGTGGCGCCGCCGTCGCTTTCCAGGAGCAACCGGTCGCGGCGACCATGCGCAGTCAGGTAGAGCAGGTCGCATGCTTCCGCCAGCCGTTGGAGATTGTCGAGCGTGGCCGCGCCCTGCGTGAGCGTCCAGTGTGCAGCCACCAGCGCGTCGGTGAGTGAAGCCGGCAGGTCGAGGTTGGCGCCTGCGAGCACCGTCACCTGGATGCGATTGCTGGCGCTGTGGGGCGCCAGGTGCGTCAACAGGTCGCGCAGCAATGCCGCGCCATCGACAGCGTCGAGACCGCGCGTCGGCAAATCCCACGGATTGGCGATCGCCACTGCCAGGCGTAATGGCGACGTCCGTGGCCGCGGTGCGACGACTTCCAGCTCCAGGGCGTCGAAGCGCGCAAAAGGCGTCGTCTCGTCGGCGGCCAGCGGCAGTGGTGCGGTGGCGCCGACGGGGCGGTGCAGCAGTTCCCAGGGCAGGGCGTGGAGTGGGTTGTCCGGTTCGGGCAGGCAGAGTTCAATGCGCATGACGCCGCCGGGTGCGCCGCCCAGTTGCTGGCGATAGAAGCCGAGCAGCTTGGGCGTAAAGAGGCGCGCCGTCAGGGCGGCGCCGACAGCGTCCGGCGTGCGCTGACTTTGCGCCAACCAGTTGCGCACCTCGTCGTCAGCAATCTCGACGTGATCGTCGCTTTGCCCGCCATCGAGCCGGCGCAGGGTGACAACGTAATGATGGTCTTGTTGACGGCGGATTTCGATGCGCACAGTGGGCGGCGACGTGCGGGGAAACAGCATCTGGCAATCCTCCTCATAATCGGGTGCGGCGGTCGCGCCACACCAGCAGCCCCACCAACGCCAACGCGCTCGCCATGGCCCACCCCACGCGGGCGCCGGCCAGGTCGATGCCCGTCGGCGGCAACACAGCTGCGGCGTCTAGCGTTGGCGTCGCCGGCGTTGCGGCGGTGGCGGACGCCATGTCAGCGGCAGCCGCAGTTACAGTCACAACAGTTGCAGTTGCAGTCACAGTCGCAGTTACAGTTGCAACTGGCGGGCTAATCGTAGGGATTGCGTCCATCGTGACGGCGCCTGGCGGCTGTGCGACTTCGCTGCCAGTCATAGTCCCCCTGACCATGGTCGCGGTCACGCTGGCAGTGACGGCGGTGGTGGCAATTGGCGTTGCCGTCTGCGTGCGGGTCGCTGTGCTGGTCGCCGTGCTGGTGGGAACTGGCGTCGCCGTGTTCGTCGCGGTGGGCGCCCGCGTCGCCGTGCTGGTCGCCGTGTTGGTGGGAACTGGCGTCGCTGTGTTCGTCGCTGTGGGCGCCCGCGTCGCCGTGCTGGTCGCCGTGTTGGTGGGAACTGGCGTCGCCGTGCTGGTCGCCGTGCTGGTGGGAACTGGCGTCGCCGTGTTCGTCGCGGTGGGCGCCCGCGTCGCCGTGTTGGTGGGAGCTGGCGTCGCCGTATTGGTTGCAGTGGGTGCAGCCGTTGCCGTGCGGGTCGCCGTGCTGGTGGAAACTGGCGTCGCCGTGCTGGTCGCCGTGTTGGTGGGAACTGGCGTCGCCGTGTTGGTCGCCGTGCTGGTCGCAGTGGGCGCCCGCGTCGCCGTGCTGGTCGCCGTGTTCGTCGCGGTGGGCGCCCGCGTCGCCGTGTTGGTGGGAACTGGCGTCGCCGTGTTGGTCGCAGTGTTCGTCGCTGTGGGCGCCCGCGTTGCCGTGCTGGTCGCCGTGTTGGTGGGAACTGGCGTCGCCGTGTTCGTCGCAGTGGGCGCCCGCGTCGCCGTGCTGGTCGCCGTGCTGGTGGGAACTGGCGTCGCCGTGTTCGTCGCGGTGGGTGCAGCCGTCGCCGTGCTAGTCGCCGTGTTCGTCGCGGTGGGCGCCCGCGTCGCTGTGCTGGTCGCCGTGTTGGTGGGAACTGGCGTCGCTGTGTTCGTCGCAGTGGGCGCCCGCGTCGCCGTGCTGGTCGCCGTGTTGGTGGGAACTGACGTCGCCGTGTTCGTCGCGGTGGGCGCCCGCGTCGCCGTGCTGGTCGCCGTGTTGGTGGGAACTGGCGTCGCCGTGTTCGTCGCAGTGGGCGCCCGCGTCGCCGTGTTGGTGGGAACTGGCGTCGCCGTGTTCGTCGCGGTGGGCGCCCGCGTTGCCGTGCTGGTCGCCGTGTTGGTGGGAACTGGCGTCGCCGTGTTGGTCGCCGTGTTCGTCGCTGTGGGCGCCCGCGTTGCCGTGCTGGTCGCCGTGTTGGTGGGAACTGGCGTCGCCGTGTTCGTCGCAGTGGGTGCAGCCGTCGCCGTGCTGGTCGCCGTGTTGGTGGGAACTGGCGTCGCCGTGTTGGTCGCAGTGGGCGCCCGCGTCGCCGTGCTAGTCGCCGTGCTGGTGGGAACTGGCGTCGCCGTGTTCGTCGCTGTGGGCGCCCGCGTTGCCGTGCTGGTCGCCGTGCTGGTGGGAACTGGCGTCGCCGTGTTGGTCGCCGTGTTCGTCGCTGTGGGCGCCCGCGTCGCCGTGCTGGTCGCCGTGTTGGTGGGAACTGGCGTCGCCGTGTTCGTGGGCGCCGTCGTTGCTGTAGCGGTCGCGGTGGGCGTTGGCGTCGCCGTATTGGTTGCCGTCGGTATGGCGATGATGAGAGGCTCAGCCGCCGCGCGCACGGCGCCGCTCAGGTCGATGCTCTCGACGGTTACGCTGTGCGCGCCAGTTGTCGCCACCTCCACCAGCATCTGCCAGCGTCCTTCTGCATCGACGACGGTGGCGCCCGCAGGCACGCCATCAATGACGATGCGCACGACTTCACCTGGCGTTCCCGCGCCGGTCAACGGCAACGCTGCACCCGCCACACCCGGCTCTTGCAGGCGTGGTGGATCGAGCATGGGCGGCGGTGGCGCTGCTGTAGCGGTGTCGGTAGCCGTTGGCCCCAGCATCGGCGTAATCAGCTCGTCCTCAGGCAGCGGCGTTTCGGTGGGCGTAGGAGTGGGCAACGTCACCACAACGCCCTGCGGCGGCGGCGCCAGGTCATACACGCCGCGCCCGTCCGGCGCCGTGGCGCGCACGCCGACAGTGTAGGCATCGGGCTGCGTCATAGGCGCCACCAACGCCCAGGCGCCGGTCTCACCAATTGTTGTGGTGGCGACGACGGTGGCGTCAAGCAGCAATTCGATGAGCGTGCCCGCCGTGCCCGCGCCGTTGGCAGCGACGCGGCTGTTGGCGGCGTCCGTCGTCACAATGATCGAGGCGACCACAGCGGGTGGCGTCTGATCGGGCGTGGCGGTGGCCGTTGGCGGGACTGCAACAACCGGCTGTGGCGGCGCAACGAGCGACAGGATCACTGGCGTGGCGGTGGCGATGACTGCGCCCGCGTCGTTGCGGCTGCGAAGACCAACCGCGTAGAGACCTGGGGCGTTGGCTTGCAGCGTCACGCGCCAGCGCCCGTCTGCATCTGCAACGGTGCTGGCAGTCACCATCCCGTCGACCACCACCTCGATCGTGGCGCCCGCTTCAGCGCTGCCGCGCAATTCCAGCCGCCCGGCAGTGAGTGCAGCATCCAACAACGTTGGATCCAGTGACGGTGCATGGATGGCGATGGCGGGCACGCCTACGGTCAGCGTGATCGGCGCAGCCGCAGCCACCACGGCGCCGGCAGCGTTGACCAGCTCCAGCGTGAGGGCGATGTCGCCGGGGGCGTCGATCGTGGCTGAGGTTGTCCAGCTGGCATCGGGCTGAACATGGGTGGCGGCGAGCAACCTGCCGGCCTGGTCGCGCACGCGGATGCTGTAGCCGCGTGCGCCCTCGCCGCGTAATTGGACAACGCCAGGTGCGATGGTGGCGCCGGTCAGCGGCGAGATCAGCACCGGTTGCGCCAATGCTGCTTCTGCTGTAAAGGTCGGCGCCAGGGTTGAAGCCGGCGTGGGCGTTGGCGCCGTTAGCAGCGGCTGGCAGGAGCGCGTGGTCAGCAAGACAATCAGGATGACGGCTAACAGCAGCAGAATGGTATATTTGGCAAGGTCAAGACGGCGCACAGTGCGCGGGCTACGGTGATTCGTCATGCTCAGTCGCCTTTGGCGGTGATCTGTGCAGCTTTTGTCGCTTCAACCGCTGGCAGGTGGTCGGGCGCAGTCAAGGCAGCAAGCTGTCGCCGCAATTCAGCATTTTCCTGCCGCAACGCTGCAAACTGCGGTCGCCAGACGCGCCAGTCGATCAGCCACTCGATGAGCCAGCCCACGATCAGGCCGATGAAAAGTGCTACAAAAAAGTCTTGCATTGCGCCGTTCTCCTGGCGAGGTTACGTGGTTGTTGACCCGGCTCCCAGGCGCGCGCCGCGTAGGATGCCGGAGAGGGATAGAACTATGTTTCGTTTTACCACATATCGGGAAATCCTCCCAAGCTCCGGTGAATCAAGAGTTCGGTTGCCAGCTGGCGCCACGCCGCTGCAAGCGGCGTCTACGGTTGGCGGTGTTGCGTCGGGGAGGCATCCAGGCCACGTCACGCCGGAGGCGATGACCTACGATACCTGCGAATGGCCACGTCACGCCGGAGGCGATGACCTACGATACCCGCAAATGGCTACGTCACGCCGGAGGCGATGACCTACGATACCTGCGAATGGCCACGTCACGCCGGAGGCGATGACCTACGATACCCGCAAATGGCTACGTCACGCCGGAGGCGATGACCTACGATACCTGCGAAAGGCCACGTCACGCCGGAGGCGATGACCTACGATACCCGCGAAGGCTACGTCACGCCGGAGGCGATGACCTACGATGGCCTACGATGGCTGGCGCAAGGTGCGCACGTCTCCCACGCGGCGGGTGATGCGGCGTGCGTCCATCTCCTCCAGGACGGCCTGCGCGTATTTGCGGCTCGTCTGGAAGCGGTCGCGCACTTCCGCCAGCGTCACCGCGTTGTTCGCGTGCAGATGCGCCATGATGCCAGCCAGCATGGCGTCGAAGTCCACTGTACGCAGGAGGATGTCGCCGCCCAGGCGCACCAGCGCCTTTTGCTCAATCAGGAATTCCAGCAGTTCAGCGTCGTCGTCGAGGATGTGCAGAGTGTCCTGTTGGTTTGGCGGCGTGTAAGGCGCGGCGGCAAACGCCGCCAACAGCCGGTCGATACGCGCCTGTTGCGCAGCCGTTGGCGTTGGGGTGAAGTCCGGCAGCCGCACGCCAGCGTCGTCAGCGCGGAGATGATGGCGGTGCTCCAGTTCCTCCAGCACGCGGTTGAAGATGCGCACGCTCAGGTCAACGCCTGGCAGCAATGTCTGCAGCCAGGTGCGCACTTCGCTGCGCGGCGCCCCGCGCCGTAACGGGAACTGGCGGTGAAACTCAGCCACGCGTGCCGACACACCCTCGATGATGCGCCGCCATGTCGGGAGGCTGACCAGCAGCGCCTCATCGCCTGTCCCAATCTCGATCAGGGCGTGTTGACGGCGTAGCTCGTCAAATGCAGCAGCGGCGGTGGCGGCGTCGAGATCGGCGCGGGCGAGCAGTTGTCGGAGCGTCGTCAATTGCAGACGGTCAAGCGTGTGCAGCAACACTTCCTCAGGTTGACCGCGCGCCAGCGTCGCCAGTCGCGCCAGCACCTGCGCGTCGAAACGACGCCAACGGCGTTGCGGCGCCGGGTTGAGCACCACGCCCCCACCCAAAGTCATGCTGGGGCTAGGCTGACGCAAGATAAAGCGATCGCCTGCAGCGACGACGGTAGGGCGCGCCAGGCGCAGCTGCAGCCACCCCTCCTCTCCGGGGGCGATGGTCTCAGCGCCCAGCACGCGTGCCACAGCGGTGAGTTCAGCGGCGCCGACGAACAAATCCACGGTCAGGTTATGCTTGAGCGGGCGTGGAGCATCTGCCAACAGGCGGAAGTGAGCGTCGAAGAGCAGCGTCGGCTGGAATGCACCGGGGCGGGCGACGATATCGCCGCGATGCACTGCGTCGGCGCCGATGCCTGTCAGGTTGATAGCCAGGCGGCTGCCGGGCAAACCCACTTCGACCTGGCGGTGGTGAGTTTGCAGACTGCGGATGCGGGTGGGGAGGTGTGCGGGCAAAATCTCCACGACGTCGCCGACGGCGAACTCACCGTCGAGCAGCGTGCCGGTGACAATGGTGCCAAAGCCGCTCAGCGTAAAGGCGCGGTCAATGGGCAAGCGTGGACGTCCGCGATTGCGGCGCGGGGGCAGATCGGCGAGCATGGCGGCCAGCGTGCGCTTGAGAGCATCCAGCCCCACGCCGGTGATGGCGCTGACAGGCACAATGGGAGCGTTCGCCAGATGCGTTCCGGCCAGTGCCTCAGCGACATCCAACATCACCAGGTCAAGCCATTCCGTGTCGTCGATCAGGTCGATCTTGGTGAGGGCGACCACGGCTGCGGGCACGGCCAGCAGGTCGAGGATCGCCAGGTGCTCGCGCGTTTGCGGCATGACGCCCTCATCTGCAGCGATGACCAGGATAGCGGCGTCGATGCCGCCCACGCCCGCCAGCATATTTTTGATGAAGTCGATGTGGCCGGGGACATCAACAATGCCGACGCTGGTGGGGGCGCCGTCATGGTCATGGGCGGGCAGGTCGATCCAGGCAAAACCGAGATCGATGGTCATGCCGCGCGCTTTTTCTTCTTTGAGTCGGTCGGGGTCGATGCCGGTGAGCGCCCGCACCAGGCTGGATTTGCCGTGGTCGACGTGGCCGGCGGTGCCGAGTACACGCATAGGGAGTAGGGATTGCGAGATGAGGAGATTGAGAGATTGTCGGCGTAGCGGTCCGATCTCTTAATCTCTCGATCTCCTCATCAACTCTTTTGGCCGTTGCCGGGCGCGTCACCGGTGATGATGCCGGCGGTGCGACGTTGTTGTCCTTGCGCGGCGAAGAGTTCGGCGTTGCGGCGTTGACGCTGCCAGGCTTCTTCCATGGCGCGCAATTTTTCGTCGCGTTCCTTGAGCATCTTCTGCATGCCGTCTAGCCAGGAATCCGCCATCGCAGTGAAGTAGGCGCCGTAGGACTCCTGGAGCTTCCACACCTGGTCGACCAGTGTTTCGATCATCTTGATGTCGTGCTGCAGCGGTGGGAAGCGTTCAACGATCTCTTTGTTGTACTTCTCTTGTTCACTCCAAAGATGCTCCTGCCGCAACTCAGCTTTACGCCGGCGCCGTTCATAGTCCTCGCGGAATTCGTCCATTTCGCGGCGGATGCGCTCTTCCGCCAGGCGCTGCAACTCGGCAACCTGTCCTTGCTCGCGGAGGATCAGGTCTTTGAACTCCTGCATTTCGGCCACGGCGCGGCGGCTGATGTCGATCTGCTGAGCAAAGTTCTGCACGCGCTCGTAAGCCTGGGCGACAAGTGCCTTCTGCTCGTCGATCGTCTCTTGCCAACGTGTAAGCACCTGTTCGCGATCGACCACCATGACGCGCGTGCGCTCCATAAACTTGATCTGCTCATCGCGCAGTTGATCGATCATCGGTGGCAGCTTTTCGATCTCGGCGGCAGTCTTGCGGATGCTCTCATCGAGCAGCGGAATGCGCCCGGCGGTGGCTTCGGTGCGCTTGAAGAGTTCGACCGTCTCCTGCTGCAACTGGGCGATGCGCTTGGTGTCGCTCGTGCGCTGTTCCACCAGGAAAGGAATCTGGCGGGTGCGCTCTTCGATCTCTTTGGCGAGGCTGCCGATCTGATTGCGCATGCTCATGATCAGCTCGCCCAATCGTTCATCCTCAGTGGCGCGAATCTGGATCGCTTCTTCCAGGCGACCGATGCGCGGTAGTTCGCGACGGACTTCGCTGATCTCGCGGCTGAGCATTTCACGGTCGCTCATGCGGGCACGTTCCAGCTCGCGTTGGCCGGAGACGCGCTCCTCATAGGCGCGTTCGACCAGCCCCACCAGCTCGGTCTTGGTGTTCTGGATCGCTTGTTCGACCTGATTGAAGCGCGTGAACTGGGCTTGCGTGCTGGCAAGCCGCCCTTCCAGGTCTTGAATACGGCGCGCTTGTTCGATGATGTCGCTGGACTGGGCTTCGATGCGCTGCTGGAGACGTGCGATCTCAGCGCGGTCGCGTCGGTGCTCTTCGTCGAGCCAGGTCACCATTTGGGCAAGTTGTGTTAGGTCCATATCACCTGCATGATTAGCTATGTCAACATGTCATACGTCACGATGTCATACGTCACGCGCCGCAGTACGCGCTGCAGTACGCACCGCAGTATCGCATTGGTAGTATACCGTTTAGCAGTCAGTACACCGCTTGGCAGTATACCATTGCGAGGATGGCAACCTCAAAGCGCTTCTGGAAGTTTCACGCAATGCCGGTTTGCCGTTGCGTTGAACGACTGATAAAATGCCCGACGCGCAAACGCGGGCAAGCCGCGTTGTGCAACCAATCAATTCCTGCCGCCTTGTTCGCCATCGAGTTTGTATGCGTATTGGCGTTGACACCCGGCTTATGTATTATCAGCCAGCCGGGATTAGCAGATATACCTGGCATCTACTGCAGGCGCTGGCCGAACTCGACATCGACGACGAGTTTGTCATCTTCCAGCATAGTAAGCACCGCACCCCGCTGTTCCAGCAGCCGAACTTTCGGCGCGCCACGCTGTTCGCGCCCGTGCATCATCGCCTGGAGCAACCACTGCTGGCGCTGGAACTGCTGCGCTTCCGACTCGATCTGTTGCACAGCACCGATTTTATTCCGCCGCTCTACTCGGCGGTCAAGTCGGTGATAACGGTGCATGATCTGGCCTTCTTGCATTACCCGCATTTCTTGACCACTGTCAGTGCTGAGTACTACGGTCAGATCGACAAGGCAGTGGCGCATGCCGCCCACATCATCGTGCCGAGTGATTTCACCCGGCAAGACCTGATCGCCCAGCTCGGCGCGCCAGCCGACAAGGTCACCACGATTCACGAAGCCTCCAATCCGATGTTCAGGCCGCTGCCGCTGGATGTCACCCGGCAGGAGGTTTGTGCGCGTTACGGTCTCCCTGAGCGTTTCATTTTATGCGTTGGCACAATCGAGCCGCGCAAGAACATCAGCGGGCTGTTACAGGCCTTTGCCCACCTGCGCGACAAATATGCCCCTGGCGATGTGGTGTTGGCGCTGGCTGGCAGCAAAGGTTGGCTATACGACGAGACGCTTGACCTGGTTAAGAAGCTGGACCTGACGCCCTGGGTCAAGTTCCTGGGGCGTGTGCCGGATGAAGAGTTGCACAAGCTTTATGTGGCAGCGCGCTGTCACATCCATCCAGCTCATTACGAAGGCTTTGGGTTGCCGCCATTGGAAGCGATGGCATGCGGCACACCCACGATTGTCAGCAACGTCAGCAGTCTTCCCGAAGTGGTTGGCGACGCCGCGCTGCTGGTCGATCCACTCGACCCGGAAGAGATGGCCGTTGCCATGCAGCGCCTCTTGTCCGATGACGAGCTGCACGCCGAACTGCGCGAAAAGGGTCTGCAGCGCGCTCGCGTCTTTAGTTGGGAGCGCGCCGCCCGTCGCACCCTCGATGTCTATCGCAAGGTGGCTGAACCGCGCCGCGCTGCGCCGCAACCAACCGCCGCCGCCACGCCGGAAAAAGGGCTGTGAATCTCCTCGTTGTCACCCCGCAACTTCCCTATCCACCGCGTCAGGGCACGACGATTCGCAACTACAACTTGATTCGCGGGCTGGCGCAGCGTCACGAGGTCGATCTGCTGACCTTCCTTGCCCCCGGTGAAGCGCTGACGGCGGATAGCCCGCTGTGGACGCTCTGCCGTCGCGTGGCTGGCGTCAATCAGCCAGAACGCACCCTGCGTAGGCGCGCCCTCGCCACCCTCACCACCCGGACGCCGGATATGGGGTTGCGGCTGGAAAGCCCGGCCATGCACGCGCTGATCGCGAGCTGGACGCAAGAGCGGCGCTATGATGCGGTGCAGATCGAGGGCATCGAGCTGGCGCAATACGGGCTGGCGGTGGCGGGCAGACGACGTCACGGTCGCCACTGGCCGGCGCTGATCTTCGACGATCACAATTGCGAATATCTGCTCCAGCAACGCAACGCCTTCACTGACCTGCGTCACCCGCGTCGCTGGCCAGCCGCTGCCTACAGCCTGATCCAGTGGCAGAAGTTGCGCCATTACGAGGCCGCCGTTATGCGCGGCGCCGACGCTGTCGTAGCGGTTAGCGCCGCCGATCGCGCCGCGCTGCAACGTCTGGGCGCTGCGTCTTCGATCACGGTGGTGTCAAACGGCATCGACGTGACGCACTACCAGCCACTGGCGCCAGCGCCGCCCCCTGCCCCGACGATCGTTTTCACCGGCAAGATGGACTACCGCCCCAACATCGACGCGGTGCTCTGGTTTGCCCAGCAAGTGTTGCCGCGCATCCTGGCGCAGGCGCCCGCCGCCCGCTTTCAGATCGTCGGGATGAATCCACATGCACGGCTGGATGTCCTGCGCGCCAATCCTGCCATCGAGATCACAGGCGCCGTCCCTGACACCCGCCCCTATCTGCAGCGCGCCGGTGTTTATGTCATTCCGATGCGGGTGGGCGGCGGCACACGCTTCAAAGCGCTGGAAGCGATGGCGTGCGCAGCGCCCATCGTGAGCACGACATTGGGCGTCGAGGGCATCGGCGTCCGCAACGGGCAGGAGATGTTACTGGCCGACACGCCGGAGGAGTTTGCCATCGCCGTGCTGCGCGTGCTGGCAGACGCCGCCGGCAACGGTGTTTTGCGACGACAGTTGGGCGCGCAAGGACGGCGCTTCGTCGAGACACGTTACGCCTGGGAAGCGATCATCCCGCACCTGGAGAATGTGCTGATTACCGCCAGTCAGTGATACAATCGCGGTATCTCCACAATTCATTCCAACGAAAGGAGTTCCCGATGTCAACATCAGAGGGATTGCGCGTGGGTTTTGTCGGCAGCGGTTGGAGCGACCGCGTGCAGATTCCTGTCTTCCGCTTGGGAGGGCTGACGCCGCAGGCGATTGCCTCCGCCAATCCGGAGAACGCCCAGCGCGTGGCGGCGGCGCACCAGTTGCCGGAAACCTACGCAACCTGGCAAGAGTTGGTGGCGAGCGAGAGCGTCGATATTGTCAGCATCTGCACGCCGCCGCATCTGCACGCCGAGATCGCTATCGCAGCGTTGGCGGCTGGCAAACACGTGATCTGTGAGAAGCCGACGGCGCTGAACGTGAACGAGGCGGAAGCGATGCTGGCGGCGGCGCAGGCGGCGCCAGGTCGGTTGGCGATTATAGATCATGAACTGCGCTTTCATCCACAACGCTTGCATATGCGCCAGTTGATCAAGGAAGGCTACATCGGCAGTGTGTTGCAGGCGCGTTTCGACCGGCTAGGCAGCGAACGTCTTGACGCAGCGCAGCCGTGGACGTGGTGGAGCGACGCCGCACGGGGAGGTGGTATGTTGGGAGCGCTCGGCAGCCACCTCATCGACCTGGCGCGCTGGATGATCGGGCGCATCGAAGCAGTGGCGGCGCAACTCCAAATTGGTCACCTGTACCGCCATGACCCTCAACAAGGATTTCAACGCCAGGTCACGGCGGATGATCACGCCGATCTGCTACTACGCTTTGTGAATGGTGCGTTGGGGTCGATCACGGTCAGCGGCATCACGCCGGGCGGCTACGGCATGTCGATCCTCGTCGTCGGCGCCGAAGGCGCCCTGATGCTCGACAATCAAGATCGTCTCTTTGGCATGAAGGGCGTCTATCCAGGCGGCGAATGGGAGCCGCTGCGCCCCAAGGCTAACCTACCGACGGTCGAAGGGCTGCCCAATCAGGGTGCGTTCACGGTGGGCAGCTATTACCTAGCGCAGACGTTGGCAATGTCGCTGCCGATGGGGGAGACGATGCTGGACGACGCCGCCAGTTTCTACGATGGGCTGGTCGTGCAGCGTGTGCTGGATGCCGCACGCCGGGCGCACCAAACGAGAACCTGGCAGGCACTTTGACAACAAGCGTCTGTTTCTGACATACTGAATCCGGCGTCATCGATCGAGTCTCCTGGACATCCAGCCGACAACGTGGCGCCAAGCATACTCTGCCCCGCAAAAGCGCAACCAACAAGTCTTGTTCTTTGATCTGAAACTGAAAGGAGCTACGTCATGGTTCGTACTGGACGCATCTCAACGATGCTGACCATTGTGCTACTCTTTGCGGCGCTGTTGGCGGCGTGCACCGCCGTACCCGCTGCGCCACCTGCGGCGGCGCCTGCCGGCGGCGAAAGCGCTGGCGGCGATAGCACCGCTGCCAGCACAGAACTCAATGTGCTGTGCACGCCGCAGGTGCAGTGGTGTGAAGGGATGAAAGCAGAATTCGAGAAAGTCTACCCAGACATTACCGTTAACTTCGTGCGCATGTCGAGCGGTGAATCGCTGACGCGGCTGCGCAACGAAAAGGACAACCCCCAATTCGACATCTGGTGGGGCGGCCCGGCGGACAGTTTTGTCGCTGCCGCGCAGGAGGGTCTGCTCGAAGCCTACGACTCGCCCAACATGGCAAATCTGGCGAATCAGGAGCTTTACAAAGACCCCAACAATTACTGGGCAGGCATCTACATGGGTTCACTTGGGTTTGCGACCAACCAGACCTGGCTGGACGAGAATCCGGGCGTCGAACCGCCGCGCAGTTGGGACGACCTGCTGAAGCCTGAATTCAAGGGGCAGATCATGGTGGCGCATCCCTCCAGCTCCGGCACGTCGTACACGGCGCTGTGCACGATCCTGCAGTTGAAAGGCGAGGAAGAAGGCTGGAAGTTTATCCAGGATTATGCCGGGCAGGTCTTGCAGTTCACGAAGAGCGGCGCTGCGCCCGCCAAGTTTGTCGGCCAGGGCGAGGCTGCGGTCGGCATCGTCTTCTCGCACGACATCGTCGCCGAGATCGAGAAGGGCGCGCCGTTGGTGTTGACCTTCCCCGCAGAGGGAACAGGTTACGAAATTGGCGGCATGGGCATCATCAAGGGCGCCAAGCATCTTGATGCCGCCAAGAAGTGGTTTGATTGGGCGTTGGAACCAGCCACCCAGGAGCTTGGCCCCAAGTATGAGGCGTACCAGGCGCCCACCGTCACTGGCGCCAAGCCGTCCCGCCCAGAGCTGCTCGAAGTCAACCTGATCGACTATGACTTCAGCTATTGTGGCAGCAACAAGAGCGCCTTTGTCGATAAGTTCACCAATGAGATCGCCACTGCCGAGAACTTGAAGGAGTAAGGCAGTAGGGGGAGACAAAGAGAAAAGAGGGGATCACCTTCCCGGAAGCTCCGAGTTTCCGGGAAGGTGACAGCCATTTTGACTGCCTGTTGGCATTACGTTCACTGCACATCGACCCTAGCCCATGACAGCTGCGATTCCCAAGCAACGATCTGCGCTCTGGCGACGCTGGCAAGAAGTGCGCATCATCGGTCAAGACCCGGTGTTGGCGATCGGGTTGATCGCTGTCAGCGCATTCGTCTTTCTCTTTGTCGCCCTGCCCCTCCTGCGCGTCATCTACCAGGGCTTTTTCGACCCAGTGACGGGCGAATTTAGCCTCAAGTATTTTCAGCAATTTGTTGATCCCTATTACAGTCCACATTTGTGGCAAGTGCTTGCCAACACGATGATCATGGGATTAGGAGCGGCGACAGGCGGCACGATCCTGGGCTTCATCTTTGCCTACGCGATGGTGCGCTGTAGCTTTCCCTTCGAGCGTATGGTGCATGTCGTGACCTTGCTGCCGACGATCTCGCCGCCCTTTGCCATCGCCATTGCGGCCATACTGCTCTTTGGTCGCAACGGGCTGGTCACCAAACAAATGTTGGGGATGCGCTTTGGCCCGGGCAGCAACGACATCTACGGGTTGGACGGGCTAATCTTTGTGCAGATCATCACCTTCTTTCCGGTGGCTTACCTGATCATCCGCGCCATGTTGGAGCGCATCGATGCATCGATGGAGGAGGCCGCGCTCAGCCTGCGCGCCAGCAAGTTCCACATCTTCCGCACGATCACCCTGCCGTTGCTTGCGCCAGGCATCGCTGCCTCGTTCTTGCTGCTCTTTGTCGAGTCGCTGGCCGACCTGGGCAATCCCTTGTTGTTGGGTGGCAACGCCAGCGTGCTCTCGACCGAAATCTACCTGGCGGTGAACGGTCAATTCGATCAGCAGAAGGGCGCCGCGCTCTCGCTGGTTTTGCTGATCCCAACATTGACGCTCTTTCTGCTACAACGCTACTACCTCAGCAAGCGCTCCTACATCGCTGTAACGGGCAAGCCAACAACGGGTCGCATCTTCGTCAAGGAGCCGGTCACGCGCTGGACCTTCATCGTCCTCACGCTGCTGACCTTAGCGATGGTGCTGATGCTCTACTTCACCATTTTGTGGGGGTCATTCACCAAGTTATGGGGCATCAATAACGAGTTGTATCTGGGCAACTACGCCACCGCTTTGACACGCGGGCTGAACGCCATCTTGTCGACGACCTTTCTCTCCGCCGTGGCGACGCCGCTCGCCGGCGTCATCGGCGTCGTGATCGCGTTCCTGGTCGTGCGCCGCACCTTTGCCGGGAAACAAACCCTGGATTTCATCTCGAACCTGGGGGGCGCCGTTCCGGGCACGATCCTGGGCATCGGCTACATCGTGGCGTTCATCGGCGCACCCTGGTATGCGGTGCTGCTGGTCTATGCCTTGCTGGCTGGCTATCTGGCGGCGCGGGCGACGGCCAGGGGCTGGCTGAGCCTGCTTTTGGTGATTGCAGCCACAGTTGGTGGCTACTACTTGAACTGGCTGCCGCTGCTGCTGGGTCTCGACGAAGCGAGCTGGCGCTATCTACTGATGTTCGGTTTCCTGTTGCTGGCGATCGCTGGCGGCGCCTTTGCGTTGCCGCGTCAGCGCCGCGTCGTTGCCTGGCTTTTCGTCGCAATGGCGCTGGCGTTGCTCGTCTACAACCTCAGCCCCTATCTCACGGAGCCGCTGGCGCGCTGGGGGCGCACGCTGCCGGGTGTGGAGCTGCCCAAGCTGGTTGTCAAGCTGAGCACCTTCATCACCTTCTTCACACAGCCCACACTGGCGATCTTAGGCTACACATTTCTGACGCTGGCGATTTTCGCCAACGAGCGGCTGCAAGGGTTTGCGCGCTACCTCATCGGGCTGGCAGTCACCACGCTGTGCGCATCGCTGATCTTCTATGGCAACTCGCTGACGCTGGTTGGCACGCCCTACATCATCGTGGCGGCCTATGCGGTGCGTAGCCTGCCCGCTTCAGTGCGCGCCGGCGTCGCCTCGCTCCAGCAGATCGATCCCTCGATCGAGGAAGCCTCGAACATTCTCGGCGGTGATGCACAATACACCTTCCGCAATGTGACGCTGCCGCTCATCCTGCCTGCGTTCTTCGCTGGGCTAGTCTTTGCCTTTGCCCGTCACATGACAAGCCTCTCCGCCGTGATCTTCCTGACAACGGCGCAGTGGCCGATCTTGACCGTGTGGATTTTGAGCGAAGTGGAACAGGGGGGTATGAGCGTGGCCGCGGCGTATTCGGTCATTCTTGTTGTCATTGTGCTGGCAGCCATCGGCTTGATGAGCCTGTGGCTGAAACGCACCTACGGCGCCAGCCAGGATGTCGACATGACAGTCGGTGGATAAGGAGAGACAACGCGTGTTTCTGGAACTGGATCATATCAGCAAACACTTCCCTTCGCGCGACGGCAGCGGTGAGGTGCGTGCGGTCGACGACGTGCAGATCCACATTCGGCAAGGCCAGTTTGTCACATTGTTGGGACCATCCGGCTGTGGCAAGACCACGACGTTGCGCCTAATTGCCGGCTTCGAGTTTCCCACGCACGGGCGCATCGTGCTCGACGGCCAGGAGATCAACGAGCTGCCCCCCAATCGTCGTGATATGGCGATGGTCTTTCAAAGCTATGCAATCTTTCCGCATCTGAACGTCTACGAAAACATCGCCTACGGCCTCAAGATCAAGAAGTTGGGCGGCCAGGAGCTGCGGCGCAAGGTCGGTGCGGTCATGGAGTTGACCGAGCTGACCGGTCTGGAAAACCGGGCGCCCAATCAGTTGAGCGGCGGGCAACAGCAGCGTGTTGCGTTGGCGCGCGCCCTGGTGATGGAGCCGAAGGTACTGCTCTTCGACGAACCGCTGAGCAACCTCGACGCCAAGTTACGCGTGCAGATGCGCACCGAGATTCGGCGCATTCAACAGGAGTTAGGCATCACCAGCGTCTATGTCACCCACGACCAGGATGAGGCGATGGTGCTCTCCGATCAGATTGTCGTGATGCATCGCGGGCGCGTCCAGCAGATCGGCACAGCCCTGGAAATCTACCGACGACCGCACAATCGTTTTGTCGCTGACTTCATCGGTCGCGCCAACTTCCTGCCAGCGCAAGTCCTCGAGCGTAGCGGGACAGGCTGGCGCATCCGCATTCTCGACCAGACGCTCGAAGCCGCTGGCGAGGCGTCGGCGGCCACGACGGCCAACAGCCAGGCGTTGTTGATGGTGCGTCCGGAGTCGATTCGCATTTTTGCTAACCGGCCGGACAATGCCGCGCCGACATGGCAGGGCGTCATTGCGCGCACCTCGTATCTGGGCAGCCTGGCCGAGTACGACGTCGTGGTCAATGGACAGCGAATCTTGGCTGTGCGTCATGACCCTGCCGAGAGCGATCTCTATGCCCCTAACCAGCCCGTCTTCGTGCAATTTCTACGTGAGAATGCGTATTTGCTGCCGCCAGAAAGCTAAAATGCCGTGCGTTCAGCTAGCACGGCGAAAAGATGTCGCGCTTTCGTCTGATTTCCAGAGCAGCAGGAGCTTTCCTCTCTGGAGATGTCATGCTAGAATGAGTTTCGTTCAGGCTGCTTGCATCGTTCGCTTGCCTGACCAGCCGGCTTTCTCATACCGTTGGCTGGATCCTTGGGAACGTATTGTGTAAAGGAGACAAAAACCATGAGTGCGTTCGCGTATACGAATTCGAAGGGCAACACCTACTACCTACACGCTCGCGTGACGACACTGAAAAATGGCAAAGAACAAACCATCTACTTTTTTGCCAAAGAAGTGAAAGATGGCGCGCTGGAAGCCTTGCCCGCTGGCTATGAAGCCAGTGAAAGTAAGAATGGCCTGCCAGTCTTGAAGAAAAAGGCATAATCCGCTTCACGCATGGAAGCAGATTGAACAAAAAAGACGCCAGCGCACCGGCGTCTTTTTGTTTCTTCTACTGGCCTCCTACTGTGCGACGCCTTGTCCAGAAACCGCTAACGCCTTCTGGACAAGGCGATTTTCTATCAATGATGGTGATCTCCACTGTGTGCGTGCCCATGCGCGACCTCATCGGGCAGGGCAGGCCGGATGCCAACCACCTTGACATCGAAATGCAGCGTCTCACCCGCCAGCCAGTGATTAAAGTCAATCACAACCGCGTTCGGTTGAATCTCGCTAATATAGCCGGTGATCGGCTCCCCGCTTTCCTCGTCGACAAATTCGATCTCCATCCCAGGCTCCAACTCGACGCCTTCCTCGAAAGCATCCAATGGCAGCACCTGGTAATCGTCTGGATCATACTCGCCATAGGCGAGGTCGGGCGTCACGACGACTTCCTTGCGTTCACCCACGCTCATGCCGTATAGCGCAGCTTCTAGACCAGGGATGATCTCTTGTGCACCTTGCAGGAACTCAAGGGGGCCATCTTCGGCGGAACTGTCAATCACTTCTCCATCTTGCAACGTCAGCGAATACTCGATTCGCACCACTGTGTTGTCGGCGACGACCAGATTCTTCCCGTTCATTAAGCTACGCCGCCTAGTTTGACTACGTTCGATGCCGCCACGCCTTTTGCTCCTTGTTCAATCGTAAACTCGACTCGCTGCCCCTCAGCCAGACTCTTGAAGCCATTGCCGGCAACTGCCGAAAAATGCACAAATACATCTTCTCCGCCGCCATCCGGCGAGATAAACCCGTAGCCCTTAGCGTCATTGAACCATTTGACGACGCCGGTAACGCGCTCACTCATTTTTCACTTCTCCTTTTCCTGAAGCGCATGATACAGTGGTGTCATTGTCAACCATTTCGTGGACACATAGCGGTTCCACGCCACTGTGTAGACCATCGTCGCACTATACGAGCATTTGGGGATTCCGTCAAGTGACACACCGACTTCTCGCAATCACACATACGTTTCCACTGCCCGATCTGGATGGCGCGTCGCTGCGTAGTCTGCGCATCATGCAGGCTGTGCTCGATCTGGGGTGGAGTGTCACCAATCTCGCTACCGGCCATGTCTTTCATCCTGCCTATACCGCACGGCTTGACGAGGCGCGTGCGTTGTTGGCCGCTAACCATGTTGAGGCGGTTGGCCCGATCTCACCGTTGACCTACCTGGACACCGTCGCCGCTGATTTCGATGTGATTCTCCTGGCGCTTGTGCCATCGACGCCCACTTTTATGACCGAACTGCGTCGCCGCGTTCCCAACGCCACCATTGTTTTCGACACCATCGAACTCACTTTCGTCAGCATGTTGCGCGCGGCTCGACTTCGCCGCAATGAGGCCCTGCTCCAGCAAGCGCGCACCGTGCAAGCGCGTCAGCTCCAGACCGCTGCCGCCGCTGACTATACATTGGTGGTGACCCCCGAAGAAGCGGAACTCCTCCAGCGCCTATGCCCCACCGCCCAGGTGCGCGTGCTCTCCAACATCCATACCGTCATGCCCGCGTCAGGTGGTGCAGCAGGACGCCGCGACCTGCTCTTTGTCGGCAACTTCGTGCACATGCCCAATCGCGATGCAGCGCAACACTTTGTCGCCGACATCTGGCCACAGGTGCGACCACATCTGCCGGACGCAGTCGTCCGACTGGTTGGGCTGCCGGTGGCCGAAGTGAGCGCGTTGGCGGCGCCCGATGTGATCGTCACCGGGCATGTGCCCGACCTGGCGCCCTTTTATGCTGCCAGCCGTATAGCGATTGCGCCGCTGCGCTTTGGCGCTGGCGTCAAAGGTAAAGTACTGGAGGCGATGGGCTACGGCCTGCCCGTCGTCATGACGCCCATTGCTGCCGAAGGCATCCACGCCCGCCCTGACGTGGATGCCCTGATCGCGGCCACGCCTGCTGACTTTGCTGCGGCAGTCGTGCGTCTCTATAAGGATGATGAGCTATGGCAACGCCTGGCGCGACACGGTCAGGCGTTGGTGGAGCGTTGGTTTTTGGTTGATTTAGCGCGAGGTGTTTTGCATGAATTGCTTGATTTGGCTACACGAAAAACTACAGATTACCACCTCTGACGGTAAGTAACGCCAAAAGCAGGGAAGCATCAAACAGACTCTCAAGTCGCGCGTGGCTTGCCTTGCGCCAGCAAGTACAGCACCAATCCCAGGATCGTCAACCCAATACCACTGAACGCCAGCGGATCAGGTAGCGCGCCGCCCAATAGCAGCACATCGCCGACCAGTGCAAAAAGCACCTCACCCGCTTGAGTTGCGTCCACTGCCGCCAATTCATAGGCGTTGCGCGCCTGATGACGGGCATAGACAAAAAGACTGGTGGCAATCACCCCAGAGAGCAACGCCACAAACGCTGTGCTCAGCCACTGTCCAGCAGTTGGGGGCGGCGGCTGCGTCACGATCAGAGCAACCAGCCAGAACGGCAGCGAGCCAAGCGTCAGCAGCAATACGCGCGCAAAGCTGTCGTCTAGCACCGGGGCAACGATATGGGGCAGCCAGGTATGGCCGCCAGCGCGCGCTTCCCAGACCATCTGCAGACCGGCAGGATAGGCAAATGCTGCGATCATCACCGGCAGCGCGCCCCGCCAAACGATGCTCCAGTCCGCCGCCTCCACCTGACCAACATTGACCAGCACAATCCCCAGGAAGATCAGTGCGGTAAACATCACGCCGCGCAGTGGGACGCGGCGCCCATACGCCAGCAACACCAACGGGGAAGCCAGCACGGTAATCTGCCACGTCGTCGCCACCACCCACGCCGGCGCATACGAAGCCGCAAAGGTGACGCCCGCGTAGAAAACGCCAAAGCCAATCGTGCCCGCCATCAGCCAGAAACGCCAGTAGGAGCGAAGCAGGCGCAAGGCATCAAGCAACAGCCGGACGCGCCCGATCACCAGCGGCCCAGCGATCAGAAAGGCGCTCATCCACACGTAGCGCAACGCCGCCGACCAGACCCAGTGCCCACCCTCCAGGCTCATCGCCCGGTTGAGAATGAAGGTGCTGCTAAAAAACAGAGCAGCCAACAACCCCACGCCAAGCAGTCGCACCATAAGAAACCTGCAAATGATTATCGGTGAAGTGTAGGTTTGGTAGTTGGTGCGACGGCGACTTGACGCCGTCGCACACTTGTTGTCAACACAATCAGCCCGGCAAAGACCAGCGCCATCCCCACCTGCGCGGGCACGCTCAGCCGCTCGCCAAGGACGAGCGTGCCCAACAACGCTGCCGTCAATGGCTCCGCCAGCGCCAGCGTCACCGCCGTCGCCGTAGGCAGCGTCAGCAAGCCGCGAATATAGAGCATGTACGCCAGCGCCGTCGTCACCAACCCTAGATGTAACGCCACCAACACCCCTTGCGGCTGCGCCAGCCACGTCAGATCGACGAAGAAAAACAGCGGCGCCAACAGCATTGCCCCGCCAAAGAAAGCAACTGCCGTCACCGCATCGGGTGGTTGAACGCGTAGCAAGTCCTTGCTGGCAATCGTGTAGAGCGCGTATGCGGCGCCGGCGCCAATCGCCAGGATGACGCCGACCAGGTCGATCCGCACGTCGTCGCCTGTGACGTTACTGCCCGTTGTAATCAGCAATGTACACCCCATCACAGCCAGCAGCGTCGCCGCCAGCCAACGCCGCGTCGGTCGTTCTCCCAGAAATAGCAACCCCATCACCCCGGCCAACACCGGCGCCGCGCCAATGGCGACCACCGTGCCGACGGCCACGCCGGTGCGCGCTACACCCGCAAAGAAGAAAAGTTGATAGCCTGCGATGGCGCCGATCGCCGTTGCAGTGGCAGCAGGCGGCCATCCGCGCCAGCGCAACTGCCGCCGCCCCACTGCGAATAGCAACAGTGCACTGCCGCCAATCAGTAGCCGCAGCGCCCCAACCGCCAGTGGTGTGGCGCCATCCGGCGCAAATACCTGCGCCGTGCCGGTCGTCCCCCAACAGACTGCCGCTGCCAACACCAATCCAAAGCCCCTCATACCATGTATCGAAGCTGAATTCATCTGTGCTCAATACCTTTGCATTTGCTGTAATTGCAGGCGCCAATATCGTCCCGTATTCTACACCAGACGCCATCTCTGAACGCGTCTTGTCAACTTTGAAGCGCGTTGCGAAGGCAAGAACGCTTGAATACACGCCATGCCTGTGGCAAAATGAAATGAGACAGCCAGATTCGCTGCCATCACGGAATTGGACTGACTTTGCATGAGCGAGAAATTTGTTGCCCTACGCCGCCCCCCCCGCATCGACAAAAGCCAGCACGCGCACAGCTCCGCTGCTGAAACGCGCGCTGCGCTGGTGGCCGCCGCCCCCACACCTACCATGAGCGAACGCTTAGCCGACCTGGGTTTAACGCCGACCTCGCCTTGTGAAGAAGCGCCAGAACGTGAACATACCTTCGAAGCGTTGCCTTACCTCGACGCCTACGTCGTCAAGACCGACAGCGCCAGGCTCGAACGCTCGGCCAAGGAATTGCTGACGCCTGAGTACCTGATCATGCCCAACCTGGAACTCTCGGCGCCTACCCCGACACGCGGCAAAGATTATGTCCGCCTGCCCGGCGCGGCGCCACAATGGCCGGTGTTGAGCGGGGTCGCCGAAGCACACCGCCTGGGCATCAAGGGCAAGGGCGTCACGGTCTGCGTGCTGGACACCGGCGTGGACGCCGATCATCGTGAGCTACGCCACAAAGAGATCGACTTTCGCTACATCCCCTTCGACGCCGCCACCGGGCGGATGCGCGATTGTCGCGGCTTCGATGTAGATGGGCACGGCACACACGTCGCCAGCATCATCGCCGGAAAACAATTGGGGATTGCCCCCGATGTCGATCTGATGGTTGCTGCTGTCCTCGACAGCGAGACGCTCAAGACCAGCCTTGAGCGCGTGGTGACAGCGCTTGATTGGTTGCTGGCGCAGTTCGAGATCGAAGCCAACCGCAGCAAGCCGGTTATCGTCAACATGTCGCTCGGCTTCAGCCGCCGCACCCTCTCTCGACAGGAATATCAGATCGTCAGCCAGGGCATGAAGACGATGCTCGACATGCTTGCCAATGACTTCGCCGTGCTGCCGATCACCGCCGTCGGCAATGAAGGGCCTGGTGAAGTGCGCGCCCCTGCTTATTTCGCCAACACACTTTCCGTTGGCGCCGTCGATTTCGATCTGAATGTCGCCGGCTTTAGCGGCAGCGGCGTCTCGCCGGTCACACAAGAGACAGAGCCGAATATCGTGGGCTTTGGCGTCGATGTCATTTCCGGCTACGAACGCGATCGCCAGAATCGCAGCCATTACCGCGCTCTGAGCGGCACCAGCATGGCGACACCCTACGTCACCGGAATCGCCGCCCTCTATGCCTGTTGTAGCCACGCCGTGCAAGGCACAACCCTGGCCAATCGGCTATTACAGAGCGCCCTCCCCCTCCCCGCGGCCCCCTCAGGCCGGGCCGGCGTCGGCCTGGCGCGTTTCACTCAGGAGGCAATTCCATGAACCACATCCTCACCGTCGGCGCACGAGCGCCAATCAGCGACCCGGCGCACGAGTCAGTGCATGAGTCAGCATACGACCCGACGCAAATGGTCAATGTTGTGCTCGAAATCGAGCGTCCATCGACAGATGAACTCGCAGCTTATCCGCGCGACGAGCGCTATCGCCGTCTGCGCGCCAACACCGAGGCGCACCGGCGCCAGCTGACAGGCTGGATCGATATGCAGCATCTTGCCGATGAAGTAGCGCTCATAAGTCCAGCGACTGGATTCAACCTGCTCTTTGTCAAGTGCACCCCCAATGCCGCTCAGGCACTGGCGCACGCGCCCGGCGTCGTTGACGTAATGTACACCAACGACGGCGCTGTTGACGCTGTTGACACTGCCGACACTGACCTATTACAGAGGCACTGACCGCCCATGCGTGAGTCGACCTATCCTATGCTGGCTGTCGAAGCCGCACTCGACATCGTTCTAGCGCACTGCACGCCACTGCCCGCCGTGCAGTTGCCGTTGCAGGCAGCGCGAAACCGCATCCTGGCCACCACCGTGTATGCCACGACCCCACTGCCCCCTTTCTCTGCCTCCGTCAAAGATGGCTACGCTGTCGTTGCTGCGGATGGACCGGGCGACTATCCCGTGATCGGCGCAGTGACAGCCGGGCGCGTGGCCGACTTCACCATCTCGCCAGGTAGCGTCGCCTATATCACGACTGGTGCGCCCCTGCCGCCCGGTGCTGATGCTGTGGTAATGGTGGAAGAAACCGAATTGGTTGATGTGTCATCCTTATATGGCTACACGAAAGAAGCGCGCGTGGTGCGTATCCGGGCAAGCGTGCAGCCGGGCGCCGACGTGCGTCCAGTCGGCTATGATGTCACAGCCGGGCAGCTGCTGTTGCCTGCAGGCGTGCGCCTCGGCGCGGCCGAGATTGGGTTGCTGGCGACTGCTGGCTTGCAGACGGTGAGCGTACACCCGGCGCCGCGCGTGGCCGTGCTCTCGACAGGCGACGAATTGGCTGAACCAGGTGCAGCGCTCGCCCCCGGTCAGATTTACGACAGCAACCGACCAACGCTGTCGGCAGCCGTGGCCGCCGTTGGCGGCGAAGTCATCGACCTGGGCATCGCGGGCGATTCACCTGGCGCGCTGGAAGGCGCTATCCAACGCGGGCTGGAGACGGCGGATGTGCTACTGACGTCGGGCGGTGTGTCGATGGGCAACCTCGATCTGCTCAAGCCTCTGCTCGACCGTATCGGCGTCGTGCACTTTGGGCGTCTGCGCATGAAGCCGGGCAAGCCCTGCACCTTCGCCACTGTGATGCACGCTGGTCGCCAACGGCTGGTCTTTGCTTTGCCTGGCAATCCGGTCAGCAGTCTGGTGACCTTCTACTTGCTGGGGGCGCCCGCGCTGCGTAAACTCGCCGGCTGGCAGACGCCCAGGTGGCCACGCGTCCAGGTTGTCCTTAACCAGGCGTTGCCGATGGACGCCCACCGACCGGAGTATCACCGCGCCGTCATCCGCTGGGACGCGACGCTCCACGCCGGACGCGGTGGCTTCATTGCCGAAAGCACGGGCAACCAGGCAAGTAGCCGTTTGCTGAGTATGCGTTCCGCCAATGCTCTGCTGGAAGTGCCCCAGGGCGAAGGCGTACTGGCGGCGGGCAGCATCGTCACCGCCCTGCTCATTGGCGATTTGGCTGGGTCGGCGTGACAATGTGGACATACCTGTTGCGCAACGAATCATCGACAAGGCAATAAACGTTATGTCAAATCTAACTCATCTAGACGCCCAGGGTCATGCGACGATGGTTGATGTCGGCGACAAGGCTGTGACCACCCGCACGGCCGTTGCTGCAGGCGAGGTGCGCATGGCGCCGACAACCCTGGCTGCAATTCGTGCAGGAACAGCCCCCAAGGGTGACGTATTGGCCGCCGCCCGCATCGCCGGCATCATGGCCGCCAAGCGCACGCCGGAGCTGATCCCGCTTTGCCACACGCTGCTGCTCAGCAAAGTGGCGGTGGAATTCGAGATCGATGACGTTGCGGCGCGCGTGCTGATCACTGCCACTGTGCGCTGCAACGGACAGACCGGCGTGGAAATGGAGGCGCTGACAGCGGTGAGCGTTGCAGCACTGACGATTTACGACATGGCAAAGGCGCTCGACAAAGAAATGGTCATCGGCGACATTCGCCTGCTCCAGAAAAGCGGCGGCAAGTCTGGCGACTGGCAGCGCGCCACACCATCACCGATAGCATTGGGCGCATCCATCGAGACCAAGTCGGGAAGCGAGTCGGGAAGCGAGTCGGGAAGCGAGCAGGACAGATAAGGTGCACGCAACCATCACCACGCACCACACGCGTTTGTAGAATCAGGGAAGGATGCAGTATGCAGATCGACGTTCGACTCTTTGCCACACTACGACAGTTAGCTGGCTGGTCAAAGCAAACGCTTGAGTTGCCCGCTGGCGCCACGCTCGACGATGCGTTGGCCGCTATCGATGCACGCTTCCCTGCGCTTACCATCAGCCAGCGCACATTCTACGCCGCAGTCAATCAGGAGTACGCCAAAGGCGATCAGGTGCTGCGCGACGGCGACGAGGTGGCGATCTTCCCGCCGGTCTCAGGCGGCAGCGACAGCGCCACCGCGCAAGTTCGAGGAGGAGCCATGAAACGCTTTGAGATCACGACACAACCCCTCTCGCTGGATGCAGTCGCCCGGCGCGTGACGCGACCGGACTGTGGAGCGATCACAACCTTTGCCGGCATTGTGCGCGGGGAAACGTCAACCGAGAGCGGCGTGCGCGGCACCGACTTTCTCAACTACGAAGCCTACACCGAAATGGCCGAAGCTATGCTGGCGCGCATCGGCGACGAGATCATGGCGCAGTGGCCCAAGGTAGCAGCAGTGAGCATTCTACATCGCGTTGGACGGCTAGAGATCGGCGAGCCGAGCGTTGTCATCGCTGTAGCGACGCCCCATCGCGGCGATGGCTGTTTTGAGGCGTGCCAATACGCCATCGAGCGCCTGAAAGCGATCGTGCCGATCTGGAAAGAAGAAAATTGGGCCGACGGTCAGGTGTGGGTCGAAGGCCCGCGCCAGCCGGAGTTGGCCGCCGCCTATGCCAGGCGCAACACCTAAGGTTCGCCACGTTCAGTCTGGAGCGCCACCGCCCGTGCGAGGGAGTGGCGGCAACGCAGTGGCGGAACGGCGGATCGCTCTGGCGCCAAGAAAAGCCGCCACCACCTCCCGCACCTGCTCAACGGAGAGAGTGCTGGTGTTGAGGCGTAGATCAGCGTGTTCATAGGCGTGGCGTAGTCGTCGGCGCTCCGCTTCCAGGTTTTGCGCGTCCCAACTCACATCAGGGCGCCGCGCCCGTTGACCCGACAGATCATTGTCGAGAAAGATCAGAACCTGCGGAAAACCAAACTGCTTCCAGAGGTCCTGCACGTCGCTATGCTCCTGACTGACCGGGCGAGCGTTCCAGCCAGCCGCCCGCAGCCAGCTCACCAGCGTAGACTTGCCGCTGGCGCTCACACCGACGACCTTGATCAAAGGCAACTTTTCCGTCATCAAACTGGCGGTGGGCATCGTCACCTCACAATGTCACGCCATGCAATGTCACGCTATGCAATGTCACGCTATGCAATGTCACGCCGCGTCGTCGCCTCACAGCGGGGCCGTCATCTTGAGGCGGCGCACCTCTTCCCCATCGGCCTGCTCACGCACCTTGACCACAAGCACTGTAGCATCATCGCGTGGACGCCCATGATCCAGCTCGACGGCAGTGCGCAAGATGGCATCCGCCAGCGTGGATGCTTCCGCCGTGTCCTCGGGGTCTACGGCCGTCAACAACGCGACCATGTCGATCACGGGCGCTCCGGTCAGGCTCCCCGCGCTCCACACGCCGTCCGTGATGACGATCAACGTCAGATGCGCCGCCAGGTCAATTTCGACGATCTGGGGCTTGGTGTTACGGTGGATGCCGATCGGAGCGGTGGAAACGTCGAACCACGTGATTTCACCGCTGCGACGCAGCAGGCTTGGGCAACGCGCGTTGCGGCTGAGCACCAGCGTGCGCGTCGCCATATCCACACTGAGGATCGTCAATTCACAGCTGACCTGGCCGCTGCGTTGGGTGCGCAAATAGTCGTGGGCAGCACGCGCCACCGCACCATCGCGCACACCCTCGGCGATCAGCGAAATCACCTTGCGCGCCACCAGATTGCTGATCGCTTTGGCGCTGGCGCCGCTGCGCTGTCCATCCGCGACAACAATGCTGAAGCCGCCATGGGGACGCTCCACGACCTCAACGGTGTCGCCGCTCTCCGACGATGCGTATTTCCCAACCTTGGCAACCGCCAGATCAACTTCCAGAGCCACACATCCTCCCCGACATTACAGTGCGCTGTCCGCTCGCCACTGTGATTCGATGTCTACGCCCAGTACATCATCGGCGCTGACCCCATAACACGTCGCCAGCAGTCGCAACTCATCCAGCGTCAGGCGCCGATCCCGATACTCTACATCATACAGAAGCTGCTGCGACAGCCCGGTCTGTGTGCGAATGTCGTCGTAGGAGAGACCGCGCGCGGCGCGCAATTGGCGCAAGGTGGCGGCCACGCGGCTGCGCGCAGCCTGATTGACCGCCTGACGCACCTTGGCTTCGTCAAGAGGATCAGGAATGGCGCGTGCCAGCGGCTGATCGCGTGGTGCAAGCGCAGCCCGCACGCGCGCCAACAACGAATCGTCCGACATGGCGCTCCTCCTGCCCAAATCCTGCCCCAATTATGGCGTCGTTACTGTGACGTTCACGCTCTGCGAGACAACTGCGCGCCCGGAGCCGCCGCTGGCAGCAAGCAGCGTGTAGCTCGTACTCTGACCGCCGGAGGCATCAGCCGGTACACTGATGCGCAACGACACGTAGGCTGTGTTGCCAGGGCCAACATTGAGGATATTCAAATCATTGGTGGCGCACACACCATCAGGACGGCAGAGCTGGCCGGCAAAGGCGCCGCCTTGAACAATCGTCACGATCAGCGTGTCGATGGCGCTGCCAGCATTCGTCACCAACAGACCGGCGTCGCATGTCTGGCCGGGGTTGCATGTCAGTGCGCTGTCACCGTTGACAGTCAGAGCCACGCCATAATCGACCACAGGCGCAGGCGTGGCGGTAGGCGGCGCTGGCGTCCAGGTGGGCGTCAACACCGGTTCCGGCGTAAAGCTCGGCGTAACTGTCGGCGTGGGCGTGGGCGGCAAGTAGGTAATGGTGGTGGTGTAAACCTGGGATGAGCCGTCGCCAAAGACCACAAGCAGCGAATAGACCTGGCTTTCGTCATCGATGCACTCTTCGCGCTCGCCCTGCCCGCTCATCGGCAGATTTTCATAATAGACTTCGCGCACGTTGCGCACATTCCAGCGCACGAAGGTGCAGCGCCCCGCTTTTAGCTCCGGCTCATCAGCAGCGAAGATAATCACCGGTGTCCCTAGAGGAACGGGCGTAGCGGTGGCCGTCGGGGTGGGCAGCACTTCACTGAGCGGCGTCGAGGTCGGCAAATCAAAGATCGGGGTTGGGCGCCGCGTCGGAATCGGTGCATCCACGTTGATGGGCGGCGCCAGCGCGGCCAGGTCGGGGGTTGCTTCGCCGGTCACGGGATCAGACAGCGGCAGCGCCAGCACGATCGGCGTCGGCGTAACGGCGGCGGGAAAAGCCGGCGCTGCGTTTGCCTCCGGTGGCGCCACGAGGATAGGAACGGTTGGCGCGGCCACCACTACCGACGTCGATGGCGCTGGCGTCGCCGTCTGCACCAGAAAGATGACTGGAGCAGTGCTGATTGCGCTCACCGTGTCAACGCGGCCGTTCGCGGCACGCGCAGGCAGGTTGCGTGCGATCCACTGCCAGCCGGTGTAGCTGGCGACCATGCCGCCACACAGAAAGATTGTAGCAAAGATCAGGGTGGCGCCGATCCAGGCCCAGCGCCGTTGGTCTCCGCGCACTGCGGTTTCGGCTTCGACGCCCAACAACGGCGTAAAACCAGCTTCAGGATCGCCCGTTGGCAGCGCGGGCGGCGTCCACGCGTCCTCGGCATGCGCATGGAGGGGTACAAATTCCAGATCGGTCTCACTTGCTGCAGCCTGGGCGCGACGCAGACGCGGACAACTCCGATAGCTTTGACTGAAGCAATAGGAAGCCTGATCGCCCAACAGGATCAATTCGCCAGCGCCGGCAACCAGACACTGGTTCTCAAAGCTGGGAAACTCGATCGGCGGCTGTCGTCGCTGGTTGTGGTCGACAACACCCAGATGTGGGCAGAGTTCAGCCATAGACTCGTTCTGCTTTCATGCGCGGCCCGCTCACGGCAGCACATCCTGTGCCAGCAACTGCGCCGCCAAGGCTAATCCTTCCGCTGGGGTCGCAATCTCACCAGCGGCCTGTGCTTCGCGCAATTGCTCTAGCAACACCCCCACCTGCCGGCCGGGCGGCAGATCGAAGTAGGCCATAAGAGTGTGCCCATCGACCAGCGGAGCGCGCGCTTCAGCGAGGCCATCCGGCGCCAGACCATAGGCAAGCAATTGCCCCATGTGTTGCACATAATCTTCCCAGGCAGGGGGTGGCGACACAGCATAGATCGCCTGGTAGTCGGCCAGGGCGAGCAACACGGTCGCCACCCCAACCAGAGCATCTGTCTGGCGCGTCTCGCTATCACGAAAGAAGCGATAGCACGCGCGCCGGCTGATCGGTTTGTCGCCAAAGGAGCTGTGCAACAGATGTGGACGCATATGGCTGCGGATGACAGCCTCTACAAACGCCACCTCAACGCGGCTGAACTTAAGCGCTTCTAGCCGCTGCGCAGCCATCCCGGCGCCAACTTCCTCATGCCCCAAAAAGCGGTAGCGGACGATGCCGCCAGCGGAGTCGTCCACAGTGCGCGTCGATGGCTTTCCGACATCATGCCACAATGCCAGCCAGGTCAACCAATCGAGGGCGCGGCGTTCGGCGGAGGTCGTCGCTGCCAGCACCTGGCGCAGGCGCGGCAGATAGGGCGCCAAGACAGCCGTAATCTCTGCGCCAGCGGGTGAAGTTTCTAAGGCCGCGTCACCCTGGAGCCAGTCATACAGGCGCCGCGCGTACCGAATCGCGCGTAATGTGTGCTGGTAGACGTCAGCGTCATGAGGTGCGCTCTGGCCGACGTCTTGCATGTCGGCCACCTCAGGCAAGAGCGGGCGCAGCAGGTTGTTGGCGGCCAGCAACTCAATGGAGCGGTCAGGCGCAGTTGCTCCCAGCAGTTTCCACAGTTCGTCGCGCAGACGCTCCGGGCTGGCAAGGCGCACTGTGTCGCTGATACGCAAGATCTGGTACTGGGTTTCCACTTCGATGGTGAAACCGAGCTGCACAGCCAACCGCACAGCGCGCACCAGGCGCACCGGGTCTTCAGCCAGTCCCCACGGCGTGACACGACGCAACTGCCGCGCCGCCAGGTCTGTCTGCCCGCCCGCCAGATCGACTAAGTCGCCGGCCGCACCGCGCTGCCAGCGCATCGCCATGGCATTGACGGTGAAATCGCGCGCCTGCAAGTCGGTCGTCAGGTCGCCGCCTCGCATGGTGGCGACATCGCAAACCAGCGGCGTCTTGCTGGCGGTAAAAATCAGGCGCGCCACATCGCGGTCGGCGTCAAGCGGATAATAGGCCCACCCCAGCCGGTCGGCGACGCGACGTGCAATGACATTGGCGTTGCGCGCAACAATCACGTCGAGGTCGGTCGGCCCGAGGGCGCGACCCAGCAGCACATCGCGCACAACGCCGCCGACAATGTAGACCGGGTCGGTCTCGGCGGCAAGTGCGTTCAACAACGACACAAAGGCAGGGTGGGCAGGCGTCCAAAGCCGTGTACTTACGTCCATGATGCGCAGATGATACCACAGAAAACGTGTGTGACGGATTTGCGCAAGGCAGCGCGCACAGGGACAGCGCGTGTAGGGACAGCGCGCAAAAATGACGTTGCCTCCACGCAGTTCAGCCGCACAGCGCCGCTTACGCGCCGGCGCGATTGACGATCACGACGCCAGTCAACACCAGTGCGCCACCGAGCAAGTCTTGCACGCCGGGGAACTCGCCAAAGAGAAGTAATGCGACGCCGATGGCGACGACGGGGCTGAGGGTCAGGATGATCGTGTGGATGCTCATGGGAAAGAGGCGCAACGTTTTGTAGTAGAGGGTGCGACTGATGACAACATCCACCGTGCCGGTCAAGATCAGCAGCAGCCACGTGACCCCATCGGGCCAGAGCAGCTGTCCTGCGCCAACCGCAAAGAAGAAGAGAAAGATGGTTGTAAAGAGCAGACGAAAGACAAAGAAATCGAGAAAGGCCATCTCGCCACCCCAGCGTTTCACAATCGCAGTGTGGATGGCGTAGAGCAACGTCGACAACAAGATCAGCAACGCTCCCCACTGCATCACATTGCCGGGATGAAAGCTGATGACAAGCGCACCTAACACAGCCAGCGCCGCGCCAATGGTCTGCAGCCGGTTGAGCCGTTCGCGCAGCCACACCAGGCTCAAGAGGAGGCTGATGATCACACCAGTCTTGCCAAGCATAGCGGCAGTGCCGGGATCGATGTAGGCGATCGACAGGTAGCTCAGCACGGTGGAGGCGGCGATCAAGAAGCCAATAGCGGCAAAAAACCAGAAATGCGTGCGCAACGGCCGCCAATGCAACTCGCGACGCAGCCCGGCAAAGAGGGTGACCTCCAGTGCGCCGACCGCCAGCACCCAAAACGCCGATGCCGTCGGATGAATATGCGGCAGGAGCAGTCGGGCAAAGATATAATGAAAGCTGTCGACGATCAGCAGACCGCTGAACAAAGCGGCGGTCTGTGCGTTCCAAAGGGGCGTGGCAATGCGGGCGACTTGTTGCATGACGGGATTCTCTCGTTACGGCATCGCGCTGGCGACGACGCCAAATCGGGCACAATTCAAATCATTGTACTGACAGTTCACCCAAACTCAAATCTGAGGCGTAAGGAGACATCAATGCACTATCGCACACTGGGCCGTTCTGGTCTGAAAGTGGCGCCGCTAGGACTGGGCGCGGACAACTTTGCCAACCCCGTGCCAGAAACCACTGCGCACGCCATCCTCGATTGCGCCATCGCTGGCGGCATCAATCTGATCGACACGTCGGACAGCTACGCCGGCGGTGAGAGCGAACGCATCATCGGGCGATGGCTGGCGGCGCGCGGCAATCGTCATGCCGTCGTCATCGCCACCAAGGTGCACTACCCCACCGGCCCCGGCCCCAACGATCGCGGCAATTCGCGACGCCACATCCTGGCTGCGTGCGACGCATCACTACGCCGCCTCCAGACCGACTACATCGATCTCTATCAACTGCACCGCCCCTCTCCCGAAATCCCCATCGAGGAGACGCTCTACGCACTGGACATGCTCGTACGCGCCGGCAAGGTGCGCTACATCGGCACGACAACGCACCCCGCCTGGCAGGTAATGGAGGCGCTGATGGTCAGCGAGCTGCGTGGCTGGACGCGCCTCATCTCGGAGCAGCCGCCCTACAACCTGCTCGACCGCCGCATCGAGAATGAGCTAACCCCGCTAGCGCTGAAGCACGGCCTGGGCCTGCTCCCTTGGGGGTCGCTGGCAGCGGGCATCCTGGTCGGGCGCTACCAGGACGCTCGCGCCCTCCCGTCGGATTCGCGCGCCGCGTTGCGCGGCGGCATCTACGCCGAGCGCGTCACCGCGCGCGGCATTGCGGCGGGCAAGCAGTTCGTGGCCATGGCGGAAGCGGCGGGCATCTCACCGGCGCGGCTTGGCCTGCTGTGGGTGAAGGAGCAACTGGGCGTTGCCGCGCCGCTCTACGGCCCACGCACCGTGGCGCAGCTAGAGCATGTCCTGCCTATTCTGGAGATGACGCTCAACGACGAGCTGCGTCAGGCGTGCGACGCCATCAACCCGCCGGGGAGCGCCGTCGCCAACTTCCACAACTCGGCGCCGTGGATGAAGATGAGGATTGCGGAGAACTGAGCTTCATCCGGTGTGGGGCTTGCCCCCCTCCATAAAAAAGCCGGATGTATTTATGCAGGAGCACAGCCTTCAGTTCAACATGAAATAGCCCCGTTTTTCTACAAACTTCTACAAACACCTATTGACAGACAAGTCTTTCTGTATTATATTGAAGGCGAACGTTCGGGCGAACGTTCGCCTTCAATCGATAAACATACCCTTATGGCAGAACGTGTCACACTCAAGGATGTAGCGGCGCGCGCTGGCGTCAGCTATCAGACCGTCTCTAAAGTCATCAACGGCAACGGCAATGTCACCGCAGAGACCGAAGCTCAGATCTGGCGCGCGATCGAGGAGTTGGGCTATCGCGTCAACGTGGCGGCGCGTAACCTGCGCACCAATGCCAGCGGGCTGATCGGCTACACCTGGGCGCCCAGCCCACCCGACCGCGGCAATCCGATTCTGGATCAGTTTCTAACCAGCGTGGTGACGGCGGCAGAGGCGCATGGCTATCATCTGATGCTCTTCCCGCACCCGCCCGCCATCGAGGAGGTGGATGTCTACCGCCAGCTGATGCGCTCCGGGCGCGTGGACGGCTTCATCGTGGCGAGCACCAACTACGACGATCCGCGCATCCGACTGCTGATCGACGAGGCGTTCCCATTTGTTGCGTTCGGGCGCTCGAATCCGGAATGGGATTTCCCTTATGTCGACGTGGATGGACGCGCCGGCATCCGCCTAGCGACGGAGCACCTGATCGAGCAAGGACACCGCGCCATTGCGCTGTTGGCATGGCCCGGCCACTCTCGCGTGGGCGCCGACCGCGCCGAGGGCTACCGTGATGCAATGGCCGCCGCCGGGTTGCCGGTCGATCCGGCCTGGATACATCACAGCGAGAGTGCCTTCCAGTCGGGCTATGCAGCCGTGCAACAGCTGCTCAACCTGCCAGCCGACTGTCGCCCCACCGCAGCCGTAGCGCTGGATGATACGCTGGCGATCGGCGCCATCCGCGCTGCGCTCGACGCTGGTTTACGCGTCGGCGCCGACTTTGGCGTCACCGGTTTCGACGATGCGCCGGGCGCGCAATATCTGTCGCCGCCGCTCACCACCTTGCGCCAGCCAATTCAGCAAGTGGCGGAGCGTTTGACGGAAATGCTAGTCGATTCGATTCACGGACGCACGCCGTCGCCCAAGCAGGTGATCCTGCCGCCGCGACTGATCGTGCGGGCGTCGAGCGTCAGAGTGGGAAGAGAAGATTAAGAGATTAAGAGATTGGAGATTAGAGATTGGGAAAATCGGCGCAATCAATCTCCAATCTCTAGTCTCCAATCTCTAGCACGCACAGGGAGAAGGGCTGTGTCACAAGCAATTCGTGCGATTTTATTTGACCTGGACGGCGTCATCACCGACACCGCTGAATATCATTACCAGGCGTGGCAGGAGCTGGCGGACGCCGAGGGCATTCCGTTCGACCGCGCCGCCAACGAGAAGCTGCGCGGGGTCTCGCGGCGCGAATCGCTGCGCTTGCTGCTCAACGGACGCACGCTCACGCCAGAGCAGGAAGACGCCTGGCTGGAACGCAAAAACCGGCGCTATCAAGCGTTGCTGCAACAACTGACGCCCGCCGATCTACTGCCGGGGGTCGCCACACTACTCGATGACATCCGTCGCGCAGGGCTGAAGACGGCGATCGTCTCTGCCAGCCACAACACACCGACCGTGCTCGACCGCCTGCAGATCGCCGACCGCTTCGACGTGGTGATCGCCGGACCTGAGGCAACTGCAGGGCCGGGACGCAATCGCCCCAAGCCAGCGCCCGATCTGTTTCTGTTGGCGGCGGAACGCCTAGAGACGCCGCCGTGGGCGTGCCTGGTGGTTGAAGACGCCGAATCGGGCGTGGACGGTGCACGCCAGGCTGGCATGGTCACGGTGGGATTGGGGCCTGTGGAACGCGTCGGCGCTGCGGATCTGGTGCTGCCCAACCTGGAGGGCGTCTCGCTGGCGCAATTGCTCTCCGCAGCGACGTGGTCGGTGGCGGAGCCGGGCTTTGATCCAGCCCAGCAACGACGCTGGGAGAGCGCACTCACCATCGGCAACGGTATGGTGGGCACACGCGGCAGCCTGGAGGAGCGCTTCCCCGGCGACCAGCCATCGACGCTGATTCACGGCTTGTGGGACGACGCGCCGATCGTCTATACCGAGCTGGCGAACGCCTTTGACTGGACAGCCTTTGACCTGTGGATCGATGGCGAAGCCTTCCGCCTGGATCGGGGCGCCGTTGCCCTGTACAGCCGGCGGCTTGACCTGCACAGCGGCGAGCTGCGGCGTCATCTCTACTGGACGACGCCCACGGGCGCTACGGTGCAGATCAGCTTCCGCCGCGTCGCCAGCCTAGCCGATCCACACGGCGTCGGTGTACGCGTTGAAGTGACGCCGCTCGATCGCCCGGTGCAGGTGCGCGTGCGCGCGCGCATCGACGGCGTGGTCGAAAACGAAGGCTTGCTGCACTGGCGCAACCTGCAACAAGGCTATGACGGCGCCGTTGCCTATTTACGCGGGGAGACCCGGCGCACACGCAAGATGTTGGTCGAGGCGATGACCGTGCGCCAGACAGGAACAATCGCCCCCACGCACTATCAAGACGCGCCGTACAACCCTGCCATCGAAATGACCCAAACGCTCGCCGTGAACCAATCATGGGCGGTGGAAAAACTGGTCGCCATCTACACCGACCGCCACACCGACCGCCACACCGACCGCAGTGCGGATGATCCGCTGACAGCGGCGCGAGCTAAGGCGGCGGAACTGGGCAAAGGCGGCTATGCTGCACTCCTCGCCAGCGCCAAAGCAGCGTTGGCTGACTTCTGGGCGGAGAGCGATGTGATCATCGAAGGCGACGACGCCGCGCAGCGCGGGGTGCGTCACGGCCTCTTCCAGCTACGCATCGCCGCTGCACCGGATGAGCACGTCAGCATTGCCGCCAAGTCGCTGAGCGGCTTTGGCTATCGCGGCCACGCCTTCTGGGACACCGAAACCTTTATCCTACCCTTCTTTACCTTCACACAGCCGGCGCTGGCGCGCAACCTGCTGATGTATCGCTGGCACACCATCGCAGGCGCGCGCAAGAAAGCACGCGAGAACGGCTATGCGGGTGCACAATATCCGTGGGAGAGCGCCGAAACCGGCGAGGAAGTGACCCCGCGCTGGGTGCCAGGACCGAAGGGCGAGGAGCTGATCCGCATCTGGTGCGGCGACATCGAGCTGCACATCACCGCCGACATCGCCTATGCGGTCATGCAATACTGGCGCGTCACAGGTGACGATGCGTTCATGGCTGGCGCCGGCGCGCAGATCATCCTGGAGACGGCGCGCTTCTGGGAAAGTCGCGTCGAGCCAGATAAACCGACGCCCGGCCGCTACTCGATCTCCGACGTGATCGGTCCAGACGAATATCACGAACACGTCGATAACAACGCCTTCACCAACGCCATGGCCGCCTGGCATCTGCGCACGGCAGGGACTGTGCTGGCGTGGCTGCACGCGCACGCGCCCACGCGGGCGGCGCACCTGGAGAAAACGCTCGACCTGTCACAGGAACGGCTGGCGCACTGGCAGACAATCGCCGACAGCTTGATACTGCTACGCGATGCGAACACGGGGCTGATCGAGCAGTTCGATGGGTTCTTCCAGCGCAAGGAAGTGGATTGGGCCGCCTTTGCCAATCGCACGAAGTCGATGCAGGCGCTGCTCGGCATCGAGGGCGCGAACCAACACCAGGTGCTCAAACAGCCGGACGTGTTATTGCTCTTTGCGCTCTTGCCGGAGCATTTCAGCGACGCCGACCTGCGCGTGAACTGGGATTATTACAGCCCGCGCACCGATCACACCTACGGCTCGTCGCTGGGGCCAGCCGTACACGCGTGGTTGGCATGTCGGCTCGGCATGCCGGAGGAGGCGTACACGCACTTCATGCGCGCCGCGCTGGTCGACATCGAAGATGTGCGCGGCAACGCGGCGGAAGGGATTCACGCGGCGTCAGCAGGCGGCGTGTGGCAGGCGTTGGTCTTTGGCTTTGCCGGGCTGCGCTGGACGGAGGCGGGAGAAGTCGGCGTGAAACCGCAGTTGCCGTCACATTGGCGCCGGTTGGCGTTCAGCATCCAGGTGCGCGGCGAGCGCCATGCGTTTGATTTGCGACAGGAGAGCGCAGGGAAACGATAGCGTGGTGCGTGTCTCGTGTTGCGTGGGATGCACTCGCACGCAACACGAGACACGCACCACGCACCAAAAACGAATGACACGAACTCTCTGCTTGCGACGCCGGAATTCGTGTCATTCCTGAAGGGGATAGCGACCGACAGGACGCGGTGAACAACCGCATGTCCTGAGCGCTTGCTATATTTAACCACAGGATCGGTTCCTACCTGCATCGAGGCAGTGAAAGGAGAACGAATCAAGTCATACCGGCTCTGCTCCCTGATTCAATGTGCGTGAAATGTGTGCATCAGTCATCTACAGTTCAACAAAGAGGAGACATGCTATGAAAATCAAGCTGAGTATGCTACTGTCGGCGCTACTGCTGTCGGCGATGATCTTGTCCGCATGCGCCACGCCGGCTGCACAGCCAGCTGCGCAACCCGCAGCGGGCGGCGAACAGGCGGCGGCGCCAGCTGGCGCAGTCAATCTGCAGTTGATGGGTTGGGCCAGCTCCGACGCCGAAAATGTGCGTCTGCAGGAAGTGGTCGATGGCTGGAATGCAGCCAACCCGGACATCCAGGTGTCGCTGAATCTGGTGCCCGACTACGACACCAAACTACAAACCTCACTGGCTGGCGGCGCGCCGCCCGACATTTTCTACGTCGATAGCTTCCGCCTGCCCGATCTGGCGGCGGCCGGCGCGCTGCTGCCGATCGGCGACAAGATGACCAATGTCGATGATTTCTATCCGTCGCTGCGTGAGGCGTTCACGGTGGACGGTGTCTTCTACTGCCCACCAAAGGACTTCAGCACGCTGGCGCTGGAATACAACACCGATCTCTTTGACGCCGCCGGGCTGGAACACCCCACCGCTGACTGGAAATGGGATGACCTGCGCGCCGCCGCTGAAAAGCTCACCAACAAAGACACAGGCGTGGTCGGCTTCTCAATCAACCCTGACTTTGCCCGCTGGATCGCCTTCCTCTATCAGGCGGGTGGCGAGGTCGCCAACGCCGACTTTAGCGCCATGACGCTAGACAGCCCCGAGGCGCTGCAGGCTATGGAGTTCTACGTCGGTCTGGTGCGCGATGGCTTTGCCGCGCCCGCATCCGACCTGGACAGCGGCTGGCCCGGCGAGGCGTTCGGCAAGGGGCGCGCAGCGATGACCATGGAAGGCAACTGGATCGTGCCCTATCTGAAAGATCAATTCCCTGATCTGAAATACGGCATCACTGAGTTGCCCGCCGGCCCGGGTGGCAAGGCAACGATGGCGTTCACGGTCTGCTACGGCGTCGCCGCCAACGGCAAGAACACCGACGCCGCCACCAAGGTCGTCGATTACCTGACCGGACCCGAAGGCATGAAAGCATGGACTGATCTGGGTCTGGCCATGCCGACGCGACAGAGCCTGCGTGAGGGCTGGCTGGCGCAGTACCCGAACCTGGAGCCGATGCTCAACGGCGCCGACTATGCGCGCAAGTGGCAGTTCCGCCCCGGCTTTGGCGACGTGCTCGACACGATCAACGCCGGTATGCAGGAAGCCTTCACCGGCGCCAAGACAGCGCAAGCCGTGCTGAACGAAGCGCAGTCGGTCGGCGAGCAGGTGCTGGCGCGGTAGGAAGCTACGTCAATCTTTCTGTCGCCAACCTTCCCGGAAGCTCAGAGCTTCCGGGAAGGCATCCCAATAATTCCCCCTTCTTCACATGAGGTGACCGATGGCAACCGGCATCAAACAACAGGATCGACAGGATACGATTGCGGGTTGGGGATTCATGACGCCGGCGCTGATTCTTTTCGCCGTCTTTGTCTTCATTCCCATCTTCTTCGCCATCTATTTTAGCTTCACCGATTGGAACGGCATCAGCCCGCCCGCTGAAGCGAAATTCGTTGGCTTCGAGAATTTTCGCGTGTTGCTGTTCGAGGATGGCATTCGCCGCGCTGACTTCTTCAAGGCGCTGAAGAACACAGCCTACTTCTCGCTCGGCGTCGTGCCGATGCAAACAGCGCTGGCGCTGTTGCTGGCTGTGGTCGTCAACCAGCGACGGCTGCGGTTCAAGAGCTTCTTTCGCACATCGTACTATTTCCCCTCGATCACTTCGTCGATCGCGATCAGCATGTTGTTCCTCTTTCTCTATCAGAAGAACGGGCTGGTCAATCAAGTGCTGGAGACAATCACCTTTGGCGCCTGGGAGCCGATCGCATGGATGGCGGACCCGCGTGGGCTGTTCCACATCATTTTCGGCTGGTTTGGGCTGACGTTGGAGACGGCGCCAGCGTGGATGCAGGCGAATGTGCTCAGCCTGTCGGTGTGGGACTGGCTAAGCGGGCCGAGTGTGGCGCTGATGGGCATCATGCTCCTCAACACGTGGACGACGATCGGCACGATGATGGTGATCTTCTTGGCCGCGCTGCAGGATGTGCCGCGTGAGGTCTACGAGGCGGCGGAGATGGACGGCGCCAACGCACGGCAGATTTTCTTTAAAATCACGCTGCCGCTGGTGCGCCCGACGCTGTTCTTTGTGGTGACGCTGGGGTTGATCGGCACCTTCCAGGTTTTTGATCAGGTCTATGTGATGAGTTCGGGCGGGCCTGCCAAGACCACCCTGACCGTCGCCTATCTGGTCTATCGCAACGGCTTCACCAACTCGCAGATGGGGTTGGCGGCGGCGATTGCGCTCTTGCTCTTCATCATTATCTTTACGTTGACGCTGGTGCAGCGGCGCATCACCGAAGGGAAGAAGGAGTAAGCTCATGACGACATCATCCGCCTACACACCGACGCGGCAGATCAGTCCGTGGCGCGAGAATCTGCGTCTGGTGCTCTCCTATGCCCTGCTCTTTCTGATTGCGTTGATCTTCCTCTACCCGTTTGTGCTGGCGATCTCGACCAGTTTCAAAACGCTGCCCGAGATCAATGAACGTCCCGTGGCGCTTATCCCGCAGACCTTCACGCTGGAGGGCTATCAGCGCATGTTTTCGCTCAACGTGGGGCGGTGGGCGCTCAACAGCTTATTGATCGCCACGATTGTGACGATCTCCAACGTGCTCTTCGCGGCGCTGGCCGGCTACGCCTTGACGCGCATCGCCTTTCCGGGCAGCCGCTTCGTCTTTCTGGCGATCATCGGCACAATGATGATTCCGGGCATCGTGCAACTGATCCCGATGTTCATCGTGCTCAAGTCGCTCAACATGATCGACAGCTACAGCGGTCTGATCGTGCCCAAGATGGTGACGGCGTTTGGTATCTTTCTGATGGCGCAATTCTTCGAGGCGATCCCGCGCGAGATCGAAGAAGCCGCGCGCATCGACGGCGCCAACCGCTTCCGCACCTTCTTCCAGGTTGTCCTGCCGCTGGCGCGTCCGGCGATCGTGGCGCTGGTGATCTTCAGTTTCCAGGGCAGTTGGAACGAGTTCATGCATCCGTTGATCGTGATCACCACCAACCAGGATTTGTACACGCTGCCGCTCGGTCTTGCCTTCCTGCGCGGCGGCTTGGGGCAGAACCTGCAATGGAACGCGCTGCTCGCCGGCTCGATGTTGACGACACTGCCGATGGCGCTGATCTTCCTCTTCTTCCAACGCTACTTCATCGAAGGCATCAGCTACAGCGGCGTCAAGGGGTGAGGCGGACGAGAGGCGTGTTGCGAGGGGCGATCAGGTTGCTGCAGATCGCCCACTACTACGCCTGAGTCGAGCGGACGCGCCACCGTTTACCGACCGCTCACCCAGGTCGGGTCGGCGGCGTCCGTGGTTGGCGTCAAGCCCAATTGACCACTGTTGCCCGCAACAGAACCATCAGCCACAACCTGACCGCCCCCCTCATTCAATGACCATTGACCGAGCGTGTTGGCGTCTGCTGGCGGCAGTGTCGCCGGCGGCGTAAATTGAACCGAATATCGAACACTCTGGGAGATGCGAATGTCATCCAGCGCGCCCACAAAACGCCCGTAACCGGGGATGCCGCCAAAACTCAGCTCACCAGCAGGCGTTAACCCACTCTGTAAGGTCGATGCTGTCCCAGCCTGCCCATTGACAAAGACACGCGCCGGGCCATTGTTGTAAGTCGCCGCCACGTGATACCAGTTTCCACCCACCAGCCGCGTCGCATGACGCACGACCTGCCAGCCGCGACTCGTGTTGACCCAGAACGATGGACGGCCAGCATTTAGCTCGAATGACCAGCCGTCATTGTCCGTCGCCTGACTCACAACCACGGCTTCCATCGAGCTTGTCGCCGGGCGCACCCAGAATTCAACGGTAAGCACGCCAGCATGGTTGACCTGTCTCGCAAGCACCACGTCGTCGACGCCATCGAAGTTTAGTGCGAAATTCCACCCTGTTGTCGGCGT
>CZCA01001010.1_pt1 | contig 43563 bp, 38 predicted proteins | sample 591981 | NCBI WGS metagenome assembly CZCA01 (sample SAMEA3556810, study PRJEB10932) | anaerobic digester metagenome | reverse complement strand
ATAAAATGTAAATAGAGAATTAGTAATTATCGTGTGGGTAATTAGGTGATGTGGTACAGGATATATAAACAATGTATACCAATACACTGTCAATATTAATTCACAAATATTACCAATAAAATTGTGATATTGCATACTTTTTTATGCTGTTTATTTGGTAAATCGCCAATGGCTATTTTTTTCCCTAAGTGTTACAATTAATTTGATAAAATATTTAAAGAAAAGAAAGAGGGAAAATTACCATGTATACATTCAAAAAAACAGCTAAAAAGCTTGTTGCATTTTTACTGTGTGCTTTGATGGTTGCCTCCTGCGGAGTTTCTGCTTTAGCAGCAGAAGCTGTAGGCAATGCTTCACCACCTGACTATGTAACAAATGCTACAGCCAAGGCGATGTGGGCACAGTGCTTAAACACCGACACCACACAAAATATCGAGGCTACACAATGGTTTGAAAAGAACGGAAAATACTATTGGTTTTTACCATCCTCAGCCGACCTAACTAATTTGGTGGTTTACCATAACTTTACTTCAGTAACGGTGAATGGTATGCCAATTATTAACGGTAACAGCTACAGTAGCTTTGAAAACAACAAGGAATATACAGTAGCAGCAGATGGTAAAACATTTACATTGGTTGTCCAAAAGGCAGAGGGCATAGGTTCAATGTTTATTACAACAGCATCAGGCTCAATGGATTATATCCATGCTAATAAGGATAACTCTGAAACCGGTCAGATGGTGTTGGTAGATGAAAAAGGTTCAGTGTCCTATGACAATGGTTTAGATACTATTAAGGGCAGAGGCAACACAACATGGGCTAATATTGCTAAAAAGCCATATAATATTAAGCTTGCAAAGAAAGCAGCTTTAATGGGTATGGCGAAAAGTAAGCGTTGGAGCCTGCTTGCCAATGGTCAGGAGCATTCCATGATTAGAAACCGTTTTATGTATGACCTTGCAAATGACGCTGGTCTTGACTATTCACCAGATTCACGTTTTGTAGATTTGTATGCCAATGGTGAGTACCTAGGTACATATCAGCTTACCCAAAAGGTAGAGCTAGGTGCTGATAATCTGGTGGATATTACTGATTTGGAAGGCAACACAGAGGATGCCGTAAAGGCAGCTACAGGACAAAAGGATGTTGACCTAACAACATACAGCAAATATTCAGCTAACAAGAGAACAGCCTTTAATATTCCTAATAATCCAGATGATATAACAGGTGGTTATTTAATGGAATATGTATGGGGTGTAGGTGAGCCTAGCAGCTTTGTAACAAAGAAAAATCAAAATGTAGATGTTAAAAGTCCAGAGGCTTGCTCGGTTAGTCAGATAAATTACATAGCTGATTTTGTACAGGATATGGAGGATGCTATATATTCGTCAACAGGCTATAACTCAAAGGGTAAGTATTACACAGATTATATTGACACCAAATCAGCAGCGATTATGTATTTACTGCAGGAGTTTTCTGTGAATATTGACGGCGGTATTTCCAGCTGTTTCTTCTATAAGGATTCTGATATTACCGGCGATGGCAAAATACACGCCAGCCCCTGTTGGGATTTTGATGTAGCGCTGGGTAATTTAACAAGCACAAAGGATGGTGTCAAAATGACATCATACGATAAATGGTTTCAAAAGGATGCTTATCTTAGCAACACCAGAGGTGTAAGAACAATATTTGGTCAGCTGTGTCAGCATTCTGATTTTAACGAAGAGGTTACAAAGCTTTGGAACGAAAGCTTTATCCCAGCCTTTAACATAGCTTTTGGCATATCAGAGCAAACAGACAGGTTAAAAAGCTTAAAGACCTTAGAAAATGAAGTGCAGTCGTCTTCTGTTTTAAATTATACCCGTTGGAATCTGTCGGACAATCTGTTGGTGGCAGAGGCAGGAGATACCCATCAACAACAAATAGCATATTTGCAAAATTGGATAGATAAAAGATATTCATTTATGAACACAGGCTTAGCTGATGTTGCAACAGCGAAAGTAACCGCTAAGGCACAGCTTGACAGTCAGTATGATGACTACAAGGCAAAGGGTTATTCTGAGGATATTCTTGGTAAAATGGCAGCAGCGGTAACGGAGGGCAAAAACAATATTGACAAAGCCACTACAACCGCAGGCGTTTCGACAGCTTTACAAAATGCATTGAATAAAATGGCTTCCTATGTAGCGGATACCGTGTATTTTGACAACTCAGAAACCCAGTGGGATAATGTATATGTATTTATGTGGGGTGGCAGCACCAATATGTCGTGGCCAGGTGTAAAGATAGCTGAGGCTGGTAAGGACGTTTTCGCTTACACTGTACCAAATGGTAATAGCAATATTATATTTAACAATGGCTTGCCAGATGGTGACGGCAAGGAACAGACTATGAATTTATTAATACCAGGCAACGGTTACATTTACAGTATTGATAAATCAACAGGTGTGTACGATGGTGATAAAAAAGGCACGGTGTATGATGGTCAATGGAAGGCATATTCACCTGAACCATCTGCTGTGGTTTACGGTGATGTAGACGATAATATGTTGGTGAACCTAAAGGACGTTGTGATATTACAGCAATATATGGCTAAGATAAGTACTTTAACAGATAATCAAAAAATTGCTGGCGATGTTAATGGCGACGAAATAATAAGCTTAAAGGATGTTGTTCTGGTTCAGCAGTATGTGGCAAAAATGATTACAAAGTTCCCGGTAGAGGATAAGGTGGCATAAAAAGATGTGATTTATGGCGGTATGGTGAAGCTATGTTGACTGTACCGCTGTTTTTCGCTTTTTTGTAACAATTTAATTATAAAAACTATTGACAAAAACCATATGCAACGATATAATATTAGACAGTGTTTTGAACTGCCTAGGTATCTGAATATGTATTTTACAGGGAGGTTTGTTATATGCTTCTTGACTTAAAAGAGGTCTTTTTAAACGATGGTAAGAGGCTTGTACAGAACTGTAGTGTAGATATGTCGGATATGGAGATAAACGGTGTAAAGCCTTTTGTTTCACCTGTAATGGTTAATGCAGTGGCAGATAATCGAGCAGGAATAGTTAAAATTACCTGTAAAGCTGATTTCACCTACTCACGACCCTGCGATCGTTGTACAACCGACACAGCTAAGGATATGAGCATGACGTTTGTTCATCCTTTGGTTGTATCCCTAAGCGGTGACCACAATGACGATTATATCGAAACTCCCGACTACACACTGGAACTGGACGATTTAATAATCGCTGATGTTTTGTTGGAAATACCGTCAAAGCATTTGTGTTCAGAGGATTGTAAGGGCTTATGCCCAATATGTGGCACAGACCTTAACCGAACAACGTGTAGCTGTGACAGCAGTCACATAGATTCTCGATTAGAGATTCTAAAACAATTAATAGATAATGATTAAGATAGCTCAACTGTAATATATTAAAGCAAGGAGGTGCTGATTGTGGCAGTACCAAAGAGAAAAACATCACACGCTAGAAAAAATAAGAGACGTTCAACTGTTTGGAAGATGGATGCTCCTAACCTAATGAAATGCCCTAACTGTGGTGAGTACAAAACAGCTCACAGAGTTTGCAGAAACTGTGGTTTCTACAATGGTAGAGAAGTAGTTAAGAAAGAAGCATAATTTTTCTTAATTCTCGTTATTAAGATAGAGAAGGAGCATATGTATCCTTCTCTATCTTTTTTTCATTTTATAATCTAGATACCTGTTTTTCCAAAAATTAGTTATGCAGTGTATAGGGACATAAAAATGTCAATACTAAGCATTTAAGAGTGATAGAGTGGGAATGTATTGAATGTACTACAAAACAGGATATATAATGTAAATGCAAGCGAAATACACTTAATGAAAACAAAGGCTGTTAACAGCGGAATCTAATATAGACATACGACAGGGACTATCAAAGTTTAGGTCGTCAGATATTATGTAAAACTTGATTTGTCAGCAGCGGTCTGTGAAGTAAAAACGTCACCTTAGTGATGAAGGGCTCACAGAACTTAAAGCAATAAATAAACTGGATAACTATTTATATTTGTTGATAATATCGGTTTAATTTTAATCTAAAAACAAACCTTATAGGTGGTGTGGATATGGCAGTAAAAATTCAAAGCGTAACACCCAACAGCTATGCTGACAATTGTGGCATACAGCCACTGGAAAGCTTGCTTTCTATTAATGGTAATGAAATAATAGATGTTCTGGACTATCGCTTTTATCAAATAGCTAAGGATATGAATTTAGTTGTACAGGACAGCGTAGGCAATACACGCAGGGTTCATTTTAAAAAATCAGAATACGATGAAATAGGTTTAGAGTTTGAAACGTATTTAATGGACAAGGAACATTCCTGTAGAAATAAATGTGTTTTTTGCTTCATCGACCAATTGCCAAAGGGCATGAGGGATACCTTGTATTTTAAGGATGATGATTCAAGACTATCATTTTTATTTGGTAACTACATCACCCTTACAAATCTTTCAGACCATGAAATTAACCGTATCATTAAAATGCATATTAGTCCAATTAATATTTCTGTTCATACAACTAACCCAGAGCTTCGTGTGAAAATGATGGGTAACCGTTTTGCTGGTTTGGCATTGGACAAGCTGTACCGTTTTGCACAGGCTGGCATAAAAATTAACTGCCAAATTGTGTCCTGCCCTGGCATTAACGATGGTGAGGAATTAAAACGAACATTATCAGACCTAGAACAGCTGTACCCAGCGGTAGAGTGTGTAGCTATAGTGCCTGTGGGCTTAACCAGATACCGTGATGGTTTGTTCCCGCTAGTTCCATACACACAAAAAACAGCAGAAGAAACCTTACAGATTATTGAGTACTTTGGTAACCAATGCAAGGAAAAATATGGTCAACGTATAATCTATGCTGGTGACGAATTTTATCTTAAAGCTCAGCGAAAAATGCCGGATGCAGATTTTTATGAGGATTTTGACCAGCTGGAGAATGGTGTTGGAATGTTAGCGCTGATGAAGGATGAGGTAACATACACCTTAGGCTTTACAGCGGGCTACAATGATACAGAAAAAACAGTTACGTTGGCGTGTGGCACAGGTGTTGAACAATTTATGAGAGATTTACTTAGCAATGTGACGGTTAAATTTCCAAAGGTGAAAATTAATGTTGTAGGTATAAAAAACGACTTCTTTGGTGGTGGCATTAACGTATCAGGCTTGGTAACAGGTGTAGATATTATTAACCAGCTGCGTGGCAAGGATTTGGGCTGTAAGCTGATTTTTCCATCTGTTATGCTTAGACGTGAGGGCGATGTCTTTTTAGATGACACCTCAATAGACGATATAGAAATGGCGTTAAACGTTCCTTGTGTACCTGTAAATAATAACGGAGAACAACTATTGATGACAATTTTAAAGGATTGATTGAGATTTTATATCCTTTTGTGTTATGATAGTTACACAGCTATAAATAAGAAATTATATGGGCGTACTGCTCATTTAAAAATATATGAACTGGAAGTGATAAAATGTCAAAGCCTGTAATAGCCATAGTTGGCAGACCAAATGTAGGAAAATCTACATTATTTAATAAGCTGGTAGGCAGAAGAATATCTATAGTAGACGATACACCAGGTGTTACCCGTGACAGAATATATGGTGAAGTTGAGTGGCTTAATAAAAAAGCAGATTTAATAGACACAGGTGGTATAGAACCATATTCTGACGATATTATATTAAAACAAATGCGTAGACAAGCAGAGCTTGCCATAGCCGCAGCTGATGTTATTATTTTGGTAACTGACCTAAGGTCTGGGCTGGTGGCTACAGATATGGATGTTGCCACTATGCTTCAAAAAAGTGGCAGACCTGTTGTTTTATGTGTAAATAAGTGTGACAAAATAGGAGAGCCAGACCCAGAGTTTTACGAGTTTTACAATTTGGGTATAGGAGAACCCGTTGGTGTTTCCTCTGTACATGGTCATGGTACAGGAGATTTATTAGAGGCAGCGTTTAGCTATATTCCAGATGAGGCGTGGGAGGAAAGCGACACAGAGGTGATCAGCGTCGCTGTAATTGGCAAGCCAAATGTAGGTAAATCGTCATTGATAAACAAAATAGTTGGTGAGGATAGGTGCATTGTTTCAAACATTGCCGGTACTACAAGGGACTCTATTGATACCACCATTACAAACAGCCACGGAACCTTTAACCTTACAGATACAGCGGGCTTGCGTAAAAAAAGCAGGGTAGACGATATTATCGAAAAATACAGTATACTAAGGGCTAAGATGGCTATCGAGCGTAGCGACGTTTGCGTTATTATGATAGACGCACAGGAGGGCTTTACAGAGCAGGATTCCAAGGTGGCAGGCTTGGCTCATGAGGCAGGCAAGGCGTGTATTATTGCCGTTAACAAATGGGATGCCGTAGAAAAAGATGGTACTACCATGGCAAACTATCGCAAAAAGCTAGAGGTGGATTTTGCTTTCATGTCATATGCACCAATGATTTTTATCTCTGCGAAAACAGGTCAGCGACTGGATAAGCTGTTTGAGATGATTAAACAGGTAGCAAACTCAAATGCTATGCGTATAAAAACAGGTACGCTTAACGATTTGTTGGCACAGGCAACAGCTAGGGTACAGCCACCTACGGATAAGGGCAGACGATTGAAAATATTTTATATGACACAGGCGTCCACAAAGCCGCCAACATTTGTTTTCTTTGTAAATAATGGAGATTTGTTTCATTTTTCATACCAAAGATACCTAGAAAATAGAATACGTGATACATTTGGATTAGAGGGTACACCTATGCGTTTTGTTGTTCGTGAACGAGGTGACAAATAGTACGATGAATGAAAGACCAATTCTTGAAAGAGGTTTAGATGCTAATACATTTAAAAGCTATTATTATCTTAAGGATGAATTAGTTGCTTTTTGCCGTAAAAATGGTTTGCAAGCAAGCGGAGGAAAGCAACAGCTGACACACCGTATCGCTTACTTTTTGGATACTGGTGAAAAGCTAGTATCTGTTAATAAGAGAAATGTGCCTGTTAACATTTGTAATATAGCAAGGGACAGCATAATAGAAAATGACTTTGTTTGCTCAGAAAAGCACAGGGCTTTTTTTAGGAAAAACCTAGGCAATTCCTTTACGTTTAATGTGTTGTTTCAAAAATGGCTAAAGGAAAACAGCGGGAAAACCTATGGTGATGCTATTGAAGCTTACCATAAAATTTTAAGAGAAAAGAAAACTAAAAAAGTACCAATTGATAAACAGTTTGAGTATAACACATATATAAGGGATTTCTTTAGCCAAAACAAAGACAAAAATCTATCAGATGCTATAAAATGCTGGAAATATAAAAAGAGTATATCAGGAAATAATAAGTATGATATTGCAGATTTAGAAATACTAAGCATTAATAGTATAGAGGAGTAATTATAAAATGGGAAATTCTTTTGTAAATTTTATTTTGGAAAATTGGTTAAGAATTTTGCTGGCAATAGTGGCAGCGTATGCACTTGGTAGCCTTAGCTTTTCCATCATGATTACAAAAAAGGTAACAAAAAATGCCGATATTAGAAAGATGGGAAGCGGTAATGCAGGCTTTACAAATGTTTTACGTTCAGTTGGTAAGGGACCTGCTATAGCAACAATAATTTTGGATTTTCTAAAAGGCGTAGCGGCTGTATTTATAGGTGGATTAATATTTTCCTCTATTTTTGCAGTTAATACACAACAGCAGTTAGAATTTATTACATATGGTAAGTATCTAGGGGGTATTTTTTGCATATTAGGTCATATGTACCCAGTGTTTTTTGGGTTTAAAGGGGGCAAGGGCGTAGTAACTACCGCAGCGTTAATGGCAGTGGTGGATTGGCGAGTTTTTTTATGCACCCTTGGTGTATTCTTAGTTGTATTCCTAATTTCTAAAATCATTTCATTAAGCTCCTTAGCAGGCGCTGTGGCATATCCAATAATCACCTTTTGCTTTGTGTATTTTATAGATTATGTGCCATCTCAGGCAGCGGCAGTACCTGTTTCTATGCTGTTTGTAATATTGTCGACAGCCTTTGCATTTGGAATAGGCTTGGTTGTGATTGTAAAGCATAGAGCTAACATTAAGCGTATAATTAACGGTACAGAAAAAAAGATTACGGCTAAAAAATAAGGCATATATCCTGTTATGAAAATTGACATACATATATATTTGTGATATGTTAAAAGAAAAGTGCCATAGTAAATTGGAGGTATCTGTATGATTTGTAAAAGATGCGGTTATCAGTTTGATAATGGAAAGTTTTGTCCAGAATGTGGTTTTCCTGTTGCTGAGAAAAGCACATGCATAAACCCTAAGGATGACAAAAAGGGCGATGCTTATGGACAAAACGGTGATACACAGGATGTTTATATCTCTGGTAAAGAGTATAAACAAGAAAACCGTGATTACGGTGATAACTTTAATGATATAGAAGGCGAAAATACTCAGCAGGCAGAACCTCAGTATGGTGAACCGTACAATGAACAATATGACAATAATGTTCAGTATCAGCAACCACCCCAACAGCAGTATAGTCAACCATATAATGATGGTTATGAAAACGGTGGATATAATGGTCAACCACAGGTGTATAATCAACAACACAATAAGCCATATCGGCAGCATGGTTCTGTACAAAACAATAAGAAAAGCAAAAATGGTAAGCAGAAAAATAGTAACACTACAGTAATCGTCACTATGGTGATTGCCATAGTAGTAATAATATTAGCTGTTGTTTTCTTTGCTTTTTCATCATGTAAGTCTAATGGTAATCAAAATGCTACCAACCCAACAGGTGCTACTAATACTACACAGGGGGCTACACAGCCGATTACACAGCAAAAAACGGAAAACGTTACCCAGCCACCAGCACCTACCAATCCACCGGCTACCCAACCGCCAGCACCAACAAACCCGCCGGCTACCCAACCGCCAGCACCAACAAACCCGCCGGCTACCCAACCGCCAGCACCAACCAATCCACCAGCTACTGAACCAGAACCAGCTACAAATGAACCAATAACTGCTGAATAACAGAAATAAAGCTGCATCGAATATTACCTTCGGTGTAGCTTTTTATTTAACTCAGCTAAGGTGGTTTACTCGCTATACTAAACAGTAATGGAGTAATAGATAAGCTAATAAGCATCTTTTGTCAGCATATGGTTGTCTTATGCTTCGTATAACAAATAACATTTGCAAATTTATTTGCCAGCTTATTAAGATTAACAGCCAAGAAAACTTAATAAACTATTTTTAGGTGTAAAGACTTTAATGTATAAATCTGTTAAAGACACCTAACCTTAATCATAGAAAGCTATAAAGGTATCACTGACAGACTTCTGTGGATTCGTTAACATTTAAAGATTGAAAATATGCCTACTATATGTTAAAATTTAACCAATAAATAAAAGGGTGATGAATATGGGAAAACGGTATTTGGAGATAGGTAAGATAGTTGGTACACATGGTATTAAGGGCGAGCTGCGTGTTGAGCCATGGTGCGATTCCCCAGATTTTTTAAGTGATTTTAAGACGCTGTATATGGGTAAGGAAAAGGAGGAGCTAGCGGTTAAGTGTCGTCCACATAAAAATATTTCTATTGTTACTGTACAGGGTATAACAGCAGTGGAGCAAGCAGACCTGCTTAGAGGTAAAATATTATATATGGATAGAAATGACGCTAACCTAGGTGAAGATGTGTTTTTTATACAGGACATTATTGGCTTGACAGTAAAGGATGTAAATAACGGAAATATATACGGAGAGATAACAGATGTGCTGAAAACAGGCGCTAACGATGTGTACCAAATAACGGACAGTGAAAAAAATAACTTTCTAATACCTGTTATTAATGACGTGGTTAAGGAGGTTAACATTGAACAGGGCTTTGTTGCTATCTGTCCAATAAAGGGGATTTTTGAAGATGAGGATTGATATTGTCACCTTATTTCCTGATATGTGCAACAGCGTGTTGGGCGAAAGTATTATTGGCAGAGCCAGAAAAAATGGTGCTATAGAAATTGAATGTCATCAATTGCGTGACTATGCATATAATAAGCATAGGAGAGTAGACGATACTCCTTATGGCGGTGGTAGGGGAATGGTAATGATGTGCGAGCCTATTTCTCAATGCTTAACAGATTTAATTAATAAAAATGAAAAAAAACCACATATTATATATATGTCACCACAAGGTACTGCTTTAACGCAAAACAAAGTAAAGGAACTATCCACATATGATAATCTATGTATATTGTGTGGCCATTATGAGGGTGTAGACGAGCGTGTGCTGGATGAATACGTAGATGAACAAATATCTATCGGCGATTACGTATTAACAGGCGGTGAGCTTCCAGCGTTGGTTTTGGCTGATGCTATTAGCCGTATGGAGCCTGGTGTATTGTCTGAGGAAGAATGCTTCACACAGGAGAGTCATTATAATGGGCTGCTGGAGTATCCACAGTACACTAAACCTGCGGTTTGGAATGATAGAATGGTTCCTGATGTGTTGTTGTCTGGTCATCATGCAAATATTGAAAAATGGCGGAATGAACAGTCGTTATTGCGAACCGCTATCAATCGACCTGATATGATAAAAAAATATAAATTAAGCGATAAAGATACAGAGCTTTTAAAAAAATATATTAAAAAATAGTCGAGAAAACTATATATTAATGATATTAATTTTATGAATAAATACTTAATAATATCCATTATGATGAAAGTGAGTTTAAAATTTTATGTAAAATGCACAATAAAGTGGCGTTTATTGCTACCCACAATAGGCTATCGATATGAAAATTAAATAATCTATTGACGGTGTTCTTCATTGTGTTATAATAACTACATACCCTTTAATAAGACTAGGGATTGAGTACACATTTTTCATATTATTGAAAAAAATAAATTAGTGAGAGGGATTTTACTATGTACGTTAAAGAAGTAGAAGTACAAAACCAGGTTGGATTACATGCACGTCCTGCAACATTCTTTATTCAGAAGGCTAACGAGTTTAAATCATCTATTTGGGTAGAGAAGGAAGAAAGAAGAGTAAACGCTAAAAGCTTATTAGGTGTTCTTTCTTTAGGGATTGTTGGTGGAACAACAATTAAAGTTATTGCTGATGGCAGCGATGAAAATGCAGCTGTAGAGGGCTTGGTTCAGCTGGTAGAGTCTGGCTTTGCGGAGTAATAGTAATTTATACTTAGATTGAAGGGTGGTTTTGTAACCGCCCTTTTGTTTTTTTGCATCGTTTTAGGCGGTGCATTTTTTGTATAGAATTTGAGCCCATATATTCTAAAGATATGTCTTAAGGGCTTTGAAAACTGTATCATAAATATTAGCAAGGAATAAAAGCGTTTTAGTGCAAACAATGTATATAAAATAATGAGCTTAGGTGGTGAATAACTATGGATGACAGAATCAAGAGATTACGTGATAAAGCAATGGCGTTACCCCTTGAACCAGGTGTGTATATAATGCGTGACAGCAGTGGTAAGATTATATACATTGGTAAGGCAAAGGCTTTGAAAAATAGAGTTAGCCAATATTTTGGTTCACAAAATAATCATGCCACCAAGGTGCGTCGTATGGTGGAAAACGTTGACGATTTTGACTACATTATCACTGACAGCGAGTTCGAGGCTTTAGTGCTAGAGTGTAGCTTAATTAAGCAAAATACCCCTCACTACAATATTTTATTAAAGGATGATAAGGGGTATAGCTATATAAAAATAACTAAGGAGAAATGGCCACGCATTATGGAAACAAAGCAGGTGGTGGACGACAACGCTGAATATATTGGTCCATACATGAGCTCATATTATGTAAAAAATGCAGTGGATCAAGCACACAAAATTTTTAAACTGCCAACCTGTAGCAGAAAATTCCCACAGGAGATAGGTAAAGGTAGACCATGCCTAAATTATCATATAAAGCAATGCGCTGCCCCCTGTAGAGGTAAGGTGTCCAATAAAGAGTACAGGAAAAATGTTAACGATGCCGTTGCTTTTTTAAAGGGAAGCAATAGCCTTAACATAAAGGAGCTAACCCGCCAAATGAACGAGGCTGCGGAAAATTTAGAATTTGAGCGTGCTGCTAAAATTCGTGACAGAATTTCCGCAGTTGGAAAAATGCAGGAACGACAAAAGGTTGTACAAACAAAGGTGAAGGAGCAGGATGTTATAGCATTGGCTACAGATCAGGAACGTGGCTGCTTTGAGGTGTTTAGGTTTTCTGGTGGCAGATTATGTGACCGTGAGTATTTTATTATTTCTGATGTTGGTGATGAACAAACAGCTCGTGGAGAGTTTATAACTGGATATTATTCTATGCGTGATAATATACCATCTAGGATTACCGTTGATGGTGAGGTGGAGGACGTGGAAACCATAGAGCAGTGGCTATCACAAAGGGCAGGACGAAGGGTGACCATTTCCATTCCTCAAAAGGGCGAACAGCTACGATTAGTACAGATGTGCCATAGCAATGGTGTTGAGCATATAGCACAGGCAAAGGGTATGACAGGTAAACAGGCATCTGTGTTAGAGGAGCTGGCAGAATTGCTGGGAATGTCAAGGTTGCCAGAGTATATAGAATCCTACGATATATCTAACCAAAACGGCACGGAAAACGTTGCAGGTATGGTGGTGTTCCAAAATGGTAAACCGCTGAAAAAAGCGTATAGAAGATTTCAAATAAAGACTGTGATTGGACAGGATGACTACGGTTCTATGCGTGAGGTTATTGCTCGTCGTTTAGGGGAGTACGAAAAGCTAAAGGATACTGGCACAGGCTTTGGCAGACTGCCTGATTTGATACTGCTGGACGGCGGTAAGGGTCATGTGGCTGCCGTAGCACCTATTTTAGAACAATTTGGTGTGGATATACCTTTGTTCGGAATGGTAAAGGATGACAAGCACCGAACAAGAGCTATAACAGACAGTGGAGATGAAATAGGAATTAATTCTAAACGCAAAGTGTTTACACTGGTTTCCAGCATACAGGATGAGGTGCATCGCTTTGCTATTGGATACCACAGATTGAAAAGAAAAAAGAGTACAATAAACAGTACGCTTACAGAGATAGATGGCATAGGTTCTGCCAGAGCAAAGGCGTTGCTAAAATATTTTGGTACTATAAAGAATATAAAAGAGGCGGATATAGAGGAGCTACAGGCTGCCCCTACAATGAATAAGCCTGCCGCCGTTACATTGTATAATTATTTTCATAATGATGATTAACAAGATTTGCAATTAAAATTTTGCTGTTGTCAACAAGGTTTGTTGACTGTAAAGGTTGACATATAAGGGAAAATGAATGATAATAGTATCAATAAAATGCAGAAAGAAAAGGTATTGCAATAATGAGAGTCATTACAGGAACAGCAAAGGGCAGACGATTGGAAACACTGGAGGGTGCAGACGTTAGACCTACCACTGATATGGTGAAAGAAGCTGTGTTTAGCGTGCTGCAATTTAATCTGCCTGGCAGATGCTTTCTAGATTTGTTTGCAGGCTCTGGTCAAATGGGTATTGAGGCTCTTAGCCGTGGTGCTAGGGAGGCGTACTTTATTGACGGGGGTAAACGTCCTATAGATGTTATAAAGAAAAATATAGAGGCTACTAAATTTCAGGACAAGGCAAAGGTAATTAATACGGAGGCCGCCAGCTTTTTGATGAGAACTAACGAAAGCTTTGATATTGCCTTTTTAGACCCACCATATGGCACAGGTGTTTTGCAGGAAACCCTGCCTTTGGTTGCGGCAAAAATGAACAAAGGTGGCATAATTGTTTGTGAAAGTCCACAAAATGAAGAATTACCAGCAAAAATCGACAATTTTATACTTGACAGAAATTATCGCTATGGTAAAATAAAAATAAGCACATATTGTCATGAGGAAGTGACGGAAGAATGAGAACGGTAATATGCCCAGGAAGCTTTGACCCCGTTACATTGGGTCATGTGGACATAGTAACCCGAGCGGCTGCTATGTTTGACCATGTTATTGTGGCGGTGTTTGTTAATTTGTCGAAAAAGCCCAGCTTTACTATGGACGAACGCATTACTCTGTTACAAAAGGCACTGATAGGTGTAAAAAACATAGAGGTTGTTGGTGTTAACGGTTTGTTAGCGGAGTATGCTAAGGAACGGGATGCGTGTGCCGTTGTTAAGGGGCTGCGGGCTGTATCCGACTTTGAATATGAATTTCAGATGTCATTGACAAACAAAAAGCTAAACCCCGAGCTTGAAACTGTTTTTTTGACTTCCAGAGCAGAGTATATGTACCTAAGCTCCAGTATAGTAAAGCAGGTGGCTATGTTAGACGGAGATATCACTAATTTTGTTCCACAATGTATTCATGGCGAAATAAAAGAAAGACTTGGTTCCAAAAAATAAGTATAGTCACTACGGTGATAGCCTGTAATTTTTTTTGGAGTACAATACATAAAGGATGGTTGATAATATGAAGGTTGAAGATTTGATTATTGAATTAAGAGAAGTTGTAGACGATGCTAAGGTAATGCCTTTGTCAGGTGGCAAATGTATACTGGATATTGAGCATGTTAGAGAAATCTTAGATGATATTGAAGAAACATTGCCACAGGAGGTACGTCAAGCAAAGGCTATTGTGGCTGATAGAAGTCAGATTATTGCTGATGCTAAGGGCGAGGCTGAAAGCATTGTACGTTCCGCTGAGGAGCGTAAAAGAAGCTTGGTTACACAGAATGAAATTGTACGTCAAGCACAGGCTGAAGCTAACGACATTATTACAGATGCAAAAACTAAGGCAAAGGAAATGCGTAAGGCTGTTAACGAGTACGTTGACGACATTATGAAACGTACAGATGAGATTTTAACACAGCAGGTTAATGAGGTTAAAAAGACAAGACAAAGCCTAAAAGCCAGTCAAAGAACAGGTAATTAATTATAAATTTTTATGATTAATATATGATTTTTTATGGGAAGCTTTCTGTGGAAGGCTTCCCATTTTTTTCGTTACCTTTGCCGTTTGAAATATTAGGCTTTATACTAAACTATATGAAGTTTTTATGTCATAATGCTTTGTATGCAAAAAAACTTCTATAAATTCCATATATTATCTTTTAGATTAGTGTTACAAAGTCAAAATATGTTATTTGTAAATATCTACATAAACTTAGATATATATTTGTTAATGTTTTTTGTTATATTATTATAATATAACTTGAATTATAATAAAATCTGTGGTATATTTGAGTTAGAATAAATTTTTAAAATAAAGGGGGAAAAAATGTTTAAAAAAGTAATGATAAATATTCTGCTTTGTTTTTTGTGTACATCTATCACATGTGTAAGTGCAATATCAGTAAATGCACATGAACTGACCCCAAAAGCTCTTCCAAAAAATCTTACCTATAATTCTGATATGCGTTTAACCGTAGCTGAAATAACGTATGATATGACGCAGGTTATTAATATTAATTATCGAAATCAGTTAAGTTATGCTATAAATGATTGGGAATGGTATGATAATGGTCATGTAAGTCTACGGAGCACCCCTGGATTAGCCAATGTATATGCTACGTTCTATGATTCGTATCCTAGTAGCTTTCATAAGGATTCAGTTGCTGCAACATCATTTACAAATTATTCTGAAAACCAATCTACGTGGAGTTATTCTAGACCACTAATGGGTCCAGTATACCGTGAGGATAATTTAACAAAGATAATAAAGTGTAAGGTGTATGCTAATGTAAAAAAACAACGAAGTAGTAATTTTAATAACACAGATATTCATAAATCGTGGACACACGAGATTGGTCATACTCTAGGATTAAACGACACAAATGACGGAACTGTAAGTGTTATGAAACAGGGCAAGGGAAGTTCATTTGGATGGGCAGAATATTGGAAACCACAAAATCATGATAGGGATGATTTAAGAAGATTTAATTATAGATACTGGTATACTTAATTATAGATACTAGCTTTAGGAGGCTGTTATATGAAAATTTATAAAAAATATGTTGCTCTTATATTTACTGCTTTATTATTAATTCTATGCTTTTGTAGCTGTAATACGCAACCCTCCTCTGATAATAAGTCCACTCAGGCTGCTACCCAAACGGCGACATCTGAAGATGCAAAATATGTTGGGTCGAAGGTATTAAATTATGATAAAGAGGTATATGAAAATATCGACGAAATTATAAAAGATACCGAGGTTGTTGTATTGGCACACTTTATTGATACGCCTAGGGTGTTGACAGAGCATTTTGACTATGAAACCACCTTGTATTGCACTGTGTTTAATATGGTGGTAGACGAGGTGATAAGGGGCGAGTATAATCAGTCATCAATTCCTGTAAAACAAACGGGCTTGCCTGATAGCGATGAGATGGAAACGAAAGTAAAAGCCAATCAACAATACGTTTTATTTTTAAATAAAGAACAGTATGACGAAAATACAACCGTATACGAACCATCAGGTATAGAACAGGGTGTTGTTATGGTAAATAATGATGGTACGCTTTGCTCTTACTCCGATGAAGGCTTTATGCCACAATATGATGGAAAAACATTAGAAACACTAAAAAATAATATTGCAAGCATTAAATAATTAGTGCTGTATTTTGTAAATGCATAACTCCTTGCGAGTTTTTAGGGGAAGTTTTCTGCGGAAAGCTTCCTCTTTTTTTGCTGCAAAAACAAATTTAGACGTGAGTTTTTCATATCAATATTAGTAATATGTTAAAAATATTTTGCGTTGAAAAAATTAATTGCAAATTATGCAGTGTGACTATTGCATTTTGATTTTATATGGATTATAATTGAAACACAAAGTGACACTTTAGACCACTTTGTGGCACATATTAGCATTTTTATTATCTTTATGACATGGATGTGGCGTATTTTGTTTATAGGTACTTACCAACATAACATTGACGCAAAAGGACGCGTTATTATGCCAGCTAAGTTCCGTGAGGAGCTTGGGGAAGCTTTCTATGTCACAAAAGGACTTAATGACTGCTTGTTTGTGCTGTCATCAGAACAATGGGATAACTTTATGGCTAAGCTTAGCTCTCAGCCAATGTCCAAGGTAAAGGATGTTTCCCGTTTTTTCTGTGCTGGTGCGGAAAAGGCTGTTCCAAATGCACAGGGTAGGATATTGATACCAGACCATTTGCGTAAATATGCCGCCCTAGACAAGGAAGTAACCGTAATTGGCACGGGTAATCGTGTTGAGATATGGAATACTGATAAATGGAACAATTTTATAGATAGTCAATCACAAACAAATATTTTGGAAGCCATGGAATTGCTGGAATTGTAATAGGAGGTGCAGACTGTGGAATTTTCCCATAAGCCCGTACTTCTTAACGAAACTATAAATGCTTTAAACATTAAGCCAAATGGTGTATATGTTGATGGTACAGCAGGTGGCGGTGGACACTCAGAGGAGATTTTAAAAAGATTATCACCACAGGGCAGATTAATATCAATCGACCAAGACCCAGATGCCATTTTGGCGGTTACTGACAGATTATCAAAGTACAGCAGCTCAATAATTTGCAAAGGTAACTTTTCTCAAGTAGATACTATTGTGAATTCCTTAGGCATAGAAAAAATTGACGGAATAATGCTGGATATTGGTGTGTCATCCAAACAGCTGGATACACCAGAAAGAGGCTTTTCGTTCCACAATGATGCCCCATTGGATATGCGTATGAGTCAAAGTGGCACGTCTGCATATGATTTGGTTAATGGTTTACCCTATGGAGATTTAATAAGAATTATTAATCAATACGGGGAAGAAAAGTTTGCAAAGCCAATAACCAGAGCTATTATTCAGCATAGGGAAGAAGCACCAATAAAAACAACTCTACAGCTGGCAGAGATTATAAAGGGCGCTGTTCCTGCAGCGGTCAGACGTGAGGGCCATCCCGCACGAAAGACATTCCAAGCGTTGCGAATAGCGGTGAACGGTGAGCTTGACAGATTAAAGGATGGTTTGGAAAACGGTTTTAAGCTGTTAAATCCACATGGCAGAATGGCTATCATTACTTTCCATTCTTTAGAGGATAGAATAGTAAAAAAGCAGATGGCACAGTGGTGCATAGGCTGTACCTGTCCAAAGGATTTTCCGGTATGTGTTTGTGGTAATAAGCCTAAGGCACAGCTGGTTTTTAGAAAGCCTATAACAGCCAGCCAACAGGAATTGACAGATAACCCACGCTCTCGCAGTGCAAAGCTAAGAGCAGTAGAAAAAAATATTACAAGTTTGTAAAAACTTTGCGAAAACCATGGAAAAATACTTTGACAAAGGGTACTGTGTGTAGTAAACTATATATAGTAAATAAGTGCTTTTAAATCATGTTTTTTACCATATCTTGTAGAAAATATCACATTTTGGTATAAATGTTAAGATTATATATATAAATCATAGAATTGGTTACAAAAATAATACAAGCTTAAGATTTTGGTTAGATAAAAATATGTGGATACGTTAAAAAGTGTCCCTACAAATTTAGAAAAAACATTAAACGATAATTAATAATAAGATGGTTACATATATGTGAAGGTATATGGATAATTATGAGGTGTAGTAATGGCTTTTAGAAATAGGAATGAAGCTTATGATATTAGCCTTTTTGAAGCTGCTGAAACAGATGATAAAAAGGCAGATAAAACAGATAACAAGGTTTTAAATATACCTAAAGAAAAATTTATAACAAAGGCTAACGCTAAACGCAGAGTTAAACAGATGATTACAGGTGTGTGCGTTGGTGCGGTTGTCACAGTTTTTGTAGGTATAATTATACAGGGACAGGTTCAGTTAACTGAGCTTAACCAACAAATTAGTAATGCCAATGATACGTTGGCAGAACAGGAAAGCTTATATACACAAACGCAAATGAAGGTAGAGTCAAAGCTTTCATCCACAGTAGTTGAGGAATACGCACAAAGTAAATTAGGTATGACCAGAGCCGACAACTACCAAAAAACATACATAAGCTTATCTGATGCAGATAAGGCAGAGGTGGCAGAACCAGACAGTGGCAATGTGTTTGATGCTATTGCTAATGCTGTAGCAGGCTTGTGGTCATAAGTGATTGTTATGTGCAATAAACATATATAAGGAAATGATTGAGCGGTTGTAACAGGGGCGGTTACTGTTAACTTGTCCCACTGTAGGTTTAGCTAAAGGATGTATCTTTTATAGATAACCTTAGCTATCCTTTGGTTGCAATCCTTATTTTTTTAAATTCCAGTAAACCCACGGCAGATACGCTTTATAAGCTATGAATACGAATATTTAAAAGGACGGTGGATAAAGGCTTTCCGTAGCTTGTCTATTGTTCTAGTATTATTTAGTATGAGTGGGCAACAGCTGTTTTTTGATTAATGACAGGTGTATTTTACTGTAATTTTAATATAGCAAAAATTATACTTAGGAGATGAAGTCCTATATGGCGAAAATAGGTAGCAGTAATATGCTGTACCGCAGAGGGATGGCAGTATTACTTATAATACTGGTGCTGGGCTTTGGTACAGGAGTTTTTCGGTTGGTACAGCTTGGGATATTTGATGGAGAAGAGCTACAGCAAAGGGCGGTAGACCAACAGCTTAATGACACTACAATCAGTGCTAAACGTGGCACAATATATGATACTAATGGAAAGATTCTGGCACAAAGTGCCACGGTTTGGAAGGTGGTAATGTCACCTATTTACTTTAAGGATGACGAGGAACGTACAATAGTTTCTAAAGGCTTATCTGAAATATTAGGTAAGGATCAGGAAACAATATATGAGAAAACGAAAGAATCCTCTTATTACGTTATTGTACAACGTCAAATTGAAAGTGATGTAAAGGATAAAATACTGGAATTTATTGATAAGCTTGAAGAGGATCATGGTATAACAGGTGTTGTTAGCCTGATTGAGGATTACAAGCGTTATTATCCATATGGCGAGTTCGCATCATCTGTTATTGGTTTTACTGGCAGTGACGGACAGGGCTTGGAGGGTATTGAGCTAAAATATGATTCTCAGTTAACAGGTACTCCCGGCAGATTGATAACTGCTAAAAATGCCAATGGAACAGAAATGCCATTTAAGTACGAACAAAAGGTAGATGCTGAGGACGGTAACAACCTTGTTTTAACATTAGATGAAACAATACAGCATATATTAGAAAAATATGTTGATAAGGGCATAGAAGAAAATAAAGTTATAAACCGTGCGGTAGCTGTTATGATGGATATTAAAACAGGTGCAGTTTTAGGTATGGCGGTGGAGGGCGGTTATGATTTAAACGACCCATTTACTTTGGTCAGTCATACTGAACAAAAAACAATAGATGCACTTCCATTAGATCAGCAGAACGCAGCCGAAAGTGCGGCACTTTCAAAGCAGTGGAGAAACAAGGCGGTTAGTGATACCTATTACCCTGGTTCTGTTTGGAAAATTATAACATCAGCCATGGCGTTGCAAGAGGGTAAAATTACTGACCAATCCAGATATAACTGTGTAGGCTATTATGTTCCTTTTGATGGTGCTCAAAAGGTTTATTGTCATAACACCAGCGGACACGGAGAGCAAACCTTTGATCAGGCACTGTGTAACTCCTGTAACCCAGCATTTATGATGATTGGTCAAAGCGTGGGCAGTGCAAAGTTTTGGGAGTATTATCAGGCTTTTGGTTTTTCTGAAAAAACTGGTATAGACCTACCTGGCGAATCAGAGGATATATTTTTTAGTACAGACGGTTCTATGCAGCCCATGGATTTGGCGGTTGCATCCTTTGGACAAAACTTCTCAATTACCCCTATTCAAATGGTTACTGCGGTATCTGCTGTTGCTAACGGCGGTAAGCTAATGCAGCCATATGTCGTAGAGCAAATTACAGATGAAAACGGTAATGTAGTAGAATCTAAAGAACCTACAGTAAAACGACAGGTAATATCCGAAGAGGTTTCAAAATATCTGTCATCTGTATTGGAACAAAATGCTCAGGCGGGTTCTGGTAAAAATGGTTATGTTGCAGGTTATAGAGTAGCGGGAAAAACAGGTACATCCGAGAAGCTGACATATACAAATGGTGCAGAGGATTATATTGCTTCCTTCTGTGGCTATGCTCCTGCTAATGACCCACAGGTGGCGTTGCTTGTTTACTTTGACACACCTACAGGTGACAGCTATTACGGTAGTACAGTAGCGGCACCTGTATTCTCCAACATTATGTCGGAGGTTCTGCCTTATCTAAATGTTGCCACTCAATACACAGCAGAGGAAATAGCACAGATGGATACCACAGCTGATAACTATGTTGGTATGGAAGCAGCAGCTGCTAAAAATAATGTAGAGGCTGGTGGCTTTACAGCCATAGTAAAGGGTACAGGGGATAAGGTGCTGTCACAGATACCAACAGCAGAGTCACGATTGCCACAGGGTGGTACAGTAGTGCTGTACACAGACAGTGACAGCGTAAAGGATGATGCGGTAGAGGTGCCAGACCTAACAGGTTTAACAGTATCAGAGGCAAATGCAGTTGCTTCCCAATATGATTTAAATATTAGTATTTCCGGTTCTAACTCAGCTTTAGAGGGTATATCCTATGCACAGGATATACCAAAAGGTACAAAGGTTAGCTCGGGTACAGTTATAGCGGTATCCTTTGAACAGGATAGTAACTATGGCACAGGCATTATGTAGTTATGTGCAAACTATAATATAGAAAGGAAAGGTGAGTATTATGAAGGACATTAAAGGCTTGATTACAGACAGTACGATTATTATCGGTATTGGTGCTAACAGCAAACAATCAGCTGTGTTTGCTAAAGCTATAAAAACTATCGCCTCAGCAAACAACAAAACAGTAGCTAATACAGTAGGTGTGGATATTTGTAATGGCACCCAACCTTGGGATATAGTTATTATTAATGAAGAGGATTTACCGCCATTGTGCAACACTAAATTATCCTTTTTGGTATGCTTTGACGGTTTTTTCTATAATTCGTCACAAGATAAAGGGTATAATAATATGATTGCACCTGCTGGTGACAGCGCTAGCACATATTCTTCTTTTATAAACAGCGGTGGCAGGCTGTTTACGTTTTCCACAAAGGATGACAGTGCTGATTTATTGGCAAAAAACATTATGGAGCATAACGGTCAAACCCATTTTGAATTACTTGGTGCTACCTCTATTAGCAGAGTTATGATTAGTAAGAGCTGTGGCTTTTCAGTAGATGAGCTGTTAGCTATGGCTGGGGTTTTGTTATTAGTGGGCATACCATTTACAGACGTTATAAAAGGGATTAATGCCCTATAAAAAATAAAGTTAAAAATTTCGGAGGTTTTATATGAACAGTTGGTGGACATTGGTTGCGGCAGTTTTATCATTTATCATAGCAGCATCATTAGGCAAATGGTTAATACCATATTTAAAGAAACTAAAATGTGGTCAAACAATAAGAGATGAAGGTCCAAAGTGGCATATGGGTAAATCTGGTACACCTACTATGGGTGGCTTGCTATTTATTATTAGCTCGGTTGTAGTGTCAATTATTCTGTTCATTTGTTTTTTGCTTACAAGCGATAACACCAGCTTAACCGCATCCACAGATATAGCAAGGTTTTTTGCTGGTATAGTAATGGCTTTGCTGTTTGGAGCTATTGGTTTCTTTGATGACTATATTAAGGTGGTTAAAAAACGCAACCTCGGTTTGACAGCTAAACAAAAATTGATTTTACAGTTTTTAGTTGCTATAGCTTATTTAACTACTTTATACCTATGTGGTGCTACATCATCAACCTATATTCCGCTGATTGGCAGAGTAGATCTTGGTGTGTTCTATTGGATTATTGCGGCATTTGTAATTGTTGGCATTGTAAATGCTACCAACCTTACAGACGGCTTGGACGGCTTGGACGGCTCAATAACCTTTTTTGCTTCCCTAGCGTTTATGGTTATATCCTCATTTATGATGTACGAGGGTATGGCTATTATGTCAGCGGCATTAGCTGGTGGCTGCCTAGGCTTTCTAGTTTGGAACTTTTATCCAGCTAAGGTGTTTATGGGGGATACAGGCTCGTTGTTTTTAGGCGGATTTTTATGTGCGTTGGCGTTTGGACTAAATATGCCAATACTTATAATACCAATAGGCATTATCTATATTATTGAAATGCTATCTGTAATGCTACAGGTAACATATTTTAAGTTGACCCATGGTAAGCGCTTATTCAAGATGAGCCCCATACATCATCACTTTGAAATGTGCGGATGGTCCGAGGTAAAGGTTACCACCGTATTTAGCATGATAACATTAGTATTTGGCGCTTTATCATTTTTAGCTGTGTACTTTGGAATGAACACAATATAACAAATCTGAAATAAAATAAATTAACTTTTGAAAATACCTGTATAGCAGGTAGCTTGGTGGTGACACAATGGATTATTATGTTAATCTGGAACATAGATCAGAAGAATACAAAAAATATCACGAAGAAAATCGTGGTAAATATGCGACGGTGAAGGAAAGAGCCACTACTTCCACAGTGGCAGGTAGAAGCAACAGCAGACGCAACAGAATGAAAAAGAAATTTAAGTTTTTTTCTGTTCGTTCAGGCATGGATATGCCCTTTCTGTTTTTAGTTATAGTGTTGCTTGTAATAGGTGTGGTAATGATGTTTTCAGCCAGCTATGCCTATGCTTATTACACCATGGGTGACAGCTATTACTTTTTAAAAAGACAGCTGTTGTTCGCCGTAATTGGTGTTTTATGTATGTTTTTTATATCATACTTTGATTATCATCATTTCCATAAGGCTGCTGTGGTGATTTTAGGAATAGCCTTTTTGCTGTTGGGCGTTGTTTTGGTGTTACCTCCAATTAACTATGTACATAGATGGATAAACCTAGGCTTTACAATGTTACAGCCCTCGGAAATTATGAAATTTGCACTGATATTATTTTTTGCCCATTGGGGTTCGGTATATTTCACTAGGATGAATACTTTTAAATACGGTGTATTACCTGCGATTTGTATTTTAGTGCCAACAATAATTTTGCTTATTATGGAACCTCACTATTCTTGCATTGTTATTGTTACGATATTGACTATGATTATGATGTTCTTAGGCGGTGTAGAGAAGAAATGGTTTATCATGGCGATAGGTGCCTGTGTCGCCATATTTGTCATTTTGTATGTTACTGGTTTGTTAACATATGCTATGGAGCGCATGAACGGTTGGGGTCAGGCGTTGGAATATACCACATCTGATATGTGGCAGGACACATGGCAAACACGTAACTCCTTGTATGCTATTGGCTCTGGTGGAATGACAGGCTTGGGGCTGGGACAGTCCAGACAGAAATACCTGTACCTGCCAGAACCACAGAACGACTTTGTATTTGCTATTGTTTGTGAAGAGCTGGGTATCATAGGTGCTGTTTTAATCTTAGCTATTTTTGGACTTTTGGTGTGGAGAGGTATAACAATATCCTTACGTGCCAAAGATAAGTTTGGTATGCTGCTTGGTATGGGTTTAACAGCTCAGGTTGGTTTACAGGTGGTTATCAATATTATGGTTATCACCGACCTGCTGCCCAATACAGGTATTAGCCTGCCGTTCTTTAGCTATGGAGGCAGCTCGTTGGTTATGCTGTTAGCACAAATGGGCGTGGTATTGTCAATTTCACGAAATGCAAATATTAATAAAACATAATAAAAGAGGGTACAAAAGATGAGAGCAATTTTTGCAGGTGGTGGTACGGCTGGTCATATTAATCCAGCCTTGGCTATCGCAGGGCATATTATGGAAAAAGAACCTGATGCAGAGATTTTATATATTGGTGCTAAAGGAGGCATGGAGGAACGTTTGGTTCCACAGTCTGGCTTTGAGTTTAAGGGAATCACAATCTCTGGCTTTAAACGCAGCTTTTCTCCATCCGCTATAAAGGCTAATATTATTACTGCTAAAAGGGCTATTACCTCTAGCCATGAGGCAAAAAAGATAATTAAAGAATTTAAACCAGATATATGTGTAGGTACAGGTGGTTATGTTAGCGGACCGGTTTTGCGTACCGCCGCTAAAATGGGCATACCTACGGTTATTCATGAACAAAACGCTTTTCCAGGTGTTACCAATAAAATGTTAGGTCCTATGGTTAGCCGAGTTATGCTGGCTATACCAGCGGCTAAGAAGCATTTTAAAGAAAATTGTCGCTTTGCAACAACTGGCAATCCCGTTAGAAAGGCAATAATAACCGCCAACAAGGAGCAATCACGTCAGGCACTGGATTTAGATGACCGTCCTGTAATATTGTCTTTTGGCGGCAGCTTAGGTGCTAGAAAAATAAATGAGGGTGTAGCCGACCTAATTGCCCGCAGCGGTAAGGATCGTAAATATCAGATAATACACGCTTATGGTCAATATGGAAAATGGTTTCCTGACCTGCTGCGAGAAAAGGGAATAGAGCCTAATGACTGTAAAAATTTAGATATTAGAGAATTTATAAACAATATGCCCACCTGCTTGGCAGCGGCAGATTTAGTAATATGTAGGGCGGGAGCAATCACGATTAGCGAGCTACAGGCACAGGGCAAGCCCAGTGTGCTGATACCATCCCCTAATGTTGCAGAAAACCACCAATATCATAACGCTATGGCTTTGGTAAACGCCGATGCAGCGGGTATTATAGAAGAAAAGGATTTGACACCACAGCTGTTAATAGAAACAGTTGACCAAATGGTTAGCAATCCTGCCAAGCTTAGAGAATATGCAGAAAATGCACGTCAAACAGCTATCATAGATGCTAATGACAGAATATACTCTGTCATTAAAAAGGTGTTATCTGGAAAATAAAGTTAATATTATTTTAAAAAAGTAGTCATATAGTAACATATTGACCATATTCCACATAGAATAAAAGGCGGAGGTAGATTATATTCCGCTACTATCTGTGAGGAAGGTGCTTAATGTGGCAGAGTTAATTATAGAGGGATGCCGCAGATTGGACGGAAGTATAAAGGTACAAGGAGCCAAAAACAGTGCCTTGCCCATTCTAGCGGCTACTATCCTCTGCAAGGATCAGTCTGTTTTACATAACTGCCCTTGTTTGTCAGATGTTGATGTGTCCATTAAAATACTGAGATATTTAGGGTGTATGGTGAACCGTGATGGTGATACATTATTAGTAGATTCTGACACGGTGAACAACTCTGAAATTCCCCAAAATCTCATGAGAGAAATGCGCAGCTCTATAATATTTTTAGGTGCTATCCTATCACGAGTAAATAAAGCAAAGCTTTCCTTCCCTGGTGGCTGTGAGTTAGGCCCACGTCCTATAGATTTGCATCTAAAGGCACTGGCACAGATGGGTGTTGCCATAGAAGAAAATCATGGTGTGCTGGAATGTCACGCTCCTGATGGGCTGCACGGGGCTAAAATAGCCCTGTCCTTTCCCAGCGTAGGTGCAACAGAAAATATTATGCTGGCGGCTGTATGTGCTAAGGGTACAACGGTTATCACAAATGTTGCTCGTGAGCCTGAAATAAGCGATCTGGCAGATTTCTTAAATGCCTGTGGAGGCAGGGTTTCAGGTGCAGGGGAAAGTACCATTTTTATTGATGGTGTAGACACCCTAACTGGTGCACAGCACTGTATTATACCCGATAGAATAGTGGCTGCTACATATATATCTGCAGTGGCTATATCGGGAGGACGGCTTTTCTTAAAACAGATAATACCATCACATTTAGGTGGAGTAATATCCGTATTTGAGGATGCCGGCTGTTCGTTTGATTTTAAACCTGATGGTGTAATGGTATATGCACCTTACCGACTTTTACCTGTTAAGCTTATACGCACTATGCCATATCCGGGATTTCCTACAGACGCTCAAGCACCTGTTATGGCTATGTGTACAAAAGCACGTGGTACAACAATTTTCGTAGAAAATATATTTGAAAGCAGATATAAACATGTAGACGAATTGTCACGTTTAGGTGCCAAGATAAATGTACAGGGCAAGGTGGCAATAGTTGAGGGTGTAAAACGTTTGTCTGGAGCCTGTGTTGAGGCACAGGACTTGCGTGGCGGTGCTGGGCTGGTAGTAGCAGGGCTTGGTGCTGAGGGGACTACACATATTAATGGCTTAAAGTATATAGAACGTGGTTACGAGGATATAGACGTGTATTTGTCCTCAATAGGTGCTAATATAAAAAAGTTATAATGTCTAGTGCAAAATTCTTTAGTTGAAAAGGGATGATTAAAAATGGGAAATGATACGAACAGTGGTAATGATAACAGGGATAATGGTAATAAACCCGTTAACAGACAGCCTAGGGGCAGTGGCAATAAAGGTAACAGAAACAACAATCGCCAAGGTGCAAATGGGCAAAATAAAAATTCCCAGAATTACAACAAAAATAAGCAGCCTAAAAATTATTCCGGCAGTTCAGCTGGTAAAAATAATAGCAGTAATAATCAATCTGGCAGTACCAAAAATAGTAATAGAAATAACAAGGACTCAGCAGATTATAAAAATCGTGATAACAACGGTTATCAAAAGCCCAAAATACAAAACAGGGGATATAACAATGCTAAAGCTTCCAAATTTACAAACGGAGATTTTGAGCAGTGGCAGGTAACGGATGACAGTTCAAAATATAAGCCAGCACAAAAGGAACAAATGAAAAATAATACAGACAGCAGAAGGTCTGTTAAAAAAGAGAATAATAATAAAAGCACCCGCAGCAGCCGTAATCGAAAAAGCAGCTTTATAAATAAGGAGGAAATTTCAGAAAAAGGAAAAGAGGTTACCGAAACACTAAAGCACGGAGTTTCAAAGGTGTTCGTTAACACTTCTCCTGAGGATGAAGTTTACATAAATGAAGAAGCACTTCAACGTCAGTATAATGATGGATTTTACACGGACGAAGTTGCCATGAAGCATAAACGCAAAAACATTATTAAATCTCAAGGTAATAAAAAGCCTGTGAAAATAAAGGCACCAATGTCACGGCGACAGCGAAAAATACGAAACATAACATTGTCTGCCATCACGTTGGCGGTAGTTCTACTTATTGGTGTTGTATTGTCATTAACAGTGTTGTTTAACTGTGAAGCTATTGAGGTGGATGGCGTTACTTTGTATTCAGAACAGCAGGTAATTGACATCAGTGGACTTCATACAGGTGAGAACTTATTCCTTAGTCAAAAGAAAAATGCGGAGAATATGATTATAGCCTGTTTCCCGTATATAGACGAGGTTAAGGTTTCAATACGCATACCAAATACTACTATCATTACTGTAAAGGAGGCTACGCCGTCATATTATATCAAAGAAGGCTCGCAGTATTTGATAATCAGTGGTAAGGGTAGAATTTTGGATGTAACAGATGAAAACACTATGGATATTCCTGTTATTACAGGATGTAAGCTTACAGATACAGCGGTAGGTGCATTTGTAGATATTGAAAACGAAAATGTTATGCCGGTTCTTAACGAAATTAACCAGTCCATTAACAAAAATAATGTGGCAGGTGTAAAGGAAATTGATATTGATGATATGGCAAGGATAAAATTGAACTATGAGGATAGGATTACAATAGTTATCGGCGTACCAGAGGATATAGACTATAAGATTCGTGTGGCTATGGAGATTATAAATAATCATTTAGCTGTCACTGATAAGGGAGAGCTGGATGTATCAAACAGTAATGGCGAAAAGAAAGAGTCACCATTTAGACCTGATCTTAGTGTAGAGGAGGCAACACAAATCTCTACACAAAATTCTACAGAGCAATATACACAATCACCGACGGATGGCAACAACAGTGTTATTTCACCAGACAATGACCCACCTCAGGATGATGTGTATAGTGATGACGTTTTAGATAGTGAAAATACTGATATAGGGTAACGTAGCGGTGTAAATAGGATAAAAAATACTTTATTTGCTAAAAATACGGGCGAATTTTAAAATTAACAGAATAAATTTCAATATATTATTGAAATTTTGCCGTTATTGTGGTAAATTAGTAAGGTAAAGGTATATAAGATTATACTATTGATTATAAGATGTTTGACAGTTTCTCATATAGGAACGGTTAAGTTTATTAGGAGGATGTACAGAAATGGCTTTTGATTTAGAAAAAGAGTACAGTAACAATATTCCTGTTATTAAGGTAATAGGTGTAGGTGGCGGTGGCGGTAACGCTGTAAACCGCATGGTTAAAATGGGTGTTCGTTGTGTAGAGTTTATTGCAGTGAACACTGATGACCATGTTCTTCAGTTCTCTAATGCAACACAAAAAATACAAATTGGCGAAAAGATTACACACGGTAAGGGTGCAGGTTCAAAGCCTGATGTTGGTCGTGAGGCAGCTGAGGAAAACAAGGAAGAAATTGCAGCTGTTCTAAAGGATACTGATATGGTATTCGTTACTGCTGGCATGGGCGGTGGCACAGGTACAGGTGCTGCACCTGTAGTAGCAGAGATAGCACAGGAGATGGGTATTCTAACTGTTGCCATTGTTACTAAGCCTTTTGCTTTTGAGGGCAAAAGACGTATGGAGCAGGCTGAGCAGGGTATAGCTAGACTTCGTGACCATGTTGACTCACTTATCGTTGTACCTAATGAAAGACTAAAATTTGCTAGTGAGCAGCGAATTACATTAAAAAATGCTTTTGATCTAGCCGATGATGTTCTGCGTCAGGGTGTTCAAAGTATTTCTGACCTTATCCTTATTCCTGGTCTTGTAAATTTGGACTTTGCCGATGTTACAGCTATTATGAAAGAGGCTGGCTTTGCACATATGGGTATTGGTTATGCACAGGGTAAGGAAAAGGCTGAGGAAGCAGCTAGAATGGCTATTTCCAGTCCGTTGCTGGAAACCTCTATTGATGGTGCAAAGGGTGTTATTGTAAATATTACTGCATCTGCTGATATTGGCTTGGATGAGATTTCTGTAGCGTCTACAATGATTACAGACCAAGCAGATCAGGATGCTAACATTATCTGGGGTGCTGTTTTAGACGAGAATATGGAAGATGAAATGAGCGTAACAGTTATTGCTACAGGCTTTGCCAGCAGTGACCAATTTAATACACCTGCTGAAGAAAAGAAAAAGCCAAGTATGAATGATATGCAGAGAAATAAAGCAGCGTCAGTATCAGCTGCCAGAGAAGTAACAGCTCGCAAGAAAGCTCCAGCAGAGGTTTCTGACGATGATGATACTTTCTATGACATTATGTCAATTTTTAACCGCAAATAATTATATATAAACTATAAAAATGGTACAGTCTGTTATGGCTGTACCATTTTTCATTATTCTTCCATTTGTTTGCCTAAAAAAACTGCAGCAGATTGTGCAAGCTTAATTTCCACCTCTCTAGGAAGGGATTTTTCCTCGTTTGCCAGCATTATCACACAACCTGTTACGTCCCCAGCTGCCAATATGGGATATACAATAACGGCGCTTCTTTCTATACCTTCTACAGGCTGTATTGCATCAATATCCCCAGGCTGTGCCGTATAACTGCGACGTGATTCCATAAACTCTTCTATAACAGATGTTACACGTCTTTCTAAATATTCACGTTTGGATACACCCGCCGCTGTTACAATGTGATCCCTATCGCTAATAATTGTTGGCAAGCCAGATATTTTTGCTAATACCTCGGCATATTGTCCAGCAAAATTGCTTAACTCTCCAACTGGAGAATATTTTTTAAAGATAACCTCACCATCGCTGTCTGTATATATTTCTAATGGATCACCCTCACGTATTCTTAGGGTACGACGGATTTCCTTTGGTATAACTACACGACCTAGGTCGTCAATTCGTCTGACTATACCTGTGGCTTTCATAATAAACCTCCGAAATAATATTTTATATTTATTGAATATCGAAATAATATTTTTCCTTATATGATTGCGTAAATTTTCCTTGATTTACACTATTATTATGTGTTTTTGAAATAGTGCTATACAAACTTTTGGTAAGGTTTATTTTGGAAAAATATTTTGTTATATGACTGTACCTTATTTATTTTTTAAAATTATTTGGAACAACACTTTTTTTGGGGGGAAGATATGAGGTTTTGGGTATCAATAACTATAACTATTGTTCTGCTAATAGTTATTGGCAGAAATGTGGTGTTTTTGTGTATGAAGCTCCAAAAGGGTGCTTACAAAAAAATTAAGACAAGTTAATTGCCTTCAAAATATCATTATCAAAATCATTGAATAATTTAACAGTAAGTAAACGCCACAAACCTATTTACAAGGGTTGTGGCGTTTACTTCTGTTTTAATGTTGATTAAAGCAGAAATCATTGTCAGAATTCTATAGCTGTGCCGTATATACAAGTCACGGGTTATGATCATTAAAATGGAATCAACAGGAATACTATGATGCTAAAATGAAGACAACAAAAATAAAGGACAATTACGGTGTATGATGATATTACAAGTGCAGAATATGCTAAAATACTTAACTATATAATAAATATTTACAAATTGTTTATAGATTTGATTGCAAATGTATTGAAAATTACTTTTATATGCTATATAATACTTTTAACAATAAATATTGTATTGTGTTTAAAATTTTGGCTGATATATTCACACCACTATTAAAATAGTTCTGGCTAAAAGAGTTAGCAACTAATTAGTAATTAGTATTATATGACTGTAATAAAATGGGAGAGTGGTAAAATGGTTTACATTGCACGTTTTAGAGGGGAGAAGGGGATTGTTACACAAGATGTAAAAAATCATTTACAAAATGTTAGCACGCTGTGCAGATGTTTTGGAAGTAAAATAAAAATGAAAAATTTCTGCTTCTTATGTGGTCTAATTCATGATATAGGGAAATATTCAGATGAATTTCAGTGTTATATACGACAAGCAATACAGCACACTATTGATGGCGATTATGATATATGGAAAAGGTCAGTTATGAAAATAGACCATGGAGTGTATGGTGCAAAATTTATTTCTGAGTTGCTAAAGTGTGATGAGGATATATTAATTAAGGATATTATCTCAACAGTAGTGTGCTATCATCATGGAGGTTTGCCAGATACCGTTGAAAATATAAAAAGCATACCTCTGAAAAAAAGAATTGCAAAATGTGATGACCATAAATATGCTGTGGTGTTACAAAGGTTTAAAAAAGATGTAGATGTGGGTAGTATAGATAATTTAATTATATTGGCTAAAAAGGAAATTTATAATATATACAGCAAATTATGCGGAGATAAAGAAAAAGCGTTTTATCTAAATCTAATTATAAAAAGTGTTTATAGTATTTTAATAGATTCAGATCATTTAGACAGCTATTATTTTTCTGCTGGAATAGACTTTGATTATCAGGGGGTTTATATTCCTGATAAAAACGGTCATTTATGGAGTGTATATTTAGAGGCACTAAATAAAAAACTAAATGATTTTGAGAAAAAAACCGTAAAATCGGATTTAGAAAAAACTGTAAATGAGGTTAGGTGTGAAATTTCTGATAAATGTTTTAATTTTGGAAGTAGAGAAACAGGAGTATATAAATTAACAGTGCCTACTGGTGGGGGGAAGACATTTTCAGCTTTGAGATTTGCTTTAAAACATGCTATGAAAAATGGTAAAGAAAGAATATTTTTTATTGTTCCATACACTAGTATAATTGAGCAAAATGCAGATGAGGTACGAAAAGTGTTGCATTGTAATGATAGTTTATTGGAATATCATCATAATGTAATTAATGAAAATAATGAAGGTGAGAAATTAACATGTGGCTTTGATAGTCCAATAATATTTACAACTATGGTACAGTTTTTAAATTGCTTTTATGATAGCGGTACACAAAACACTAGAAAAATTCACAATTTTTTCAATTCTATAATTATATTTGATGAAATACAAAAGGTCCCTACACACTGCGTTTCGCTTTTTAATTCAAGCGTAAATTATCTTAAATTGTATTGTAACACGACATTAGTTTTATGTACGGCTACTCAACCTAACTTGGACGAGGTAGAGAAACCTATTATGTTTAGTGAACACCCCCAGATAGTGAGTGACTACAATGTGTATTATGAAAAATTAAGACGAATGGTACTTATAAATTGTTGCAGTGCAAGCGGATACACATATAATCAGGCAGGTGATTTTGTATTGAAAAAGAAATTATTTGTAAATAGTATATTACTTGTTTTAAATACTATTTCTTCTGCTGAAAAAATGTATTATGAAATAGATAAGAAAAAATCGGATGATATTCGGCTGTATTATTTATCTACACATCTATGTCCAGATAACCGTAAAAATATAATAACAGAAATACGATGTGCTTTAGATAGAAAAGAACAGATTATTTGTATTAGTACACAATTAATAGAAGCTGGTGTCAATATGAGCTTTGATACCGTTGTACGCAGTAAATGCGGTTTGGATTCTGCAGCACAGGCTACGGGCCGTGGTAATCGACACGGCGAAAATAGCATAGGACAAGCATATATAATTAATATTAAGGATGAAAATGTGGATAAAATACCAGAAATACTTGTGGGTCAACAGGCATTAGGTGCTATATTGGATAATGATAAAAATCATAATTTAGATTTACTTTCAACAGAGGCGATAGAAAAGTATTATAGATATTATAACAATGACGTATGGGTAAAGAGGCAGCAGGATTATAAAATCGGCGAAGATGATTCAGTTTATAATATGTTAAGTAATAAAAAAAATAGAAATACGCAATATTATCAGGAAACTGGTAACAGATTCCCTATGTGTTTTAATATGTTATTTCAAAGTGCTGGTAAATCATTTAAAGTAATTGATGATAACACAACAACGATTATTGTCCCATATAAAAAAGGAAAGGAAATTATAAGTAGACTTAATACATCGCTTGATGTTAAAGAAAAACGAGAATTAATCGAACAAGCACAACAGTACAGTGTGAATGTAAGAAATTATTTGTTTTACCAATTAAATAATTGTGATGCAATAGAAACAACATCCATAGAAGGTGTTTATTCTATTAAAGATGCTTTTTATCATGAAATAATAGGTGTAACGGCAAATGGAAAACTAACGGATTTACAACTATAAAACGCAAGGGACATACCTAGCTGAAGTGAGTCAGTTAGATATATCCCTTGCATTTACACAATATTTATGCAATATTTTCAATCCACACCCTAAGCAGGATGACGTCTTATTGTAGCATAAAACATAAAAAAAAACAAATTTTAAAAATCGCTTGACATATTGATTCTGCTGTATTACAATATTTATACAATAGAACGACAAACAAAAACTTAGAAACAAAATAACTTTTTACATGGGTATAGCTTTATTTACCGACTCATAACTAAACTAGATGTCCGCATATCAGGCAATTAAAGCCTTTGTGAATATGCTGAAAATACAAAGGGGAAGTGGTACGATAAAAGTATTGATTTGGTGTGTACAAGGCGAAAACTTGTAGCAAGTAGAAGACCAGGCTATTCATGCAGCATAAAAATTTAACTTTTTGTGTCCAATGTATTGGCATGGATCAAGAGATTCAAAAGTGAAAAAATATAAAATTGAAAGGAACGAAAAAATTTGAAAAACGAAATAACATTTTCCCTTGAAGGGAGGTATGCTTTATTCACCGATCCTCTAACTAAACTAGGTGGCGAAAAAAGCACATTATTGATTCCGACATATCAGGCGATTAAAGGTTGTTGTGAAAGCTTATATTGGAAGCCTAGCATAGTGTGGTGTGTAGACGATTGTATTATCGTTAACAAGATACAAACAGAGGCAAAGGGGATTAGGCCAATAAAATATGGTGGGGGTAATGATTTAGCTTATTATACCTACTTGTCTAATGTGAAGTATTTAATTAGGGCACACTTCGAATTCAATAAAAATAGGATGGACTTAGAGCATGATTTTTGTGAAAATAAACATTATTTTATTGCAAAGAGATCATTAGAAAAAGGTGGCAGACGAGATATTTTTCTTGGTGTTCGTGAATGTCAGGCTTACGTAGAGCCAACTGCTTTCGATTTGTCACTTAGCTACTATAAGGATAAGGGTGATATGGATTATGGCTTACAGTACCACTCGTTAAGCTATCCAGATGAAAATGACAAAGAAATGTTGATAGCAAAATTTTGGTATCCAAAACTTCATAATGGAGTTATAAAGTTTTGTCGCCCAGAAAATTGTCCAAAGGAGGTACCAATACGAAAAATGTCGTCAAAGATATTTGATAGTAATAATTTTAGCGGTTTATTAGAAAAAGATTTGCTACAAGGATATAAGGGAGGTGAGGAACTATGAGTTGGATAACATTACTATTTCAAACATATAATAATGTTGTGTCTGCACCTAATTCACCAGAAAATTTATTGCCCATTGCCCATTCTACGCAGAAGGCACATATAGAGGTTACTATCAGTCATGATGGTAATTTTATTACTGCTGACTTGGTAGATGTTAGTAATTCTATGACGATTATTCCAGTCAGCGAGGCGTCGGCTAGTCGTTCGGGAAAGTATCCAGTTTGCCACCCTTTATGTGATAAAATGCAATATGTGGCTGGGGATTATACATTGTATGGAGGTACGAAGGGGGATACATTTTATTACCAGTACATAGAAGAATTAGGAAAGTGGTGTCATAGTCAATATGCCAATTCAAAGGTTATAGCTATTTATGAGTATTTAAAAAAGGGTACGTTAATAAGGGATCTTGTAAATATAGATATCCTGTGTGTTGATGACAGGAATAAACTAAAGAAGGACTTTAATACTGATAAAAAACTTTCTGCTGGTGAACAGGCGGATGCTTTCGTAAGATTTATTGTTCAAGACGATGACACTATAGGTAAGGTCTGGGGAGATAAGGAGCTGCAAAATAATTTTATTAATTATTATTTAAGTACACGAACAAATACTAAGTTTTGCTATGTTACAGGTGAGGATGTTTACTGTTCCAACAATCATCCATCAAAATTAAGGAATACAGGTGATAAAGCAAAAATTATCTCTGCTAATGATACATCAGGACTTACATTTAAAGGTAGATTTTTGTCATCAGATGAAGTAGCGAGTATAGGCTATGAGGTATCACAAAAGGCACATAATGCACTAAAATGGCTTATACAGAAACAGGGACAAGTATTTGGTAGTAAAGTTTTTTTGCTATGGGGTACTAATAACCAACCTGTACCGAATATAACAGAAAGCAGCCTTTCTTTATTTGATGATGAGGATTTTAGCGATATGTTGGATACAGGTGAGAAATTTGCACAAATTTTTAATTTGGCCATTGCCGGATACAAGAACACTATAACCAACAATAGCCGCCTTGCCATAATAGAGCTTGATTCTGCCACGACTGGAAGAATGTCCATTAATTTTTTTAGGGAATATATCGGGTTACAGGGTTGTGATTTAATAGATAATATTAATAAATGGCACACAGAATGTGCTTGGCTGCATCGGGAAGTTGTAAAGAAAAGAAAAGGGGAAGAAGATAGTAAAGGAGAGGGTAATAATGATAATGTATGGAAACTAGTGGAGTATTATGGTGTGCCATCTCCAAAATTGATAGCTCAGATAACTTATGGGACTGAAAATAAAGATAGCAAGGAAAAAAATATAAATAAAAAATCTAGAGAACAGTTTATATTAAATGAAAAATTGTTAGCAAATACAGTTGAAAGACTATTAATATGTATTGTTGACGGTAAAAAATTACCAAAGGATATTGTAACAGCAATAGTACAAAAGTGTTTTCATCCAATTAACTATTCAAAGTTTTATATATGGGAGCAGGTGTTATCAGTTACATGTTCTATATACAAAAAATATTTAAAAGATTATTACGAGGAGGATTGGACGATGGATGTAATGGCATGCGATAATGTGTCCTATAACTGTGGTAGGTTGTTGGCAATGGCCCATTGGGCAGAAAAATGTACTCAAGACAAGGATGAAAAGCGACCAACAAATGCTATGAGGTATTTCACAAGGTTTTCACACCGCCCATGTGACACATGGGGTACGATAACAGAAAGATTGCAGCCTTATTTGCAAAAGTTATTATCATCTGATAAGACATCAGGCCTTTATTATTATTACGAGGAACAAGTGAAAGAAATATCTGTGTTAATATCAGTAGATAGATTTAATAATGAACCCTTGGACGGCAAAATGGCTCTAGGGTTTTATGGTCAGCTAAGGGAATGTTATAAACCAAAAGAAGAAAAATCAGTAGAATCTAAAAATAGTGAGGAGAAATGATTATGAGTATATTATCAAATAAAATAGATTTTGTAGCAGTTGGTACAGTAGCACACGCAAATCCAAATGGCGATCCTTTGAACGGGAATATGCCACGTCAAACGTTAGATGGTTATGGTGAGATTTCCGATGTTGCTTTAAAAAGAAAGATAAGAAATAGGTTACAAGACATGGGGGAAAACATTTTTGTTCAATCAGATGATAGAAATACAGATGAATTTAAAAGCTTGCGAGAACGTGCTAATGGCAACGCTATATTTAGTGAAGAATTAAAAAAAGGAAAAAAAGCAAGCAGGGAGTTATGTGCCAAAATCGCCTGCGAACAATGGATTGACGTTCGAGCATTTGGACAAGTGTTTGCTTTTAAGGGTGATGCGTTATCACTGGGTATAAGGGGTCCAGTATCAATACATCCAGCTTTTAGTATAGATACTATAGATATAGATAGCATTCAAATAACTAAGAGCGTTAATAGCGAATCAGGGAAGGAAAGCAAAGCGGCGGATACTATGGGAATGAAGCATAGGGTGCTGTTTGGAGCATATAAAATAAAGGGTAGCATTAATGTGCAACTAGCAGAAAAGACCGGATTTACAGAGAATGACGCAGAGAAAATTAAAGAGGCAATTAAAACACTATTTGTTAATGATAGTTCATCAGCTCGTCCAGATGGTAGCATGGAAATCGTAAAATTGTATTGGTTTAAGCATAATTGTAAAATAGGACAATATTCTTCTAAAAAGGTGCATGACAGTGTTCAGGTGCAAAGTAGTATGGATAAAAGGAATCCTGAAAATATTAAAGTTAGTATTCCTACTCCATTACCTGATTTGGAATATGAAGAATATGACGGAATATGAAGAAGACGAGTATCTAAGCTTGTCAGGTATACAGCACTTTGCCTTTTGTCGCAGACAGTGGGCGTTAATACATATTGAACAGCAGTGGGCAGATAACTTGCGTACTGTTGAAGGGGATATACTACATAAAAACGCCCACGACAAGTACTTTTCTGAAAAACGCAATGGTATTGTTATTTCCCGAGGTATGGCTGTTAAGTCATCTGTACTAGGTGTTAGCGGTGAATGTGATGTAGTGGAATTTCATCCAGACCCGATGGGAATTGCTATTAACAATTTGCCAGAAAGGTATGCTGTGTATCCAGTGGAATATAAGCATGGCAAGCCCAAGGAAAATAATGTAGATATATTACAGCTTACAGCACAGGCAATGTGTTTAGAGGAAATGCTTTGCTGTAATATAAATACTGGATATTTATATTATGGTGAAACACGTCATAGAATAACAGTGGATATTACAGATGAATTAAGAAGTGAGGTTCGTAAGACCTTTGAGGAAATGCACCAGATGTTTAGTCGGAGCTATACACCAAAAGTTAAGAGGACAAAAAGCTGTAATGCGTGTTCGTTAAAGGATATTTGTTTGCCTGTGTTATTTAAAAATATCTCCGCAAAAGCATATATTGAAAAATGTATTAGTGGGGAGGGACTAGAGTGAAAAAACTGCTCAACACATTGTATATAGTTAATCCAAATAAATATTTATCATTAGATGGTGAAAATGTTGTTGTGTTAAGTGATAATATAGAGCTTACACGCATACCTCTGCATAATTTACAGGGGATAGTTACATTTGGTTATACAGGTGCCAGCCCAGCACTTATGGGTGCCTGTGCAAAATACAATATAGATTTATCATTTATGTCTTCAAATGGTAAGTTTTTAGCGAGGACAACGGGTGCTGTTCGTGGTAACGTTATGCTTAGGAAAGAGCAGTATAGAATATCTGATAACGAGCAAAGAAGCACAGCTATTGCAAAAAATTTTATAACTGGTAAAATCTATAATAGCCGATGGATTCTTGAACGTGCTACTAGGGATTATCCCATGCGTGTGGATGTTGATAAACTAAAGGCAAAGTCAAAAGCATTAGCCGCTTCATTAGGAATGATTAGGGATGCTGTTGATACAGAACAGCTTCGTGGTATAGAGGGTGAGGCAGCGGCAACATATTTTTCAGTTTTTGATAATCTAATTCTACAGCAAAAGGATGACTTTGCTTTTAATGGTAGAAACAAACGTCCACCTATGGATATGGTAAATGCTCTTTTGTCATTTGCTTATACTATGTTAGCTGGAATGTGCGGTTCTGCGTTAGAAACTGTAGGGTTAGACCCATATGTGGGTTTTATGCATAAGGATAGACCTGGTAGAATCTCACTAGCACTGGACTTGATGGAAGAGTTTAGGGGTGTAATGGGTGACCGATTTGTAATAACATTAATAAATAAAAAGCTTATAAATAAAACTCATTTTACAGTCAAGGAAAATGGTGCAGTTTATCTAAATGATAATGGCAGAAAGGTATTTTTATCTGCATGGCAGAGCAAAAAGCAGGAGTCAATTAAACATCCGTTCCTAAACGAAAAAGTTCAGTGGGGGATTGTTCCTTTTGTCCAAGCTATGTTATTAGCACGTTATATCCGTGGTGATATAGATGAATATCCACCTTTCTTTTGGAAGTAGGTGATTATACGCTTGTACTAATTACTTATGATGTAAATACAGAAACAGCAGCTGGCAAAAAGCGATTAAGAAAGGTTGCAAAGCAATGTGTCAATTATGGCAAACGAGTACAAAACTCTGTATTTGAATGTGTTATGGATGCAGCAAAGGCAAGACAGGTTAAGGCAATTTTAGAAGAATTAATAGATAAGGATAAGGACAGCCTGCGTTTTTATTACTTGGGTAATAATTATAAAAACAAAGTGGAGCATATAGGTGCAAAGGAAACTATTAATGTTGAGGATGTGCTGATAATTTAGTTTATTATCATAATCTCAAATACATAAAAGCAAAATCACTATGTACTATTGTTGCAATAATATCTATCACGTATTGTAGTCGTATAAATGATTGTTTATATTGGTGCGAATAATAAGTATACATGAGATACTATAGTTATTCGCACCATTAAAAAAGTAGTTATTGTTCCAATGCGGAACAATAACTTTAAAATCACATTTATTATAATAGCATTTTGTCAAATATGAATGCAATGTGTTATATGTACGCACTAATATTTATTCATATTTGCTGTCGTCCCTCACGCAGGGACGTGGATTGAAATTACTGTATCGCCTGCTCTGCCATTGCGGTTTTTGAGGTCGTCCCTCACGCAGGGACGTGGATTGAAATATTGTTGCCACCTCAAATACAAGTCCTCGCATAGTCGTCCCTCACGCAGGGACGTGGATTGAAATTTTCGCAACTGGTCAATAGCGGTGACCACATACAGTCGTCCCTCACGCAGGGACGTGGATTGAAATAACATAGACCCTGCACCTATTTCTGCCAACCCTGACCTGTCGTCCCTCACGCAGGGACGTGGATTGAAATATGTCTGCTGAACCTCTGCCACTGATGTTCCTTGCGTCGTCCCTCACGCAGGGACGTGGATTGAAATCAAGTTATCACCCTGGAAGCCTTTGACCACATACGTCGTCCCTCACGCAGGGACGTGGATTGAAATTTTTTGAAGCTATGGCAGACGTTGACCTAAGTGACACAGAAAAAGCCGTAGTAGCTGTGGAATGTCTCTACACTGATTATGAAAGCATACCGCAGTGTGACATTGTCGAGGCGATAAAAAAAGCCTACTGGTTTTTGGACGGTGGCGATATGCCAAAATCAAAAAAACAGCCAGTAAAGCTAATGGACTGGAAACAGGACGAAAGCATTATATTCCCCGCTCTTAACAAGGTGGCAGGTTTTGAAACAAGAATGGTCGAATATATGCACTGGTGGAGCTTTCTAGGACTATTCAATGAAATCGGAGAGGGTTTATACTCTCAAGTTATGAACATACGTTCCAAACGAGCCAAGGGCAAAAAGCTTGAAAAGTGGGAACGAGAATTTTATAACGAACATAAAGAATTAATAGACATTAAAGAAAAGTTATCAGCAGAAGAAGAAGCGGAAGTGCTGAAAGAGGAAAATTTCATAAAAGACCTTGCAATGTAACAATATTTTGGTATATAATATTGTTAAAAAATGGAAGGTGATTTTTTATGAAACAAGTAACTGCGTTTAACCCTGCTGCGGTGATGACCGAAACAATAAAGGTTAATTCAAAGGCTGATGATATTTATAATGCTGTTTTGGATATAACTAAATCCGAGAAACTTTTTAAAAAGGTAAAAAGTAGTGATAAAAAGCTACGTAGAATATCTTTAGTTACAAAGGTGTCTGCTTTTAGTTACGGTGAATTAATGACAATAGCTATTAATGAAATCGGCGGGGGAACATCTATTGCAATAACATCCGAGCCTAAAACTATGGTAGGCACACAATCGGTGGGCGCACAGTCTGCAATAGGCGTTAAGAACAGAAAAAACATTGAAGCTTTTATAGCTTCAATCTCAAAGCGAATTAATATGACTGCGTATAATCCTACCGAGCCTCAAAGCTGTTCTGTAGCTGACGAAATCCAAAAATTCAAAAGCTTGCTTGACACAGGAGCGATAACGCAAGACGAGTTTGATTCGAAGAAAAAGCAACTACTTAGCGTATAAGTAAAAGTCGTCCCTCACGCAGGGACGTGGATTGAAATGCTTTTGACTTTATACAGCCTTTTATTTTCCTTGGTCGTCCCTCACGCAGGGACGTGGATTGAAATCTCTACATTGAAATCATTGCTTTGAAGGGTCAGTTCGTCGTCCCTCACGCAGGGACGTGGATTGAAATATAGTTGATAACACCAATAATGCATTCATAAGCATGTCGTCCCTCACGCAGGGACGTGGATTGAAATCTTTCTTTTGCATTGCAAATCTCAATTTGTCTGCAGTCGTCCCTCACGCAGGGACGTGGATTGAAATAACTGGTTTAGGAAATTCAAACACACCAGTGTCAATGGTCGTCCCTCACGCAGGGACGTGGATTGAAATTAAGTTTATCAGTATAATTTCCCTGATTTAGATTGTCGTCCCTCACGCAGGGACGTGGATTGAAATCATTAACTGTAACTTTCTCATTAAATTTTTTCATGTCGTCCCTCACGCAGGGACGTGGATTGAAATATGTTTGATGGTGACGAAAGATTTTCGGAGTTATAGTCGTCCCTCACGCAGGGACGTGGATTGAAATGGTGATAGTGTAACGCAAGGTCAAGTGGCTGCAAGTCGTCCCTCACGCAGGGACGTGGATTGAAATTTGAACTAGGATTTTACGCAGGCAAGTATAAACCAGTCGTCCCTCACGCAGGGACGTGGATTGAAATCTGTTGTTTACGCAGCAGCAAAGGCAGACGAGGACGTCGTCCCTCACGCAGGGACGTGGATTGAAATATCCTGTACTAACAGATAACAGCGGAACAACCATGTCGTCCCTCACGCAGGGACGTGGATTGAAATTGGTGGCACGACTGTCAATAGTCTGCCCACAAGCTGTCGTCCCTCACGCAGGGACGTGGATTGAAATCGATTTTTCGCCGTAGATATTGCCAAATCCACCGCCGTCGTCCCTCACGCAGGGACGTGGATTGAAATTGCCTTGTCAAGACGATTTAACTCTTTCTGTAAGTCGTCCCTCACGCAGGGACGTGGATTGAAATAAAAAACTTGGATATTTAGCATTGGTTTGTGTTGGTGGTCGTCCCTCACGCAGGGACGTGGATTGAAATAACGCAAGCTTGAAACTGTAATGCGAGCTGAACGTGTCGTCCCTCACGCAGGGACGTGGATTGAAATTTGGATTGTTGATTGGAGGTGATTAATTGCGTAGTGAGTCGTCCCTCACGCAGGGACGTGGATTGAAATTTAAATAACTGCTTTGTGAAATTGGCAAGAAGCAAGTCGTCCCTCACGCAGGGACGTGGATTGAAATCCTCTTACTGCACTGCTTTGGACTTATGTTTGCAGTCGTCCCTCACGCAGGGACGTGGATTGAAATCTTTACTCGTCTCACTCTTATAGAATCTGAATTAGTCGTCCCTCACGCAGGGACGTGGATTGAAATTGCTGGACGAAATTGCGCTAATGCCAAAAAGCTTTGTCGTCCCTCACGCAGGGACGTGGATTGAAATCGTATAAAGCAGAAGACGGAAAGCGGTGTCAAGGGTCGTCCCTCACGCAGCACGGAAATCAATTTTGCCTAACGAGTCTTAAAATATTATTTTCGTTTAATAAACAGTCAAG
>CZCA01000456.1_pt1 | contig 43645 bp, 34 predicted proteins | sample 591981 | NCBI WGS metagenome assembly CZCA01 (sample SAMEA3556810, study PRJEB10932) | anaerobic digester metagenome | reverse complement strand
AGAGACAGAGACTGTACTCTGTTAACCTGCTAACAGCTGTCACCAAGCCTGTAAAACAACCGACCTGCCACAAGGCGTTAGCCCTGCAGCAGGTCAAAATTTATATGTTATATAATTAAATCCTTACAATACCAAAGGACTGTTTACCAAGCTTCATTTTTTCATCTTCAAAACAGCCTGTGCCTATTGTATATAAAACCTCTTTAACCTCATAATCAAAGTCAACCTGCACCTCTTCACTGCTAGGGTTAACAAAAATCACAAATTGTCCACGCTTGTACACAAATGGATATTTATTTCTTTCGGCATATAAAACCTCAAAATCTCCATCGTTGCCTAAGTCTTCATTGTCTTTTCTAATTTTTATAATATCCTTAACGGTATTAAAAATAGAATCCTTATCCCCCCTTAGGCTGTCAACTGTTGGTGCGTTGTGGCTGTGGTCAACAGGGAGATACAGCTTATCCTCAGCTGCTGTGGAAAATCCTAGGTTTTTGCCATTTGTCCACTGCATAGGTGTACGAGAGCCTGTACGGCTAAAGCCACCCTCCTTACTGGTTAACTCCTCCTGATAACGCATACCTATCTCATCACCATAGTATAGGAACGGTACACCTGGCATAGTAAAGATGGTACAAAATGCAAGCTTCCTAGCTGTTTCATCAAGGTTTTTTGTCATACGAGGTATGTCATGGTTGCTTGTAAACATACTGATATAGCCATAATCCTTAGTTGCCTTTAGGTTTGGTACATATTCGTCTGTAAATACTGTAATATCGCCCTTGCCATTTGGTGAGAAAAAGCTTTTGTCCTCTCCATCAACCTCATAACGGAACATGGTGCTGTAACCGTTTCCTCGGTGGTCTAGGTAGAAGTCCATATGGAAACCGCCCTTGTAAATTGACCGTACAGGGTTACACCACTCGGAAACCATGGCAGCCTGTGGATATTCACTATCCAGCATTTGGCGAATACCCTTCCAAATTCTGGCGGTGGCTACCTTTTCATCATCATTTTTTACTAGGGAATCTGCCATATCTACACGGAAGCCGTCAGCACCCCTATCCAGCCAAAAACGCATAATATCCTTTAATGCTTCTACGGTGGCTAAGCAGTCCGGGTGGTCGCATGGAAGCTGCCATTGTGGGCAGGTAATTTCATGAAAACCATAATTTAATGCGGGCTGTGAGCTAAAATAGTTAACCATATAGTTGCCGTCACGGTCTGTAATACCGCACAGCATACGGTATTCTGGCGGTGCGTCCCATACTGATTTTGTCCATATGTATCTGTTAGAATATTCATTATTGGCAGGCTGTTTACTTTGAGTAAACCAAGGGTTAGTGTCTGATGTGTGACCAGGCACTAGGTCTAAAAGGATTTTTATACCCTTTTGATGGGCAACGTTAAAAAGGTTTATTAAATCCTCGTTAGTACCATATCGTGGTGCTACCTTTGTATAGTCACGCACATCATAGCCCGCATCCATAAAGGGTGAATCATAACACGGGTTCATCCAAATAGCATTACAGCCCAAGTCCTTGATATAATCAAGCTTTTCTGTAATACCGTTAATATCGCCTATACCATCACCGTTACTGTCATAAAACGATTGAGGATAAATTTCATAAAATACTGCATTTTTTAACCAAGCTGGCATTAGAAGATCCTCCTTATATTTTAAGATAACTACACAGCCCTTAGCTGTTTGACTTTATAATATCACATAAAAAGATAAATGCAACCTATTTTTGTTCACACATAATCACTGTAATATGCCAGCAATAAATCCACCATTTTACCATAGCTTTCTACACCGTTCGTCTGGTCAATAGCCTTTAAATATGTATCATTAACGCTTTGTGCGGTGTCTGCCATTACACCCTTATAGGAGCTCCAATATTTATCGTTTGCTGTAATGTCATTTTGTACACCTGTATCTAGCGTGCTTAGCACCTGCTGATATGCTGCTGTATCCTGTCCTGATAAGGCGTTGGTGGCATGAATAAACGCTGTAAAAGTACCCGAGTACTGTGTCATGCTGTCGTAGCTGTTCTGACAAACAAGGTATGCAAGGAAATTAGCCTCATCCTCCTTCATATAGCCACGCAAATGTGACAGCTCATGACACATTGTAAATGGTATAGTATAGTCAGGAATAGCTGTATTAACATTAGCTTCAAAGGTGTACGGGAAAAAGAACCCTGTCAGCTGTGTACTGGAAAACACACTGCTGCTTAGAAGTGATTTTGTTTCCCCATACCCCTTTGTAAGGGTTGGATACAGCTCTCCTATTGTGTCATAAGAATCCTTAGAATATTTTTCTATATCATCTATTGTTTCATTTTGTGCAAAGACAGCTACGTTGTATTCATCAGCATCTACATTTAAACGCTGTTGGTTGGCCTGCTCCGCCAGTATATAGCACAGATTCGTTAGCTCCTGTGTGGTACCTTGTTTTGTAACAAAGCCTGCTGTATCGGCAAAGGTTTGTCGATAAGCATTAACACCGCTGTTTGTCATATATAAGAAAAACAAAACGCCCGCCAATAGAATTGGGTTAACAATAAAATTTAGTACAACCATGCCACGCTGGTCTTTTTTCTTTATAATAAACACAATATTAGTAATTATATAAACGATAACACCTATTACCCCTAAAATAATAATAAACTCTCCCAAGGAAAAAGGAATAAAGGACATAACCACGTTAATACCTTTAGATATTGGTGGATATATAGTGGTTGCGTACCACTCTGCAAACTGAACATTACCCTTTGCCTGTACATATAAAATTATTCCCAAAACCCAAAATATCAATAAAAAATACTTAATATACTTTTTCATTTTTTCAAATCCCTTACAATATAGAAAATTATAGTCCCAAAAGTCTTACAGCGTTTTTATAGAAGATTTTCTCCTTTAAATCCTGTGGCAAATCCATTGCTTTTAGCCTGCGTATGGTTTCCCCTTGGTCTGCCCATGGGGTATCTGTACCAAAAACAATATGCTCTGGGTTCATACTCATATACACCTCACGCAGCTTGTCCTCCTCCATAAAGCCCAGCGAATAGCTGGTATCTATGTAAACCTCATCTATGCCTACTAAATACTTTTTTACATCATCTAAATATTGATACCCACCGGAATGTGCCACTATTATTTTAGCGCCCTTTAGCTGTGGCAGAACCTTGTATAGTCGCTTTGGGGTGCTGTGATGTACATCTAAATACGACACATCTACCCCACCATGTATAGTAACAATCAAGCCTAATTCTGCGGCCTCTGCCATTACAGCTACCATTTTAGGGTCATCAATAAACATATCTTGAAAGTCAGGGTGCAGCTTAATGCCCTTTAGACCTGCGTCCCTTATACGCTGCAGCTCCCCTCGCCAATCTTCATAATCAGGGTGAACGCTGCCAAAGGACATAAAGCCCTTTCTTTTATTGTTTTCAATAGCAGCTCTGTTTATTGCAGGTGTCTGTGCTGGTTTAGTGGCTATGGGCATTATAACATTTATATCAACACCAGCCTTTTGTGAGGCTTCACTTAACGCTGTTACAGAACCGTTTAAAACCGCCTTTGTATTACTGGACAGCTCTAAGCTTTCTATGGCAAGCTTAGCTATCTTGTCAGGAAAGCAATGGGTGTGAAGGTCAATTATCAAGTTTATCGTCCTCTTTCTAATGTTTAAAAATCACGCTTGCCGAATAATCCTATAAAATATGTAAAATATCTAATAAAAATACTGGTATCCAGCATTTCTTACTTGCACACTGTTTGTCCCCTTAATATTATAGTATTAGGAGTCTATATCCGGCAGAAGTACAGCCAAAAAGCCTGCCAATCCTTTTGAAAGGAATGAAAACCGTGACCATTCAACAAATAGACGATTCTCGTGTAATAATTGCTTTGTGCAAGGAAGATATGGAAATACTCTCTTTGGAATATAACACAATGGGGTTTACAGACCCACATTCTCGCAATATATTAAAGAAGCTGTTAAACGTAGCTGGCAGCAGAACGGGCTTAACCGTCACCAACCACAGCGTAGTGGTTGAGGCAATGCCTTATGACAAAGGTTGTTTATTGGTAATAACGTTACTGCCAAAGGGTGCTAAGCCTAAAAAATATCGTATAAAGCATTGTGAAAAAAAGACAATGTTCACATTTGAAAACGCCGAAAGCCTGCTGTGCTGTGCTAAACAGCTGTATTTAAAGGGATTTCTATTAATGGGCAGTCATGCCTATGAAGAAAATAATAAATACCATCTTATTGTAAATATAACAAAGGACGTTCCCAAAGATGCTATATACATTCTAAGAGAATACGCCCTAGTTGAAACTCGTAAAAAACTACAAATAGCCAATATTGCGGAGCATGGCAACGTCATTGCACATAACCAAGCTATATTAACTATTGGTTCTGCCCTGTGTCAATAATGCTTATACTGCACCCTTGGACAACGCCTTTAGGTTATCTATTGCCTGTTTTGGGTCTGGTGCTTTAAACACACCTGTACCGGAAACAGCTATATCAACACCAGCCTGTGCAGTCTGTAGTATGGTGGCCTCGTTTATACCGCCGTCTGCCTCTATCAAAATCTTTAAGCCACGATTTTGGGCCTCGTCCTTAATACAGCGTACCTTAGGCATCATATCAGCCATAAAGGACTGACCTCCAAAGCCTGGCTCTACGGTCATTATCAGCACCATGTAAATATCATCTAAATATGGAAAAACTGCCTCTGCCGGTGTGTTTGGCTTAATTACAAGACCAGCCTTCACATTGGCAGCTTTTATTTTGTCTATAGTTGCCCTTATGTCCGAGCTGGATTCCACATGAAAGGTAATAATGTCAGCACCAGCACCTACAAAATCGTCTATATAGTCAAACGGCTTGTCTATCATTAAATGTACGTCAAAGGGTACACTGGTGTGCTTTCTGACAGCCTTTATAATAGGTGCTCCAAAGGATATATTAGGAACAAAATTACCATCCATAACATCTAGGTGCATATAGTCAGCACCTGCCTTGTCCATTCTGACAATTTCCTCTCCCATTTTTGCAAAATCACAGGATAACAATGACGGAGCAATCTGCATAGCTTTTCAACCCTTTCAAATTTTTGTAAATTAATTATGGCCGCTGGATTAGTGGGGCAATAACAGATGCCACAGCCCAGAACAAGCTGTACATTAACAGCTCTAACACGCCAAAGCTTTCAACCCCTGCCAAAATAGCAACGGCGGCGGCTATGATAATGCCTAAAACAACAGCTATAAACTGTACAGCAATAGCCATGCTAATATTTCTTTTTATCTTTATACATCCGGAAATAGCTCTGGCTAAGGAGCTAAGCTTTCCTCGTGTGGCTACATATGAACGAGATTCTTCCTCTTTTATGGATATTTCATCCTTACATATATTGCCTAAACTGCTAGGTAATATTTTTACAGAACGGCTATGTACCTGAAAATCTGTAGCTATACCCTGCTGAGAAATATTAGAATCAGCCGTTCTCACCAAAATAGATACGCCATTGCTGTCTAAACGCTTCATTTCCTGCATTATACGCTTGTTAGGCGAATATGTGGTAACAAACATGGCTATTAGCTGACCTGCATTAGACAAATATGTAATCTGCTTGTCGCTGGATACATACGGCTCTTCAAAATCATATGAGGGTGGCTCTACACCATATTTTATCAGCAGCTCTCTTGTTCCTATTAGTATTCGTTCACCGCCTACCCATCCTACTAAGCCCTTAGCGTCCTCGTATTTTACGCTGTCTACCTCTGGCAGCTGTGCGTTTCTTCCTCGGATAATATCCTCAAAAACATATGTCATAGACGTGTTAGCAGCCTTCATTACAGCGGCGGCGTTAAGAACCGCCTGCTCTAGGTTGTAGGAGATAAAGGGTTTTACGCTGATTAGCTCTACATTTGTGCGTGGATACAGCTCTCGGCTGTCTACCATAACAGCGGCGGTATCACTGAACTGCTTTACTGCGGGGTAGCCCACTATCATAGCATCACTTTTTAGAACCTCCTTACACAGCAGCCGCATTGGGATGTTTACCGCCAGCAAGCTACATACAGGTATGCCAACACAGGCAACCAACGCAAAGGAGGAGATAGCACCTGACACGCTTTGATAAATAATGCCATGTATAATAGCAACCGTTACAGCACAGGCGGCACACACAGGTGCAAACTTGGCGGCAACCTTTTCGCTGGGGTCAGGGGCATAGGATAACCGCAAAAAGTTCTTTAAAAATTTTGTACGTCTTTGGAATGCTATTATTGGTTCATATGCGTTTGTGTCATTAACCATCTTTTGTGCTGCTTTTTCATCGTTAAATATTTTGGCAGCATATTGACGCTTGTCCGCTGTAACATATTTAAAGTTATCCTTTATTCTTAGGACTATCCACATTTTTCCTATGCTGTTAAGCACCAGTGCGAACAGGACAATTAATCCATAAAGATTTTGCCCGCCCATAAAGAATTCTCTGGAATTAAAGAAGGAAACTATACATTGCAGTATAGCTGCCACTGCCGCTACGGACACCGCTGTATCAGAGTTGCCCCTAAAGCCAAGCAGTGGAGCAAAACCATTTTTTATTGTAACAGAGCATACCGCCACCGCTACAACTAAAAACAAAAAGTTTACAATGCAGAACATTATATCCACATTTGGTATAACCGCCGCTAGGCTATTAGGAATAGTACGCTGAACCACAGTAATAGCTAATGCCAACACAAAAATAATGCCCACAATTAAGCTCCTGAAGAACAGCTTACGAATATTTAGGTTAATCTCTGCCCTGACAGCCTTAGCATCTCGTGGGCTTTCGTAGTCGTCAATTGTTTCAACTGTTTCATCCTCTGGGGTTGTAAAGGCACTATAATCTGCCTCCTCATGAAAATCCCCAAACAGGGCCTCTTTTAATGTTTTTCTCTCCCTTGGTTCCTTTGCCTTTTCCGCCTTTTCTTTCTCTATGACATCCTTGTTTGCTTTTTTCTCCGCCTTTTTATCAGCCCTGCTCATTGTATTTGTGGCTGTTTTATTTTCCTTAACACCGTCATTAGACCTTGTTCCTTGGCTGTCCCCAGCTTTTTTTTCATCCGCACCTGCCGGTGACAGGGTTGGTTCATCATCAATAGACTCTGTCACAGCGGGGCTGTCACCGAACGTAGTGGTGGCTTCTGTAATAACCTCTATAGGGTTTTTCTTCTTTTTCTCCTGCTTTTGCTTTTCCTCCTGTAAAGCCTTTAGCTGTTCAGGCTCTAAATAATACTCATATTCCTTCATTAACACAGGTGTTAGCTTGCCTATCTCTACGTTCATCTTTGGAGATTGATTTTCAAAGGTGTACATAGGCAGCCGGTCACCCTCAATAATAATATTGCCCTTTGGCCTTTCAACCTTTACAAATTTATTATCTGGCACTTCCTCCTTAGGAATATCCTTTGCGGGCAATAAGCCTGCCTGTTTTAGCTTTTCTTCCTTGTCCAGCTGGTCCTGCTTAGTTATCAGGTTATTTTCCTCAACTATTTTTGTAAGCTTTTTACCTGCTGTCTGTTTTTCCTCCAATGCTACAGCCTGTTTAATTTTATCAGCCGTCAGCTTTTGGTCTTTAACAGGCTCTTCATCTGGCTGGTACTCATCTGGCTTTTCATTTAGTATCTGTCCAAAAGCCACCAAGCCCTGAATAATAGAGGTCATGGTAGTTTTTTTGTAAGGCTTTGTTTTATCAATACCCTTGTCCTCATGTAAAACAGGCTCTTCCTCGGGTCTTTTTTCCTTATCAGCAGTTCTTGACGGCTCTGTATCAGTCTTTTTTGGGGTAGCCTTATCCCCACGGTCTTTATCAAGACCCTTATTCATAATTGGCTCTTCCTTTTCTGCCACAGCTTCACCCGGCTTTACAGCCTTATCTGTGATTTGTGCTGACAATGGCTTATCCTCTGCATTTTCCTGCTTTTTTTCTGGCTTAACAGTGTCATATCTGTCCTCAACAGCCTGTTGTACTGTATCTGACGCCGTTTTGGAGTTCTCTGCCTTATGGTCTACGCTGTTATCTGCCACAGCACTGCACTCAGCCACTTTTTCATCTAATTGCTCTGTCCCTTTAGTATCATCAAAATCATTTATAGCCTGCTTTACAAATTCTTTTTCTATATCCTCTTTAGTAACCAGCTTTAGGGCAGGCTTATGTACAGGCTGTGGCTTTTCCTCTGCCTCAGCCTGCTTTTCTATTGGATATGTAGCTTCTTTTTTTACATCCTTAGCAGTATTGCTAAAGATTTCCTCCATAATAGGCTTTTCATCCTGATTGTCTTGTCCCAATTTAGCCTGCTCCTCTTCCATTGCTTGGCTCTCGGTAACAGTCATCAAATGCTTTAATTTTTGCAACCAGCTTTTTTTGTCATTATCCCTGCCCATTATATCATCTCACTTTGCTGTAAAATCCTATATATTAATTATCTCTGACGCAGCACATCATACATAAGGACACCTGCTGCCACAGAAGCATTAAGTGAATTTATCCTACCCTTCATAGGCAGTGATAAAATACCATCACACTTTTCCTTTACCAGCCTGCCTATACCCTTGCCCTCGTTGCCAATTACCAGTGCGATAGCCCCTGACAGGTTGGTTTGGCTGCTGTCTGTACCGTCCATATCAGAACCATACACCCATATGTTTTTTTCTTTTAGCTGGTCTATTACCGCTGGTATGTTGGTAACCCTAACAACTGGTACATACTCAACCGCACCAGCAGACGCTCTGCCTACAGTGTAGCTTAAACCTGCGCTGCGTCTTTTAGGCACAATAACACCATGTACCCCTGTACACTCTGCTGTACGAATAATAGCGCCTAGATTATGAGGGTCCTCTATTTCATCAAGAATAATAATAAACGGTGGCTCTCCACGTTCCTCTGCCAAAGCAAACACGTCCTCCAGCACAGCGTACTCCTTAACCGCAGCCAAGGCGACAATACCCTGATGCACTGCACTGCCACTTAAAAAATCCAGCTTTTTGCTGTCCACCTCTTTTATTGTTATGCCCTTATCCTTAGCCTTTGCCAGCAATACTGCTATACCGCCGCTTTTGTTACCTCTGGCAATCATAATAGAATCTATTGCTCTGCCACTGTTTAAAGCCTCGCTAACGCAGTTTCTGCCTGCAATAACATCTCTAAAACGCTCGCCTGTGCTATTGTCGTTTTCTTTACTTTTATTATCATTAAATTTATCAGTCATATGTTCACCTATTCTCAAAAATTCGGATAAATACTCCATTTTTACATATATGGATTTATTATAGCACATTTGTGGCTAATGTGTTATATATTTTATTGCAATTTTAATTATTTTTTTCACACCCCTATCATTGACGACCAAAATGCCTGTAATGAAGAAAAATCTAAATTAGGTATGCCGTAGGTACCTGTGTTAGGGTCACGAAAAAGGTCTATATGAGGGGGTGCAACAGTAAAGCTGAAATACATTGCAAAATATAATAATAGCATATACAGAGACAAGGTAAAAAACTGTCGAATTTCCTTATCTGATACAACAATATTGTAGGATATGTAAAAGGCAATACCTATCCACAGAAATACCGATATTATGTCAACCGCCAACACGCTACGACCTATTATACCGCTGTACAGATAATAAAACCCTGCTATTAAAACGCTCAGGGTGTATAGCCCCAGCACCTTTCCTATAACAAACCTTTTAAAATACGGTGCCGAAATTGCCAGCTCAATTATGCTCCACGCCACATATGGCATAGCAAAAATTTTTATATGCTCCCAAACACTTTCGTTTACTGCACCAAACAGCACACCGCATACTCCCCCATTCCAATTATACAAAAAGTGAAGCAATGCACCGCTTATAAATACAACAAATACACCAATAATTTCCAGCCTCTTAAACAAATCCTTTTTCACAAAAAAGCCCCCTGTTGTTCACCATAGCATCTGGTTATACTCAGCTTACAAATTTTTATCCCTTGTTTATTAAAGCTTAGTATTAGATGTATATGAACAGCAGAAGGCTAAAATACGCTAAAATATATTACATAACAGCAATGCAGCAAAAGCTCCTATAGCAGCCGCACTGCCTAACCGCAAAGCCCAGTAGAAAAAAACGTGCTTTTTCTTTATGGTAGAGGGGGCGTTCATTTTGTTCAGCACCTTTCGTGCCTCACGCTCTAACAACGCCCGTTGAGCACCGCTGTATTCAGGTCGTAAAACCAGTAAGGCACGTTCATAATACAGGTTTCCTGTGTCTGTTATTTCAATTATTTGTCTGTTAATTCCCTTTATCATAGTAAACCACCTTTGCAACATTTTGTAATATTTAACAATATCATTGTCATAATTTTCTGTTATATACAAAAACCGATTTAATTTTAGTAATGTTGAAACTATGTGGAAAACTATGAATTTTTATTCTTATTTTTCATTATACCCTTGGTAAACCTCTGTTTTTACACATAAATGTTGATAACTATGTGGAAAGTAAGGAAAACTACGTTAAAAACTATGATAAACAAGGGAAAATCTATGTTTAAAAGTTTTCCTACTTTTCCACATAGTTTTCCACAGAAGAAATAATTACAAATTGTTAAAATTATATTACTATAAGTTATTTTTTACGTGTCAATGCCAATAAAAGAATTATAATAAATATTTATAAATAGTCATAAAAGCTTGTAAGCCCCTTTCCAGCTGAATATTTTGACCTATTTCCAGCTTTTTATTCCATAATAAAATATTACAAATATGTTACTTTTGCTTGTCAATATGTTTTTTCCTATTTTAGTAAGATTGTTTAATTTCGTCATTTTGTACAACATTTCGACAAAAGCTCTCGTATATAAAAAAGTCACAAGGAAAATGAAATTCTCCCTGTGACCCTTCTAAAATAATGACTGTGTTATTTTTCCTCTATTTTATATAAGATATACTCTCTTAATATTTTATCTATTTTTATGGCATCAAAAACCTTAAACCTAATCACATCGTCGTGAAGATTAACAATAGTAAGTGAAGCATCACAGCTGTATGCCTTAATATCCTTGTAATCAAATGGAAACATTTTAATTTCCCCAGATATTTTTTGTAAAAAACAGACATGGTTTTCTGTGATTATTAACGAGCCTGTGTTTGGGTTACCGTACAGCTCTGCCAAACCGCTGTACAAGATATTCTCATTAGGATATCTAGCCTTGAAGGCGTCACAAAACTTCTCACCCTTTTTATTCAGCATAATCATAAGACACGTTACAAAAATTGGTATTACCTCTGCTGTCACTAAGACAGCTGTAACAGACCGTCCCATAAAAAAATAAACAAAGGGCAGCAGCACAAGCTCACAGATGATAACTCCAATAATAATACCCTTTTTCTGACTCATAAAAGCACTCCTAAATAATGTAATATAGCCTAACCTGCACAAAAATGGACGGGTATCCCCGCCCAAAAAAACAACAGCATAAATCCCCTGCCCCTTTAAAACAAATGGTTAAATATCTCCACCGATAAAAAACCGCACAAAAGACCTAAAACCAATCCACACAAAACATCCGTTAAGTAATGCACACGTAGATACAACCGTGAAAAGCCCATTAAAAATGCTAAAACTAATATAGGTATGCTGACGGCTGGCTGACAACGAAAGGCAGTTACCGCCACCACAGCAAAGGAAGCCGTAGTATGTCCCGATGGAAAGGAGTAATAACGTGGACGTTTTACAATCAGCTCATCATCCTCCAGCTTATTGCACGGGCGTATACGACAAACAACGTGCTTTATTATAAGCTCACCTGCTATATGTGCAATGGACAAGCCCACCAATATGTTAGCCCCTGTCATACGCCATGGCCTATACACCAAGAACGGTATGCAAATAGCAAACCAAATGAAGCCCTTGCTTCCAAGGGTAGAAATAGCAATCATAATTTTGTTCAGTATAGGGGTATGCAGCCTGCCTACCCAATTTATAATATTGTCATCCCAATATTGTATTCTTTCAAGCATATTAATTCCTCAATTTTTGACATAGAAACAATTATGTAGTAAAGCTTTAATATGTACACGGCAACATTATAACACAAACGTGTCTATATTAAAACAAGAAAAATGTAATTTTTGTATTAGTATAATATATTTTTAACCGTGTATTAAATGTGTTTTTCACCGTAGTCTAAAGCATATATCTATATTTCCTCCTCACCCTTAGCCTGTACAGACCTGCCGGTTAAAAACGCTACACTGCGTTCTATAGAGTCAATAGAAGTACCCCACTCCTGTCCTTCGCTGCGATAATCAAACATTGTGGAAAAATGGCTAATATCAGCCTTTAAGCTTTCTAGGTATCCCCCTGCCAGCTGTGCTGTTGCCTTGTAAAAGTCTGGCAGCCTTTTAGATGACACACCCTTGTTGGAGGCCGCCTTAATAAGCATTGTATAGTGTGGCAGGCAGATATATGGCTGTTCACTGTAAAGCTTTCTAAAGGCTTCATCATTTTCCCAGCTATTAAAAATAGTTTCCATCATATGTGCCATGCCCCACTTTATTTTGTCACATACAAAGCATCTGGTTTGCAGGCTTTCCAATGCCTGTATAGACTTTTTGTCAGGCTTACCCTTTACATTGGCTGGAACAAGCTCCTTGGACAGCTTTTCCAAATGGGTTTCCAACAGCAGAGCATTGGGCAAACGTTTACCGCTGGTTATCATCTGCTGAAAATGCTCATGACAAAAGCCTGTTTCGTTGGTTTCAACCCTTACACTAGGCTCCATCATGGCGGCACCTGTGATATATTCTACATAATTATTTTCCAGCATTGTCTGTAAACGGCACATAGGACAGCCATCCCTAGGAATAAACACATCATTAATAGGTATAGTACATATATCTTCACGCATATAAGGGCTACCTCTTTTCAGTCTTATTAGTTGTTTATATTGTAGCATAAGAATTGGGTGTATGGTATAATTAATTTTAAAAAGATTAAAGAAGGTGCTTTTTTGGATACAATAATCATTGATAATATAAAGGATTTCAACCTACAGCAAACCTTGGAGTGCGGACAATGCTTTCGTTGGGACATGGTAAAGGAGAACAGCTACAACGGTGTTGTTTTAAACAAGGCTGTTAATGCTACACTGAATAACGGAGCATTAACTATTACAGGCTGCTGCCATAGCCATAAGGATTTTTGGCTGGACTACTTTGACCTAAAGGCAGACTATGGCAAAATACGCCATGATTTAAGCTTAATACACCCCACATTAAAGGAAGCCGCTACCTATGCCCCTGGTATCAGAATACTTAACCAAGACAAATGGGAGGCGTTATGCTCCTTTATAATTTCTCAAAACAACAACATACCCCGCATAAAAGGCATTATCAGCCGATTATGTGGTGAATTTGGCAACAAAATAAGCGACAACGCATATACCTTTCCTACACCACAGGAATTAAAAAATGTAACTATAGATGACCTACAGCCCTTACGCAGTGGTTTTAGAGCTAAATACATTGTAGACGCTGTTGAAAAGGTTAACAGCGGTGAGGTATGCTTAGACCGCATAACGACCTTACCCTTGCCCGAGGCTAGGGAACAGCTTATAAAAATCAAGGGTGTTGGCGTAAAGGTGGCTGATTGTACGCTTCTGTATGGTATGCACAGACTGGAATGCTTTCCCATAGATGTATGGATGCGTCGAGCAATGGAGGTGCTGTTTCCAAATGTAGCCCCAGAGGACTTTGGACAGTACGCAGGTATTGCACAGCAATATATTTTTCATTACAGCAGAATGAACCCCACCCTATTTGAGGAAAAATAATAATAAATTGGAGGCAGTAAATATGTATGACATTATAATAGTAGGCAGCGGTACAGCTGGTATGACCGCCGCTATATACTCGGCAAGGGCAAACAGGAAGGTTTTGGTTATTGAACAGCTAATATGCGGTGGACAAATAGTCAACGCTGAAAAGGTAGAAAACTACCCTGGTATTAAAAGCATATCTGGCGCTGACTACTCCATGACTCTGTTTGAACAAGCCACTGAACTGGGTGCAGAATTTATCTTTGCAGCGGTAACAGCTGTTACAAAGGATAATAAGGGCTTTACAGTAACAGCTGACAACAACACCTATGACAGTCACGCTCTCATAATAGCAACAGGTGCTAAAAACAGACCATTAGGTATTAACGGGGAAGAACGCTACATCGGCAAGGGCATTTCCTACTGTGCAACCTGTGACGGTGCATTTTACAAGGACAAAACCACCGCTATTGTAGGTGGTGGCAACACCGCAATAGACGATGCATTATACCTTGGCACCATGTGTAAAAAGGTGTACGTTATACACCGCAGAGATGCCTTTCGTGGCGAAGCCATAAAGGTATCTGCAATGAAAGAAAAGGAAAATATAGAGCTGGTTACGGACAGCATAGTTACAGGTCTGTTAGGTGACGACAAAATAACAGGTGTTACCGTAAAAAGCAAGCTTACAAACAAAGAAACAGCTCTTAATATTGATGGATTGTTTGTTGCTATTGGACAAATGCCTGACAATATGATTTTTAACAAGCTGGTTAACCTAGATGACAAGGGCTATATAGTGGCAAATGAGGACTGCAAAACAAAAACTGAGGGGCTGTTTACAGCTGGTGACTGCCGTACAAAAGCAGTCAGACAGCTAAGCACCGCCGCTGGCGATGGCACCGTAGCCGCTGTAACAGCGTTAGAATATATAACAGGTTTAGGGTATTAATGAAAATAAAATAGCTTGCATTTAGTTATTTTATATGCCAATAATGCATATTTCGTTATTTTCTTTAGTAATATATACAAACTTTCGACATTTTAGGCTATAATTCTTATGTAGAATTATAGCCTATTAGCGTTTGTGATACAATATCAACATTCTATACTAACGTATAACAAATATAATTATTTCACTTGGTTTGGTACTTATGTTAGCTATGTCCAGCGTTGGTGTATGCTCTGCAGCTGCTGCATCTCGCACCTATAACGGTGTTACAGCGGACTATCTTCTGTCTAGTGGAACTGGTACTAAAATGCTTATATATGGTGGTAGCGGTTGGAGATATGGTGCCATGGCATTTAGCAGTAACTACACAACAGACAGAAACTATTGGTCAAACAAGAAAAAAACATCTGGTAGCACAATCTCTTTACAAGAGAATGGTATCGGAAATAAAGTTCTTTGTGCTGGTATTGGTACAAATCTTAACAGCAACTGTTTTCTATTTAAATACAGTTAAGCACAGTAGTTAATCCAAAAGCATTAATAGAGTCAGTAGGTACACACCGCTGACTCTTATTTTTGTTTAATTAATACTATACTAAGCTTTAATAGAACAGCAGACAAGCTATGTTAACGTTTCATCTGTTGTTATATTAGAGATTATTATTTAAAGGAGTTTTTGACTTGAAAAAGACGATATATATATGCTTTGCAATGCTGGTAGCTGTAATATCTGTAATTAATTTTATTAATTTTTCTATCGAAACAAACGAGGCTATGTATAGGGATTTACAACAGGTTACCATTACTAAGCCTGATTATGTAAGCAATAAGGAATTTATTAATGAGCTGAAGACTGTTACAGCTGATAACAATACAGATATTATGACAAAAAAATATGACCTAAAAAGCAACACCCTAAGCTATTACAAAACCAACAACAGCAATGACTTTTTAGACATATCCGTGGAGGGCAACAGCCTTCTGCTGGAGGATAAGGATTGTATTTCTACAGCTAGGGAGGTTAAGGGGTATAACGTTATCCACCTATATATGACCACACAGGCGGGTGACACCTCCATATACAGCCTTGATGAGGTTGAAGACTTTGATCTGTCAAGTGGCGAATATTACCTGCAGCCTGACAAATGCGATATAATATCAGATATATTAGCTAATAAGAACTATAAGGTAGAGCCTTTTGAGCTGCCATTTATAACCACCGTTCGTCCTATTTTCAGCTATGCCTTATGTCCCATGCTATTAACCTTTGTCGCCATATTGTTTTACTTTTCCTCTAAAAGCAAGGAGGATATGTTAAAAAAGCTAGACGGGTACTCTAACCTAGATATTATAAAGGCGGGGGTTTTACCTATTCTGAAAAACCTTATTTTAATTTTCCTAGGTATACAGGCTGTCAATCTAATTGTATTTCAAATACAAAACCCAGGTATGCTGTTACGCTACATATCATTTACAATAACCTCTGGGCTTGCATACTATCTTGGTGCTATATTGTGTGTTTTAGTATTATCCTCTGACTTTGTATTCATCCATAACAGCACCGCCTATATTAAGGGTAAAGACAAAAAAAGATTTATCTTAATAATAAATATAGTTGTTAAGGTATGCTCTGTAATTTTTCTGTCTGCCTCAATGATTATTCCATTACTCTTTTTGCCCAGTGCTATTGGTACCTATTGTAATGCCAAGGCTGTGTCTGAAGCTCTGTCGCCCTATGTTTCCCCACGTTTGTACGGTTCAGAATCAGATGTTTCCTCTGAAAAAGCCAATGACAGATATAAACAGTTTTATTACAGTACGGTGGACGCGTTCCACGGTGTTTTTATTGACACCACTGGCTATGTGCCAACTGAATTAGGTACGCCTGTCCCAGAATATATACCAATGGACGACACCAGACGTAACTTTTCAGATGAGCTGTTAAACTACATAAGCTTTAATAACATTATTATTAATAAAAATTATTTGGATTTAAACCCCATCTTAAAACCCAACGGTGAGCCTATTACTGCTGCGGATTTTGACTCTGAAAAATTAAATATCTTACTTTCAGATAAGGAAACACACACAGACGAAATTGTTCGATATGAGAAATATATGACGCCGTTAGCGCTAAAATCCATTAACAAAAACACAACAGATATAGATGTTAACGTTATTTATTATAAGGCTGACCAGCTGATTAACCTGTACCAGCCGTCCTTAAACAACGATTTGGACGCCAGCAGATATGCGGTTAACCCAATAATAAAAATATTTTACGACGATATGGATTTAGAATATTTTAGCTTTAGCATTTCCAATAACTACTATTTGTTGGAAACAAAAACAGATGACCCTTATAACGAGCTGCTGCCCGTAATAACGGAATGTGGACTTGACAACACAATACAGGAGGTGGCATACGCTTCAGAAAATTATGACATAGTTATTAAGGATAAAATGCTTCAGATTATTTACTTTCTTATACAGGCACTGTTATATGGGCTGTTGTTTCTGCTGGTTACCGTATCGTATATTAAGATATATTTACATAACAACCGTGATATTATAGCAGCTAAAAAGCTGGCAGGGCAATCCTTCTTTTCTGTATATAAAATGTATTTTTATTTGATGTTAGGTATGTTTATAATTACCGAAATTGCCTTGCTCCTCATATATACCTTTTTTAACGGCAGCAGCCACCTAGAGCTGCATATAGGTATCCCCATTGCTATATATCTGCTGGAGCTGATATTATTTAGGATTATGGTTTGTAAATACACCCGTAAAAGTATATTAGAAATATTGAAAGGAAATTAAACAAATGAGTATAGTAACATTATCAAATATAAATAAAAGCTTTGGTGACCACGTTATATTTAAAAACTTTAACCTTGAAATTAAGGAAAATGACTTTGTATCTATAATGGGAAACAGCGGTACAGGTAAAACCACCCTTCTTAATATTATCGGCTTGTTAGAAAAACCAGACTCTGGTACTGTAGAAATAGCAGGAATAAAAAACGCAACCTTTGACGGTGCAAAGGGTTTACAGCTAAGACGCAATACTATTTCATATTTATTTCAAAATTATGGTTTAGTAGACTCTGAAACCGTAAATTATAACTTGAAAATAGCTACCAAGTTTCTAAAATACAGCAAGGCTGAGGAACGAAGCAAAATTGAGGACACGTTACAAACAGTAGGACTTGGGGGCTTTATTAATAAAAAGGTTTACCAATTAAGCGGTGGTGAGCAGCAGCGTGTTGCCATTGCAAAATTATTATTAAAGCCGTCCAAGCTGCTGCTGGCAGATGAACCCACCGGCAGCTTAGACGCTACTAACAGGGACGCTATATTGGATATGCTAAAGCTGTTAAATAATCAGGGCAAAACCATTATAGTAGTTACACACGATTCAGTGGTTAACAGCTGTGCAAAGACACATATTAAGCTGTAAACTAAATTTATTGCCTTTTATGTTTTCTAAAGTTCACTGTTTATTAACCTATTAGCCTGTGTTGTACTATATAATAGTTATTGGAAAATTAGCGACTTCACAATAGGGGTATACCCGTTAATTACAACACATTAAAGAGAGGTTAAGCAATGTCAAACTTTCGACAAAAATTTATGGAGTTTATGTATGGCAGATATGGCAACGACAAGCTGAATATAGCCTTGTTTGTCCTGTGGCTTATATTGTCCTTTGTTAATATATTTGTGCATAATATTTTCTTTTGGATGTTTACCTATGTGCCTGTGGCACTGGGTATTTACCGTTTCCTATCAAAGAACAGCTATAAGCGTAGTCAGGAAAACCAAAAATTCATGGTGTTGTTTTCAAAATTTTTATCGTGGCTGCCAAGGGCAAGGGCTTGGTGTTCACTACAGCTGCGCAAATGCAAGGATTTCAAAACTCACCGCTATCTAAAATGCCCATACTGTAAGGCAACCGTGCGTGTACCTAACAAAAAGGGTAAGCACACCATATGCTGTCCTAAGTGTCGTGAGGATTTTCATAAAAATATTTTGTTTTGATTATAAACGCTCTGCCATGGTGCAGAGCGTTTATTGTTTTATTATATTACCAAAACAAGGCAGCAATAGGTACTAAATTGTTTTCGGTATGTACCACAGCTTATGCTGTATTGACAGCTACAACGCAAAAAACTATAATGTATTATACAGAACATAAGTAATCTGTATCTGTGAAAGGATGTAAAATAAATGAAAAGTGAAAGTATTATTAACGGTACACAAAACGCACCGCACCGTGCCTTGTTTAATGCACTGGGCTTTACAACCGAGGAAATGAAAAAACCCTTAATAGGTATTGTCAGCTCATATAACGAGATTGTTCCAGGTCATATGAACATTGACAAGCTGGTGGAGGCTGTTAAGCTAGGTGTAGCCATGGCAGGTGGTACTCCTGTCGTATTCCCAGCTATTGCTGTATGTGATGGTATAGCCATGGGACATCAAGGTATGAAATACTCCCTAGTAACCCGTGACCTTATCGCTGATTCAACAGAATGTATGACCATGGCACATGGCTTTGACGGCTTGGTTATGATTCCAAACTGTGATAAAAACGTTCCCGGCTTATTAATGGCAGCAGCCAGAATGAACATTCCAGCTATTTTTGTCAGCGGTGGTCCAATGCTGGCCGGTACTGTAAAGGGCTGTAAGGTAAGCTTTTCTGCCGCTTCTGAGGCCGTAGGTGCATATGCCGCTGGCAAAATATCTGAGGATGAGCTTACGGAATATGAGGAAAAGACCTGTCCTACCTGTGGCTCATGCTCTGGTATGTACACAGCTAACTCTATGAACTGTTTAACAGAGGTTTTAGGTATGGGACTAAAGGGCAACGGCACAATCCCTGCTGTTTACTCTGAAAGAATACGTCTGGCTAAACACGCCGGTATGCAAATCATGGAGCTTGTTAATAAAAACATTTGTCCTAGGGATATTATGACAAAGGAAGCCTTTGAAAACGCTTTAACAATGGATATGGCACTAGGCTGCAGCACAAACAGTATGTTGCATTTACCAGCTATCGCTCATGAAGCTGGTGTTAACATTAATCTAGACATTGCCAACCAGCTAAGCGACAAAACACCTAACCTATGCCACCTAGCACCAGCTGGCCCTGACCATATGGAGGACCTGAACGAAGCCGGCGGTATATACGCTGTTATGAATGAAATTAATAAGCTTGGTTTGTTACATACTGACATTATGACCTGTACTGGTAAAACAGTAGGTGAAAACATAAAGGGCTGTGCAAACAAAAATACAAATGTTATCAGACCTGTGGAAAATCCATATAGTAAAACAGGTGGCATTGCCGTACTACGTGGCAACCTAGCCCCAGACTCCTGCGTTGTTAAGCGTAGTGCCGTTGCACCTGAAATGCTTATACACGAAGGTCCAGCACGAGTATTTGACAGCGAGGAGGATGCCATGAACGCTATTAATAACAACAAAATAGTAGCTGGCGATGTGGTAATTATACGCTATGAGGGTCCAAAGGGCGGTCCTGGCATGAGAGAAATGCTTAACCCTACCTCCGCTATAATGGGCAGAGGCTTAGGCAGCACAGTAGCCCTAATTACTGACGGACGTTTTTCCGGTGCTACACGAGGAGCTGCCATTGGTCATGTATCCCCAGAGGCTGCCGTAGGAGGTAACATCGCACTAATAAAAGAAGGCGACATAATCTCCATAGATATTATGGCTAACAAAATCAATATAAAGGTTTCTGACACAGAGCTAGAGACTCGCAGAAAAGAATGGACACCAAAGCAGCCTCGTATTACTACTGGTTATCTGGCTCGTTATGCAGCTATGGTAACATCAGGAAATACAGGTGCTATACTGGATGTTAAGTGATTTTTTAAGCTTAAAAAGCATATTAAAAAAAGGTGATTTTTTAGTCGGGACAATGTAATGTTGTCCCGATAGCTTTAAGGCTTTACCAAGGAGAGGGTTAACAATGTCAATGATTTTTGATGCTCATGCTCATTATGATGACAAGGCATTTGACCAAGACCGTGACAGCGTTTTACAAGCCATGCCGTCAAATGGTGTTGGTAAAATAGTTAACGCAGCCGTGGATATTGAAACATCTAAAATAGGTATAAAATATAGTGAGGCATATGGTTATATATATACTACAGCTGGTGTACACCCAGAATGTGCGGCTGCTGTACAGGCGGATTACATTGACCAGCTTGAAAAGCTGTTACAGCACCCAAGGGCTGTTGCTATAGGAGAAATCGGGCTTGACTACTACTGGAAAGAGGTTCCTCGTGATATGCAAAAAGTAGTTTTTGAAAAACAGCTACAGCTGTCAAAGGATTTAAACCTGCCCGTTGTAATACATGACCGTGAGGCTCATGGGGACACAATGGACCTGCTGCGAAAATACAAGCCAGCCGGTTTGGTACACTGCTTTTCCGGCAGTGTAGAAATGTGCCGTGAGGTGGTAAAGCTAGGTCTGTCAATTAGCTTAGGCGGTGTAGTAACCTTTAAAAACGCACGTCACAGCGTAGAGGTAGCACAGGATATACCACTAGATAAGCTACTGTTAGAAACTGACGCACCATACCTTTCACCTGTACCATTTCGTGGTAAACGTTGTGACTCCACCATGATACGCTATACAGCACAAAAAATAGCGGAGGTTAGGGGCATGGACGTTGACCAGCTGATAGGTATATGCTACGATAATGCCTGCCGTTTATATGGAATATAGCTATACACAGCCACATAGGAATTATTTTTCCTTTGTGGCTGTATTTTATATATTTTAACACAAATTTTAAGGATTATAGCTTAGTGATTTTTATTCATTAGGACAGCTTGTGGGCTGTTCAGCTTTTAGAAATTTTATGGTGCAGTGCTTATTATTACTAAGGGCAGGTTTTTATATTTTTTTACTGATAATTATAGCATCCCATAACTCTACAAAATACTTTTAAATGCGTCAAAGATAATGAACACAAATTTCATATTTTTCTATTATAACACATGGGCTGTTTTCAGTTATGCACTTTGTACAAAAAAACTCATTTTACACGTCTGATAACTATTGCAAAATCTTCCTAAAGCATATATAATATTTATTAAGATTGACCGTATAATAGTGTTTTTAGGAGGTTTTAAAATGAACGAGCCTTTAAGATATTTATATAACGAAAGCTACTTGGAAAAGGTTGTCAACAGCTGTAATGATTTTCCAGGCGGTTTGCTTGGTCCTCACATTACCCAACGTGGTTTAGTTATATCCGTATTTAACCCTCAGGCTAGACATATACAGATTATTGATAGGAACAACGGACGTGTATTTGATTGCAGTCCAGTTACGGATAACGGTTTATATGGTGCTTTAATAGGCAGCAACACTACCATTGACTATTTTCTTAGAATTTTCCCATACTATGGTGAGCCATATGACACAGAGGATATATATAACTTCCCTGTGCAGACAACAACACAAACTGGATATCTATTTGGCAATGGTGTAAACTACAACATTTATGAATGGCTGGGTGCACATTTAAAAACCATAAAGGGTATCAGCGGTGTTCTGTTTACCGTTTGGGCACCAAACGCACAGCGTGTAAGCATTGTAGGCAACTTTAACAACTGGGACGGACGTATGCACCAGATGAACAGAGTACACGACGTGGGCATTTTTGAACTTTTCGTTCCATATATGGAAGCTGGTGAAATATATAAATACGAAATAAAAACACCCGAAGGTCTGCCAATCTTAAAAACAGACCCATTTGGCAACTATCAGCAATTAAGACCAGACACAGCCTCTATTGTAGCTGATTTAAGCAGCTACTCTTGGGGTGACAATAGCTGGATAGAAAAAAGAAGCACCGACAACACCTTTGAAAAGCCTATGGCTATTTATGAAATGCACCCTGGTTCATGGCGAAAAGCTGGAGTAAATAAAGATGAGTTTATGAACTACAGGGACATAGCCCCTGTGCTTGCTGACTATATAAAGGAAATGGGATATACTCATATAGAGCTAATGGGTATCGCCGAGCATCCCTTTGACGGCTCGTGGGGTTATCAGGTAACGGGGTACTATGCCCCTACCTCACGCTATGGCACACCAGAGGATTTTATGTACTTTGTGGACTATATGCACCGTAATGGCATTTATGTACTGTTGGACTGGGTACCTGCACATTTTCCAAAGGACGCCCACGGTTTAGGCAGATTTGACGGAACGTGCTTGTTTGAACACCCTGATCCCCGCCGTGGTGAACATCCGCAATGGGGAACATATATCTTTAACTATGGCAAAAGCGAGGTTAAAAACTTTTTGATAAGTAATGCCCTGTTTTGGGTAGAAAAATTTCACATTGATGGTCTGCGTGTAGATGCGGTTGCATCTATGCTGTATTTGGATTACGGCAGAGAAAACGGTAACTGGTTACCTAATATAAACGGCGGAAACGAAAACCTAGAGGCTATGGAGTTTTTAAAGCACTTAAACTCTATTATGGATAAAAGAAATCCAGGTGCTTTGGTAATAGCAGAGGAAAGCACCGCTTGGGCTAATATTACTAAGCCCCCAACGGAAAACGGTCTTGGCTTCACCTACAAATGGAACATGGGTTGGATGAATGACTTTTTGTCCTATGTTTCTACTGACCCACTGTACAAAAAGTTCCAGCACGACCAGCTCACCTTTAGTATGGTTTATGCTTATTCTGAAAAGTTTATACTTGTACTGTCACATGACGAGGTCGTTTATGGCAAATGCTCTATGCTTAACAAAATGCCTGGAGATATGCCACAAAAATACAGTAACCTACGCACCACCTATGGATTTATGTTTGCACACCCCGGTAAAAAGCTAATGTTCATGGGACAGGATTACGGTCAAAACGATGAATGGAAGGATACCATGGAGCTTGACTGGTTTCTGTTGGACGAAGAACCACACAAGCAAATGCAACAATATGTTAAAGACCTGCTGCATTTATACAAAAATGAGCCTGCCTTTTACCAGCAGGACTATAACGAAGATGGCTTTGAGTGGATAAGCAAGGATGACCGTGAAAACAGTCAGGTAAGCTTTGTTCGTAAAACATCTAGCGGTAAGGGCAACCTACTGTTCATCTGCAATTTTACACCTGTGGAAAGACTGCACTTTCCTGTTGGTGTGCCATGCAGTGGCGTGTACACTAATATTTTCACCAGTGACAATGAAAAATACGGCGGCACAGGCTTGTGCAAAAGTCAAACGCTTACAGCACAAAAGATAGAACACGACAGCCGTGATTACTCTATACAGTACGATATGCCACCATTGAGCATAACTGTTTTTAAGTACGACTATGTAGATGACAAAAAGATAGAGGCCGAACGCAAGCTGGCAGAAGAAAAGCGTATAGAGCAGGAAAAGAAATTGGCAGAAAAGAAGATGCTTGAGGAACAACGGGAGCAAGAAAAGGTAGAACGTTTAGCACAGCTAAGACAGCGTGAGGAGGAACGAAAACAAGCCGAGCAGACTCGTGTAGACGAGGAACGTAAGCAAACCGAAAAGGCAGTAGAGGAAAAGAAAAAGCTTCAGCGAAAAGCCACTAAAAGGGTGGACACAAAGCCTGCCACTAAGGCTACCTCCAAGGCAACAGCTGAAAAGCCTGCCACTAAAACCACAGCCAAGGCAACGGCTGAAAAGCCTGCTACTAAAACCACAGCCAAGGCAACGGCTGAAAAGCCTGCTACTAAAACCGCCGCCAAGGCAACAGCTGAAAAGCCTGCCACTAAAACCACAGCCAAGACAACAGCTGAAAAGCCTGCCACTAAAACCACAGCCAAGACAACAGCTGAAAAGCCTGCCACTAAGACTACAACCAAGGCAACGGCTGAAAAGTCTGTCACTAAAACCACAGCCAAGGCAACAGCTGAAAAGTCTGCTGCTAAAACCACCGCCAAGGCAACGGCTGAAAAGCCTGCCACTAAAACCACAGCCAAGGCAGCAGCTGAAAAGCCTGCCACTAAAACCACAGCCAAGGCAGCAGCTGAAAAGCCTGCCACTAAAACCACAGCCAAGACAACAGCAAAAAAGAAATCGCCAACAGATAAAAGGTAATTTAAAATGGAGTTGGGGGCGATGAATAACCACCGTCCTCCCTTTCGCTTGTTCAAGGATGTGCCTATACCTTGTATGGGGTTTCTGTTCCTTAGACCAAAGGTTTACCATCCAGCCTCCTTGGAAATTCACCTTACGGCAGACACCCTTGTCTTTGGTTATGTTTTCTCCACTACTAAAGCATACTAAGGACTTTCACCTATTATATTATGCCCATGCTGGGCGAAGCAAAAAAGCTCATATACCAAAGAAAAAGGTATGTGAGCTTTTACATTTTAAGCAGTAAATCCTATCACCTTTTTCCATACCCTCTATCACATATTTTATTGATTTTTACCCATAACAAAACGGCAGCATACAAAAATGTACACTGCCGTTAGAACCTATTTTTTATGCACCCTGTGAAATAATTGCAATTAATATTGTAAAATAGTGGAACACGCTACCTGCTATGGTGAACAAGTGCCATATGGAGTGAAAGTATTTTAACCTTTTTAAAAGGTAAAAAGCTATTCCCACGGTATAGAACAAACCACCCACCCCTAAGAAAATCAGGGAAATAGTGGGCATACACTCCAGCAACGGCTTTACCGCCAGCACGATAACCCACCCCATAAGAACATAGCACACCATATTAACCTTTCTGTACCGTTCTAAATCAATGGAGTTCAGTACAATTCCTACTATTGCCGCCGCCCACACTACGCCAAACAGCGTCCACCCAAACCAGCCACGCAGACAAGCAAGGGTCAAAGGGGTATATGTGCCAGCTATTAGAAAAAATATAGTGTTGTGGTCCATAATCCTAAAAAAAGTTTTTGCACCCTCGTTAGTGATTGCATGATACAAGGTAGACATGGTGTACAGTATAATTAGTGAAGCACCAAAAATACATGAGCTTACCACCGCCCACACATCAGAATAAATAACCGAGCATACAATTAGCACCACAGTACCCGCCACTGATAGCAGGCTGCCTACACCATGAGAAACCGAGTTAAAAATCTCCTCACCTAATGTATACCGTTTATTAAGGGGAGTTTTTGTATGTGGCAAATCTTCCTTACTCAATTATATTACCTCCAAAGGCTTCAACCGTCAGCGTTAAACTCTTATCGTCGCAGTTTATGCTGTATTCGTTTGATTGTCTGGTGACTGATATTTCTGTATATTGACCCTTAGCGTCTTTTGATATGCCATCATCAGTATATAGCACATACCTTGCAGAATCCTGTACAAGGGCTAATACCTCTAACTGTGTACAGTCCAGCTTTTCAGTGGATAAAGCAGATTTCACCATAGGTAAAGCTCCGTTTTCTTTTATAAACAGAGGCACCTCGCTAAGCTCCACATTAATGTAGTGATGACCTTTTTTCAGCACCTCACAGGTATAGCTGTCACCACGCATTTTTACAAACAGCATATTCTGTGGCAAATAAACATATCTTCCATGTGCGTTCTGCTTGTAAACAGGTGCTATCATTATGCTGTCGCCTACCATCAGCTGGTCTTCAACCTGCTTTGCCATATTATCCCTTGGATAATCAAAGGCAAGTGGTCTAAACATCATTTCATTATTTATATTAGCCTTCATAAATTCGCTGTACAGATATGGTATCAGCTTATAACGAACAGAAATAATATCCTTAAACCAATCCTTGTTTTCAAACAGGTAGCACTCCTGTTCTCTGGTACCTATGGCTGAATGGTTACGCATCAGAGGTGTAAACACACCCAATGCCAACCAACGCAATACTAAATCCTCCGTTGTGTTAGCACCAAAGCCACCAATATCCGACCCTATATACATAAATCCACACATATTTAACCCAGGCAGCTGTTTTAAGCACAGCTCAATATGTGACCACCATGACTGGTTGTCACCTGTCCATATACCGCCATAACGGTGCATACCAATATATGATGAACGGGAAAACAGCAGTAACCGTTTATTAGGTGCTATGGTATCAAATGCTTGTGCTGCACTTTTTGTCATGTTAAAGCCATATATATTATGCACCTTGTCATGACGCACCATTTTACCGTCTATGCTGTGGTAAAAGCCCTTGTAATCCTCTAACCCGCTAAAAACATCACGCAGTTCAAAATAGCTGTTAATATCCAGATTTTTGTTTCGATATTCGTCTACCCGCTCCCACGCCTTATCCAATTTGTTTTTAGAGTAGAATATAGCAGGCTCGTTCATATCGTTCCAAAAGCCCTCTATGCCCGTATCTGTCAGCACCTTGTACTTGCTGCCAAACCACTGTCTGGCTTCATCCTTTAAAAAGTCCGGAAAATGCGTAAGACCAGGCCACACAGCAGAAATAAAATCGCTGCCATTTTCGTCCTTACAGAAGTAGTTGTTTTTAACACCCTCCTCATACACGTCATAGCCCTTTTCTATCTTTACACCAGCGTCAATAATAGGTACTAATTTTATATCCTGTTCCTTCATTTCAGCTACAAAGCTTTTAAAATTAGGGAACTTTTCCTCATCCACAGTAAAGTCCTTGTAGTCCGTCATATAGTCAATATCCATATAAATAGCATCTATTGGTATGTCGCTGTCCCTATAGCCCTTGGCTACCCTTCGCAGGTCATCGGCTGTTTTGTAGCCCCAACGGCTTTGCTGAAAACCAAACGCCCACCTTGGGGGAGCATAGCCCTTACCCACCATTTTTCTAAACTGCCTTACTATATCCTTTTCGTTGTCACCTGTTATTACATACAACACTAAATCCTGCTCCTGTGGTGTAATGACAAGGTCATTAAGTGCTGTATAGCCAATATCAAAGGTTACACCCGCTGGTGTATCCACAAACACGCCAAAGGTTTTTGCACCGCTAACTATTATAAAGTTGTGCGCACCATACAGTGAGTTCTTGCTTTCCGTATGCACTGGGTCATCAGCACAAAAGCTAGTATATGACCAGCCACGCTTGTTGATTCCCCTTACACTTTCTCCTAAACCGTAAACTATATCATTTGCACTCATTTTATAGGAAAAACTAATTTTATCCTCTGCCGTTGACATATTTAACAGCTTTAGGGCTTCTGATGAATCCTCCAGCTTTTCTACTGTTGCCTGTGTTTCAATGGGTGTTCCATAGGTATATTTAAAAATCATAATTTTAACTTCCCTTCTAAACCTATAATTTATTATATATTAACGCTAAGCTTTAAAAAATGACAAATAATCCATGGGGATATTTTTTAATCTGCCGTCTGGTTAATGCTGAGTATAAGTTAATCTGCACCAAAGCCATTAATGTTGCTTTACCCTGTTGGGTTTATAGTCAATACAATTTTACGCCCTTGCAAAAGCCATAAAATGACTATATAATTATAACACACTTATATTACACTATACAGGCAGAAATATGATGAATTAACTAAAAACTTTTTTGGATATAGGAGGTCTTTTTTTTGGAGAATAAGGTTATTTTAACAGCGGACAGCACCTGCGATTTGACAACAGAATTATTGCAGAAATACAAGGTACATACTATACCGTTACATATCAATTTAGGTGGCAGCAGCTATTTAGATTTGCTAGATATTACACCAGATGATATTTATAAAAACTTTGGTGAAACAGGTACTTTGCCAAAAACAGCCGCTGTAAACACTCAGGAATACATAAACGCACTAAAGCCATACATAGACAAGGGCTATGAGGTGGTTCACGTTAATTTGGGCAGTGCGCTGTCAGCATCCTACCAAAATTGCTGTAATGCAGCTAAACAGCTAGGTGGTATATATCCTGTAGACTCCTGTAATCTATCCACAGGGTCCGGACTGCTTGTTATACAGGCAGCACAGCTAATATCCCAAGGCTGCAGTGCCAAGGAGACAGCTGAAAAAACTCAGTCAATGGCACATAACAGCCATGGCAGCTTTATAGTTGACCGTTTAGAATATTTACGAGCCGGTGGCAGATGCTCTGCTGTAGCTGTACTAGGTGCAAACATATTAGGTATAAAGCCCTGTATAGAGGTTGACAACACAAACGGCAGTATGTCAGTGGGCAAAAAATACCGTGGCAGGCTGACAAAGGTACTGACCACCTATGTTGAGGAACAGCTAAACCGATATAATGACATTGACACAAGCCGTGTGTTCATCACCCACGCAGGCATATCGCAGGACATGGTTGACCATGTTTATAACATATTAAGTAAAAAGCACATCTTTGATGAAATTTTAGTTACTCGTGCCAGCTGTACAATATCCTCACATTGTGGGCCGGATACACTGGGCATATTGTTTATGACAAAATAAAATGCAAAAAGGGTGCTACCACACAGGTAACACCCTCAATTTTTTATTCTTTATAGAATAATCTCGCCCTGTGCTGTAAAGCCTAAACCAGCAGCGTTTGACTCGTCTGTGTCAACGTGCATAGCAGGTGCAAACTTCTCACTAACACGAACCACTACATCACCAAACACCAAGCTTCTGCCATCAGCATTAGTTTTAACAGATACAATCTGCTTGTCATTTACGCCAAATTCCTCCGCTGTTTTTGGGTCAAGGTGAATATGCCTTTTAGCGGCTATAACACCCTGTGCCAGCTCTACCTCTCCCTTGGGACCAACCAGCCTGCACCCTGGTGTACCATCAATATCCCCTGACTCACGAACAGGTGCAGCAATACCCATTTTTCTGGCATCAGATAAAGAAACCTCTACCTGTACAGCAGAACGTACAGGACCTAAAATACTCATATTAAACTCACCCTTAGGGCCAACCACTGTTACTTTTTCAGCACAAGCAAACTGACCAGGCTGTGACAAATCTTTTTTATTTGTCAGTGTTGCACCCTTGCCAAATAATGCTTCCAGCACCTCTTGTGTAACGTGCAGATGACGTGCAGATGTTTCTACCAATATTGTCTTATTCATAATAATACCACCATTCTCCCCACCTATACACCCTACAGCCTGTGGGGGGATAGCTGTAGGTGGCATTCCAATATTTTTCATATACATAAATGCTATACCATAATTTTACAACGACTTCAGGATAATTTCAACCTTTATAATAAATTTCCAAATGCACCTTGTGGATTTTTCTACTTATAGATGTTAAAATAGCCTTGTAAGCTATAATAAAGTAAAACTACCGAAGGGATTGAAATAAATGATAGATACATGGGATGAGCTAATCCATAAATGTAACAGCTGTACAAGCTGTGATTTAGCTAAAACTCGCACAAATGTCGTAGTAGGTGTTGGCAATAAAAATGCTGAGGTTTTGTTTATAGGTGAAGGTCCTGGGGAAAATGAGGATTTACGTGGTGAACCCTTTGTAGGGCGTGGCGGTCAGCTGTTAGACAAAATGTTAGCCGCCGTCGACCTAGACCGTAACAAAAACATATACATCGCCAACATGGTAAAGTGTCGACCACCAAAAAATCGTGACCCTTTGCCACAGGAACAGGAACAATGTCTGGGCTGGCTAAGAAATCAGGTACAGCTCATAAGACCAAAAATAATTGTTTGTTTAGGCAGAGTATCCGCTACACGCCTTATAAAAAAGGATATGAAAATAACCAAGGAGCATGGCATATTCTTTGAGAAAAACGGTGTATTATTAATGGCTACCTTGCACCCTGCGGCATTGCTAAGAAACCCCAATAACAAGCCTGATGCTTTTCAAGATTTTCTAAAGCTACGTGATAAGATAAAGGAAATATGTGACCACACCTATGACTAAACAAAACAACTAACGCTACAGCACCACTGGTATTTCTTCTATAGCAGTTATGGAGCTAGGAGTAACCTCACAGGCAAGGGCTAATATATGTACGCCCTTTGCCTGTGCTTTTTTTAACGCCTGTCCAAACTCCATGTGGGTGGTATAATTGGGGGTAAAATATTTTACATTACTCATTTGTACAATAAACACCACATATGCTGTATAGCCATTGTCCACTGCATCACACAGCTCCTCTATATGCTTTAGCCCACGAAGAGTGGGTGCGTCAGGAAACCTGACAATGCCATTAACCTCTAGGGTTACACCCTTTATTTCTGCTAAAATTTTCTCTTTGTTGGCTTCAATATAAAAATCAATACGAGAGTTACCAAGGGTGTATTCTGGTTTTATGACAGTAACATTTTTAAAGTAATTACTTTTATTTACCCATTCATTAAACACCTTGTTGGGTATTTGGCTGTCCATATTAATTAACCTGTCATCCTTATACACCGCTATAAGGTCGAAGGCGGTCTTTCGATTTGGGTTGTCGCTCTTTTGTACAAATACGGCCGCATTAGGTATCAGCAGCTCCCTGCATCGACCTGTATTTTTAACATGACACACCTCCACCCTGCCATTAATTTCTATATTGGCAATAAATCTATTTGGTCTGCTTTTAAAAAAGCCCTTGTAAATATTGGTATAATCCATAAGAAGCACTCCCTTTTTCCCTTATATAGATTTATTGTAGTACATAACGTGACATCCTGCCACCACCTACGATAACGCTTCCCATCTAATCATTATGCTATATAACCCTAACACAACAAAAGGCTTTCGCAAGTAGTATTTCTTGTTCCTTATCTGGATATATCCTAAATTTATACCCATTATTCAATGCTTTTGCCTATGCTTTTACATATATTTTGCAATGCTTTATAAGTATCATAATATAACAATATATGAACAATACTAATGATGATTATTATCTAATTTCATTTGTTCACCTGTCTTTAATACGATATGTTTCTGATTATACAACATAGGTTTTCAAACATCAATATTCTGAACATAATTTATCCCCACCTATAGCAGGCCACCGTAAATTGCAAAATTCACCTAAATTTAAACAATATATTAAATTAATCTGTTCGCCTTTACTTGAATATCACTAAATGGTATAATTACATCTAGTAGTTGACGAATTTTAACACACCTGAATATCACTGTTTAGTGGTATATAGCAAACTAATACTTTAGGAGGAATACATATTATGAAATGTCCAAAATGCAGCGAGGAATACGATAATTCCTTTGGTGCCTGCCCGTTTTGCGGTACGCTAAACCCCGGCACGTCACATGACAATGATGACTCTGCCCAAGCTGAACCCGCCGCCTTATCAGAGGAATCCCCCGCAGAAGGCTCTAATGAACAGCCCACAGAGAGTGAGGGCTACAACGACAATTATGGTGAAACACAAAACGAAACAGCTCAGCAGCCTGACGAATTAGACAGCAACGCCATAGAGGATAACTTTGGCAATGGCTACACACCACAAGAAGCCGCACCAGCTAACAGTATTCTCAAAAATAAGAAGGCTATTATTATTGGTGGCGCTATTGGTTTAGTAGTAATCATTGGCATCATCGTGGCAATTATCTTTGGTACAGGTGGTGCAAGCAACAACAAGCAGAACCTTAGCAGCAGTGCAACTGGCATAACTGCTACTAACCCCGATGGCACGCCTGTTGTAAATTCCACTAACCCTGATGGCACACCTATTGAATATGCAACCAATGCCGATGGTACAGTGGCAACCGACCCACAGGGCAACCCTGTGGTTATCACCAACCCCAACACCAACGGAAGCTCCAACAGCTCCAGCAATTCTTCTGCCACTTCCTCTGGCAATGACAGCTCTGCCAGCTCAAAGGCAGACGACAGCTCCTCCAAGCCAAACGATACATCATCTGCTGCAGCCTCTGGTGGTTCATCAACAGCTACACCAAGCAGTAACAGTGGTGACTCCGATAAAACAGTTGAAATCAACGGTCAGTCCTTTAAGGTGGGAGATAAGGTTAAAATTTCATTCTATATTAACGGGGTTTCAAAAAGCGTTGCTGGTATTAACAGCACTGTAAATTACAACTCCTCACTGCTGACCTATGAGGAGGATTCTATAGCTCTTCCTAATCTGCCTGGCTGTGTTTACAACACCTCTTTAGACAACCAAATACTGTTTAACGCATCAAACGTTACCTCTGGATTTGATTTTTCTGGTGAAACGCTACTGTTATCTGCCAGCTTCACCATAAACGATACATCTGCCACAGCTGACACCGTATCCATTAATTTAGTGGAGCTTTTGGATCAAGATACTAATGACATTAACAGTGATGAATATACAACTAATATAGTTATAGAAAAGTAATAATGTGTTTATTTATCACAAAAGCTTTTTAGTAAAATGAACATTTAGATTTAACGGCGAGGAGCTTTCTTCGCCGTTTTTTCATGCTAAAATATTGTGAAATAAACAATTAGTGTGCAACGATACAGCCCTTAAAAGCCCCGTCGTACTGTGTAGTGCGTTTTCAGGCTTATACTAATCCTCTGTTAAGGTATTTAATAATTCAATGCCCTTGGGTAATGCTTTGACTGTATCATCATACCAAGCCTGTAACGTATTTTCACCTCCGAGGTATTCTCATTAAGGGCAGGCACAAAACAGGGCAGCTGTGGCTTACACCTCAGCTGCCCTGTTTTTATATTTAAAACTTCCAATAAGCTATTATAGCTACCGCCGCATTATCCTCCGAACTCACTTTTCTTTGCCTCAATAACCTTTTGTGCTACCTGTGCTGGTGCATCCTCATAACGAGCAAAGCTAAATGTAAAGAAGCCTCTGCCCTGTGTAACCTGCCTGATAAACGTGGAAAAGTCATGCATCTCTGCCATTGGCACCTCTGCCTCAACCACCTGCATACCATCCTCACCTGGGGACATACCCAGCACCCTGCCACGACGCTTGTTAACCTCACCCATAACATCGCCCATATTATTATCTGGTACAGCTGCCATTAACATTCCAATAGGCTCTAACAGGGTTGGCTCTGCTGTTGGCATACCGTTTTTATATGCCATAGCGGCTGCCATTTTAAAGGACATTTCTGAGGAATCCACAGGATGATATGAACCATCATACAGTGTAGCTTTTATTCCCACTACTGGGTATCCTGCTAACGGACCCTTCTTAATGCTTTCCCGCAAACCTTTTTCAACGGCTGGGAAAAAGCCCTTTGGTACAGAACCACCAACCACACGCTGGGCAAACTCTAATGCTTCGCTGTCACATGGCTCAAACTCTATCCAGACATCTCCAAACTGTCCATGACCGCCTGACTGCTTTTTATGTCTGCCCTGTACCTTTACACTTTTACGAATAGTTTCACGATATGCAACCTTTGGTTTTTCCAAAACCACATCTATGCCAAACTTGTTTTTCACCTTTGACACGATAACATCTAAATGCTGTTCACCTAAACCAGAAACCAGCATTTGGTGGGTTTCTACATTGTTTTCCAGCTTTATGGTGGGGTCTTCCTCTGCAATTTTTAACAATGCCTGTGCCACCTTATCCTCATCACCCTTAGCACGAGGTACAATTGCCATTGTAAACGACGGTGTAGGATAGCGTACTCCGTCTAATACTACCTTTCGTGTTGGTGCACAAAGGGTATCACCTGTGATAGTACCTGTCAGCTTTGGCACAGCACCAATATCACCTGCACCTATGTAGGACATTTCCTCCTGCTTTTTACCCTTGATAATCATAACCTTACCTATACGCTCAGCGTTACCTGTACGCATATTAATCAAAGGGGTTTCCGGTGCTATCTTTCCAGATACCACCTTAAAGTATGACAGCTTACCTACAAATGGGTCGGCAACAGTTTTAAACACAACAGCTGCTGCTGCACCGTTTTCATTACAGGTTATTTCAACCGGCTCACCGTCCACATCTGTGGCTATTTCATCACCCTTTTCATCTGCATTAGGTGCCAGCCACGCCAAACCGTTTAACAGCTGGTCAATACCATAGGTATTGTGAGCATCACCACAAAAAACAGGAGAAATAGTACCCTCCTTAACACCCTTGCTAACACCTACAATTACCTCTTCGGGGGTAAATTCTTCACCACTAAAATATTTCTCAAACATTTGTTCGTCCGTTTCGGCAACTGCCTCATAAATAGCCGTACGCAACCCACCCAGCCTGTCACCTAGGTCTGGCATAGTTGTTTCTGTCATCTTGTTATCCTCATACTTATACGCCTTATACTCCAGCATATTTATATAACAATCTGCCTTACCATCTACTATAAACGGTACAACTATAGGACACACCGACGGGCCAAAGGAAGCCTTTAGCGTTTCAAATACCCTGTAAAATCTTGCACTTTCATCACAAAGTCCATTTACAAAGAAAAACCTTGACAAACCCGATTTAGTTGCCGCCTTTACCGCCTTATCTGTACCAACGTTAATACCATTTTTGCCAGACACTACTATTAATGCCGTATCGGCAGCTCGTATACCTTCACATACACCGCCCTCAAAATCAAAAAGTCCAGGGGTATCTATTAGATTAATTTTGTAGTTTTTCCATTCAATTGGTGCAACCGCTGTAACAACGGAAACCTTACGTTTAACCTCCTCTGGGTCAAAATCCAACACCGTATTGCCCTCGTTAATTTTGCCCAACCGATCTGATGAACCTGCCAAATATATCATAGACTCAGCAACAGAGGTTTTTCCAGAACCACCGTGTCCTACCAGAGCAATATTTTTAATTTTTTTAGCCTCATACTGTTTCAATGAAAATTACTCCTTTCGTTCTCGCCTTGTTTTATTATCAATTCTAAAACATAAAGCAAATATCACAATTTAATCTATTTATATGCCGATATTGTATCACATTTGCACACCTTTTTCAATGAATTTACTGAGATAATAAAAAATTCGCTTACAATTTACAATTATACCAGCTGAGTATTGTGCATTTTGTCTAATTGTGGAATTTAACCCTTTTGTTTTGTAAATTTAATTCTTGTTTGTTGTCTGTATTGCACAACAAATATGTACAAAATAAAATCCCCACCATAGCGGTGAGGATTAATGTTTTATTGTTGTAAGCTATTATTATGTAGCAGTAAGCTGTAACAGCCTAATCCACTACTGTTTTTAGATAAGCTACAACCTCTGCTTCTGTTGTCATTGACAATGCTTTATTAGCTATTTCGTCTGCCTGCTGTTTGCTCCAACGTGAAATCTGCTTTCTAGTGGCTAACACAGCTGTTGCACTGACGCTGTATTCTGACAAGCCAAATGATATCAACAAAGGTATTAGCATAGGGTCAGCCGCAGCCTCACCACACATACCAACCATAATATTTTGTTCTAAGCCACATTTAATAATATGCTGTATGCTCCTTAGCACAGCTGGATTAAATGCAGAATACAGGTATGCCACCCGTGGGTTGCCACGGTCCACCGCCATTGTATAGCCTGTTAGGTCGTTAGTGCCTATGCTAAAGAAATCCGCCTCCTTAGCCAACAGGTCAGCTATCATTGTAGCTGCTGAGGTTTCCATCATAACACCTACCTGCACATTGCTGTTGTACTTTCTGTTTTCTGCATCCAGCTCAGCTTTACATTCAGCTACCAATGCCTTTACAGCCCTAACCTCTTCTACACAGGTAACCAAGGGTATCATTATTTTTACATTGCCAAAAGCACTGGCTCTTAACAAGGCTCTAAGCTGTATTTTATAAATATCTGACCTTTGCAGGCAAAACCGAACAGCACGAAAGCCTAAAAATGGGTTATCCTCTTTATCTAATCCCATATATGGTATTTCCTTGTCACCGCCAATGTCCAAGGTCCGAATAATAACAGGCTTGTCCTTCATTGTTAACGCAACCCTTTTATACGCATCAAACTGCTCATCCTCTGTTGGCATTTCTGCATTATCCATAAACAGGAACTCGGTTCTGAACAATCCAACACCCTCACCGTCACACTCTAAAATTCTTGGAGCGTCCTGTGGTTTACCTATATTGCCCACCAGCTCCACCTTAATATTGTCAGCTGTAACAGTTGGCATACCTATATACCTTTCTAAAGCCTTTTTTTCTGCTAAATAGCTAAGCTTCCTCCTTGTGTACTCCTCTACCTGTTCAATTTTAGGCTGAGGGATAACCTCACCGCTGGTACCATCAACTATAACACTCATACCGTCGGTAAGCTTTTGTGTAGCACATGGAACACTAAGCACTGCTGGGATTTCTAACGCCCGTGCCAATATAGCGCTGTGTGATGCTTTGCCCCCTACCTGAGTAACAATGCCCACAATATTATCCCTGTTAATACCAGCTGTCATAGATGGTGTTAGGTCGCCTACAACTATAATTGTATTTGGTGGTGCTGTGCTAATATCCACCTGCTGTACACCAAGCAAAATGCTCACTATACTTTTTTTAATGTCTGCTACATCGGTTGCCCTTTGCTTTGTCAGCTCATCATCTGCCGCAGAAAACATGTCAATAAACATATCGCATATAGTTTCTACTGCTTTTTCTGCACATTCGCCCCCTGTAATCAGCTTTTCTATCTCGCCGTTCATATACGGATCCTGTATCATTAATATATGTCCCTGCAAAATCTCTGCTTCTTTTTCACCTAACGACTGTGCTATTTTGTCAGCCTTTACCTGTGTTTCAGCACAAAACTCCTTAAGGGCATTTTTATATCGTGCCACCTCATCGCTTATATTTTTCACCCTGACAGGCGTATAGTCCAAACTTTTTTCCGTCACCAGCATCACCCTGCCAATGCCAATACCTGCTGATGCGCCAATCCCCTGATACATAGAATACACACCTTTCTATAACCCTTGTATATAAACGGCTCTATGGATATTGTCCTTTATTATTCACCTAGCCCAGATTCTATTAACTCAACAGCCTTTGCCAAAGCATCTGCCTCGTCCTCACCTGTACACCTTATTTCTATCTCTGTGCCACATTTAATACAGGCAGCTATAATATTCATTAAGCTTTTTCCGTTTACATCATTACCCTTGACATTTAGAAAAACATCACTTTTATATTTCCCCATTGCGTTAGCAAACAATCCTGCCGGACGCATATGAAGTCCCTGTGCATTTGAAACTGTCAATTTTTTTGATACCATAGTAAAAACTCCTTTTTATATATTATAAATTATTTATTTGTTTTGTATTGGCAGAGCTTCAGTAGCTTTGTTTTTCTTTAACATAGCCAACAACAGCATACTAATAATAGAACCTACCAACAATGCTACTACATACCACAGAACATTAGTAACAACAGGGAATACAAACACACCGCCATGAGGTGCCATTAACCCACAGTTAAATGCCATTGATATGCCACCAGCTACTGCTGAACCTGCTATACACGATGGTATAACACGCAGGGGGTCTGCCGCTGCAAAGGGTATAGCTCCTTCTGTAATAAAGCACAAGCCCATTATATAATTAACCATAGCAGATTGACGTTCATCCGATGAAAACTTCTTTTTAAAGAATGTTGCACATAAAGCTATTGCAATAGGGGGTACCATACCACCTATCATAACAGCAGCCATTATGTCGTAGCCACCTGTAGCTAATGCCGCAGTACCAAACACATATGCAGCCTTGTTAAATGGGCCACCCATATCTATTGCCATCATTCCCCCTAGTACACAACCTAAAACCACCTTATATTCTGTTCCTAAGGAGTTAAGCCCGTTAGACAGTGCTGTGTTTACCCAACCAACAAAAGGATTAATGGCACACATAAATACACCCATAATTAAAATGCCTAGCAATGGATAAATAAGAACTGGTTTTATGCCTTCCATGCTTTTGGGTAAAAAGGCAAACACCCTACGCAGGAATAAAACAATAAATCCACCTGCAAAGCCAGCGATTAAAGCCCCTATGAAGCCTGATACCGCCGCTGCATCACCTGTAGGCGCCATAAATGTACAACCCAGTGTGGCAATAGAGCCACCAACAAAACCAACCGCCAGCCCAGGGCGATCTGCTATACTCATAGCTATAAAGCCGGCTAACACAGGCATCATAAACCCAAAGGCAGCACCGCCTATAGCTTTAAAAAATGCCGCTGCCTGTGTATATGTGCCAAAGCTACTGTCCTGTGGTGCACCTGCAATAGTATCTATTAAAAATGCTATTGCTATCATAATACCACCACCGATAACAAAAGGCAGCATATGTGACACACCGTTCATTAGATGCTTATATATTTGGCGTCCAACGCTTTCTTTTTCACCATCATCCACAGATATTTCACCACCTGCGTGGGTATATACTGGAGCTGTACCGCTGACTGCCTTTTTAATAAGCTCCTGTGGCTTTGAAATGCCATCAGACACTTTTACCTTAATAACCCTTTTACCGTTAAAGCGAGCCATCTCTACTTCTCGGTCAGCAGCAACGATAATCCCATCTGCGTCTGCTATTTCTTTTTTTGTTAGCACATTTTTAGCACCGCCAGAGCCGTCTGTTTCTACCTTAATAGAAACACCCATTTCTTTGCCCGCCTTTTCCAATGCCTCTGCCGCCATATAAGTATGTGCTATGCCTGTTGGACAAGCAGTAACACCTAACACTCTATAAGTAGCATTACTGTCAGCCTGTGTCTTAGCTTCTTCTCCGTATTTTTCAGTTTCTTTTTTGTCAATAATTTTCAAAAACTCTTTTTTGCTTTGTGCGTTTATCAGCTGTTTTCTAAAGCCTTCATCCATAAGCAAAACCATTAATCTGGACAATACCTCTAAATGCAAATCCCCGTTTGGTGGTGCAGCTATCATGAACAGTATATCAGATGGTTTACCGTCTACTGCTTCGTAGTTTACACCCGTTGGCACTGTAATAGCGGCTAAGCCTGCACATTTAACAGCGTCGCTTTTAGCATGTGGGATAGCAATACCGTAACCTACGGCTGTACTGCCCTGTGCTTCTCTGGCTAATATTGCGTCCTTGTACCTTTGTTCGTCTGCTATATTGCCCGACGCCACCTGTAGGGCTATAAGCTTTTCGATGGCTTGTTTTTTGGAATTAACCTTACTGCCTAGCTGTATACCTTGCTCTTTTAACAAATCTGTAACACGCATTATATTTTACCTCCTAAAACTTATTTATCAGCTGGTCAACCTTCTCCTTTGTGGCAACACCCTGTGAAAATGCAGTTGCACTGCCTGCGGCTGTACCCTTTCTTAACGCATACTGGTAGCTGCCATTTTCTAAATAACCAGCAATAAAGCCTGCAACCATAGAATCCCCAGCACCTACTGAATTTATCACCTTGCCCTGTGGTACTCCCATTTTTGTTACCTTATCATCATCATCTATCAGTATTGCACCATGTGCCGCCATAGATATAATAACGTTTTTTGCACCCATATCACGCAGCCTTCTGCCGTATAAAACCATTTCCGCCTCACTTGTCAGCTCCTTACCAAACATTTCCCCCAGCTCATAATTATTTGGCTTTACCAAAAATGGTTTATATTTTAACACATTAAGCAGTAAATCCTTTGTGGCATCTACAATAAAGAAAATGCCTTTACCACTTAGTCTTTCCAATATTCTCTCATAAATATCACTGGGCAAGGTTTTTGGTATGCTACCCGCCAACACCAAATAGTCACCGCTTTTTATTTTGTCCAGCTTACTATATAGGCTTTCCAATGCCTTTTCATTAATATTTGGACCACAGCCGTTAATATCAGTTTCAGCATCTGCTTTTATTTTAACATTAATTCTTGACAAGCCATTTTCCAGCTTTACAAAATCTGTTTTTACACCCTGCGTTTTTACACCCTGCTCAATAGCGTCACCTGTAAAGCCAGCTAAAAAACCTAATGCCACGTTATCTACACCTAAATTTTTAAGCACAATAGACACGTTAATACCCTTACCACCATACAGAACCTCCTCAGATATAGTTCTGTTAACCTGTCCTATATTAAGCTTTTTCATAAACATGACATAATCTATTGCGGGATTAAAGGTTACTGTATAAATCAAGCTAACACCTCCCTAACTACTGTATAATCTTCATAGCTTTTGTCTGACAGCTTATCTGTTATAATACATGCCTCATTTAGGTTGCCTACTGTTACCGCTGACACTCTGTTAAACTTTGTATGGTCTGCTAAAACAAATGTAACGAAGCTGTTGTTCCTAGCCTCCATTTTTATCAGAGCCTCCTCCATATCGGGGGTACTGTATCCGCTTTTGGCAGATATACTGTTTATTCCTAAAAAAGCTTTAGTAAAGTTATATTTTCTAATGTTACTAACACCCTCAGCACCTACAATTGCTTCCGTAGATAGCTTTAGCTGACCACCTATTATATATGCTTTCAGACCCTTTAGTAACAACGCCTTGGCGTGTGATATACCATTTGTTACAAAGGTAGCTTTAGTATCACCTATATAGTCAATCATCATGGCTGTTGTAGTACCTGCGTCCAAATAAATAAAATCCTCATCATTTATTAGGTTAGCGGCATATTTTGCAATAGCCTGTTTTTCCTTTATACACTTTTGTGCTTTTGTTTCAACGTCTTCCTCATATAACGAGTAGCTGTTTTCTATGACTGTTGCACCGCCATGCACCTTGTTTAGCTTTCCCATCTCTCCTAAAGTATTCAGGTCACGTCTAATGGTGGATTCGGAAGTGCCTAGCAAGCCTGTCAGCTCTGTAACTGAAACTGCTTTTTTATCCTGTAGTAGCTTTAATATTTTACTGTGTCTTTCTTCTGTTAGCACCGTAATCCCTCCTTGTGACTATATAATATCACATAAGTATATATAGTCAAGCATTTTCTTTCATTTTCTTTCACAATCAGTCATGATTAAGGTGAAATACCAGTCAACTCCGTTCATTTTATAGCTTTTTCTCCGTCATATTCCTCCAAAACCACACACTAACCTTTATGCAATATAACAACAGTATTTGTAATTTTCCACAACATAAACCGCAAAAAAATAGAAACCTAACCAAAGTTTTTTATTTGGTTAGGTTTCTGTAATTTTAAGGTAGGTTGATACTAAATGTTGGAGTAAAAAATATAATCTAGGAAAAATAAAATTTTTATAAAAGCAGAGCATATTTGCAAAAATCCTTATTAATTTTCATTTGCTACTCCTAAACATATCTAAAATTTATATCTCATCAATTAGCATATTTTTGTCCATATTAATTATAAGGCTAACTGCACCAATCGTTGTAACCTTTTCTTTTGATATGTTTTTCTGTAATAAAACAATATCACTCATAGATATACAGTGTACATCATTTACAATCGCTAAAACCATCTTTTGTGATAAATTTAATATTTCAGTTTTGCCAAGCTGCGTTGTGCGTGTAGAATATCCTTCATTGTTAGCTTTCCGTCAAAATCCAAATCACCGATAGTAGTATTACAGCTACACAAACGGTTAAAGGCTGTACGCAGCTGATAATATATGCGTCTGTTGTTGTATCATCACTTGAATTCGCTAGTACCTCTTCTGCTACTCTTAGCTTATCAGTAAAATCATTCCATGAATCATCACTATAGTATTTATTAGTGTTATCTTCTACTGATACAAAACCATATAGCCCCTTTAGCACTTCGTATCTAATCTTTAGATTATTAATAGCGTCTAATGTATCATTATACTATTCTAAATACCTTTCGTATGACCAAAATTCTGTGTGTGTCTCACACTGCTGAACAAGGCTATACACTTACATATATGGACTCATCAGTATACATATAATCTCATCCCCTGGATTTTTTAACAGTTTCTTGGCTTTCCAACGCAGTGTATCTATATCGTCATACGTTGGTCCGTTTTATACCTCCTCCGCATTAACAGGTAATGCAAACACGCACACACTTAAAATCATCATAACTGCTAGTATAATTGCTGTCATTCTTTTAGATTTTGTCATATAATCAACCTCTTTCTTTTTTCAATAGCTGTCGACACTATTTAATATATTAAAATTATATCACACAATGTATATAAGCTTCATTGCTATTTTCAATAATACATTTGTCATATTTTGTGATATGTCACAAAACCGCCAGCAAGATGAGTGTCCCACACTGCTGACAGCTGTTATAAAGCCATATTTAATTTTGTGTGATGACCATATGAGCATTATTACACCAGATAATCCTAAAAAAACAGCCCCTCAAAAGAGGGGCTGAAAACATTAATACATATTCAATTATACATATTTATTTTATTGGTCAGCAAACTTTTTTCTAGCTACTACTACCACCGCAGCTGCTAAGGCAAGCATTGCCAATAAGATCGCAACAGATGTACTGTCACCTGTAGCTACCTTACCTGTAGTTGTAGAAGAGCTATTATTTGTTGTTGAAGGACTTGTTGGTGCTTGTGTAGCTGATGTAGGTGCTTTAGAAGGTGCTTGAGTTGGAGCTTTTGTCGCACCTGTAGCAGGATCCGTTACAATTTGTGTAGCATCAGTAGGAACAGCTGTTTCTGGTTCTGTTGGAGCAACTGTTGGAGCTTCCGTTGGAGCAACTGTTGGTGCTTCCGTTGGAGCTACTGTTGGAGCTTCCGTTGGAGCAACTGTAGGTGCTTCTGTTGGAGCAACTGTTGGAGCTTCCGTTGGAGCAACTGTTGGTGCTTCCGTTGGAGCAACTGTTGGTGCTTCTGTTGGAGCAACTGTAGGTGCTTCCGTTGGGGCAACTGTTGGTGCTTCCGTTGGAGCAACTGTAGGTGCTTCTGTTGGAGCAACTGTTGGTGCTTCTGTTGGTGCTTCTGTTGGAGCAACTGTTGGAGCTACTGTTGGTGCTTCTGTTGGTGTTGGTGGCTCTGGTGCTGGAGTTAGACGATATGAACCCT
>CZCA01000518.1_pt1 | contig 43681 bp, 36 predicted proteins | sample 591981 | NCBI WGS metagenome assembly CZCA01 (sample SAMEA3556810, study PRJEB10932) | anaerobic digester metagenome | reverse complement strand
ACGGAGCTTGGCTACGCGGCGCCAGAAGAGAGCACAATCAAAGCGGGCATCGGCTACGCCACCCGCCTGTACGCTCGCCAGCCCGGCAACGGCCCCGTCACCGGCTACTACATCACACCCGATGCGCCGGATGGACTGCGCGGTGGCGGCGCTTTCCCCATCGAGGGCGACCGCTGGATCGTCACGCTGGCCGGTTACCTTGGCGACCACGCGCCGACCGATGACGCCGGCTTCCTGGCCTACGCCGCCACGCTGCCAACGTCCGACATCTACGACCTGATCCGCACCGCCGAACCACTGACCGAGGTGATGGTGCACAAATACCCGTCCAGCCTGCGCCGCCACTACGAGACGCTCAAGCGCTTCCCGGAGCGACTGCTGGTGCTGGGCGATGCGATGTGTAGCTTCAACCCCATCTTCGGGCAGGGGATGACCGTCGCCAGCAAGGAAGCCGCCGCGCTCGACGCGCTGCTGCGGGAACGCCGGTCGCTGGATGGGCTGTGGAAACCCTTCTTCAAGGCGGCGGCGACCATCGTAGCGGTGGCCTGGGAACTGACCGCCGGCGAAGATTTCCGCTATCCGGCGGCGGAGGGCAAACGCCCGGCAGGATTGGCGCTGCTCAATGCGTATGTGGGCAAGATGCACCGCGCCACGCATCACGATATGGAGGTCTACCGGGCATTCTTGCGCGTGGCGCATTTGCAGGCGCCGCCGACAACGTTGATGCATCCGAAGATCATGTGGCGCGTCTTACGCGCGCCGGGAAGATCGACGCCGACAAACCTGGCGACGGCGTCAAACAAGCCGTCGGCGGCGCGTGAAGCGGCGTAAATGCTCAGGCGCGGAGAGTGCGGTTCACCTGGCTCCTCCAGGAAGTCAAGCGCTTCCTGGAAGAGCGTCGTTTCGGGGTCAATCCGATTTCAAGACGCCAGCGCCACGTCGAGCGCCTGGCGGTGGATGCGGAAGTTGGCGGCGCGCGCCAGCACTTGCGCCACAAAGCGCTCCGGCACATCGACCAACGTATGCTGCTCCTCGATGTGGATGCGCCCGATCTCGCCGCCGGGGATGCCAGCGTGATAGGCAATCGTGCTCACGACATCGGCAGGACGCACGCCGTGCACCTTGCCCTTGCTGAGCGACAGGCTGACCATGCCGGCTTCGGGCGCACCGCGTTCCCGGCGGCGGCGCGGCTGTCGGTCGAAGCCGTGACGATGCTCGGAAGATTGGCGGTCGAACGCTGCGCGCTCCGGCGCCTGGCGGTCGGAGGGACGCGATGACCGCCGCTGCTCGCGCTGCGGGCGCCGTTCTTGCACCTCGTTGACCGGCAAGATCGGGCGCTGCGCTTCGTCGCCACGCACCAGACGCAAGGCGGCGGCCGCAATCTCCAACGGATCGTGGCCGGCCTCGACCAGCGTGCTGACCAGGTCGCGTTCTCGCCCCAGCCGCCCCTGGAGCAAACCGGCGCCCACGCGGGCGAGCAGCTCCGCCTCGCGGCGCGTCTGAATTTCTTCCACCGTCGGGATGGCGGCACGCTGAATGGTTGCCTTGATGAAGCCCTCGATGCGCGCCACACGCCAGCGTTCGTTGGGGGTAACCAGCGAGAGCGCAACGCCGCGCTTGCCCGCGCGCCCCGTGCGCCCGATGCGGTGCACGTAGACTTCCGGGTCTTCCGGCAGATCGAAGTTAAACACGTGAGAGATATGGTCGATGTCCAACCCGCGCGCGGCCACGTCGGTGGCGACGAGCACCTTGATCAGGTTGCGACGGAAGCGGTTCATCACGCGTTCGCGCTCTTCCTGCTCCAACTCACCGCTCAACGCCTCGGCAGGGAAGCCGCGCGTGGCAAGTTCGGCGGCCAGTTCGCCGGCGCCGGCGCGCGTGCGCACAAAGATCAGCGCGCTCGTGATCGGCTCGACCTCAAACAGGCGGGTCAGCGCCGCCAGCTTGTCCGCCTCGTAGACGAGATAGTGGCGTTGTTCGATGGCGGCCACCGTGACCTGCTCGCGCTGGATCGAGATCATCTGCGGGTTGCGCAGGTAGCGCTCGGCCAGGCGGCGGATTTCAGGCGACATGGTGGCGGAGAAGAGCGCCGTCTGACGGGCGCCGGGCGTGGCGCGCAGAATCGCCTCGATGTCCTCGATAAAGCCCATGCTCAACATCTCGTCTGCCTCGTCGAGCACGACGCTGTGCACCTGGCTGAGATCGAGCACTTCGCGCTCGATCAGGTCGAGCAGCCGACCAGGTGTGCCAACCACGACATCGACGCCCTTTTGCAAGCGGCTGATCTGGCGGCCGTAGGGTTCGCCGCCGTAGACGGGCAGCACGCGCACGCCGAGCGCACGGCCAAAGTCGTGCATAGCTTTGGCAACCTGCACCGCCAGCTCACGCGTCGGCGTCAGCACCAGGCTCTGGACGTGGCTCGTCTCCGGCGTCAGTTTGTGAAGAACGGGCAGGGCGAAGGCGGCGGTCTTGCCGGTGCCGGTTTGCGCCTGGCCGATCACATCGTGACCAGCGAGCATGATCGGGATCATGGCGGATTGGATCGGCGTCGGCGTGGTGAAGCCAAGCGCCTCGACGGCCTGCACCAACTGCGGGTGCAGGTGTAATTGGGAAAATGCGGTTGTCATCTCAAACTCCTTTTGTTGTCTTGATGACCCCGCTGCGCCGCGCATCCCTGACGGGAGCGCCCCCATGATGTTGGCGTCCACCAACAAAAAAGCACTCAGAGCACAGACATCCTGTGCTCGGACGAACCTTCGGAATAATCAAAACAAACACAAACAATCATTTATTCTGCTGCACAGTTGCAAGACAGAAACTTGATAATATCATACTTGTGTCCACAAGCGCGAAATTGCGCAACCACCATCGCGATCTATCTCCATACAACGACATCTGCAAGGTGCAGCGCCGCTATTCGCTCCGAACATGAAATACACCCTGCCTTCGGTGATATGTTGCCCCTCACTCCAGAGTACTGCTATACTGCGAAGCAACACGTCCTCCAACAACAGCCTGCTTTACGCAATCGCCAGGAAAGGAAACGACAGTGAGCGACATCAAGTTTGGCACAGATGGTTGGCGCGGCCGCATCGGCGATGACTACACCTATGCCAATCTGCGGCGCGCAGCCCAGGGTTTTGCCGCATATCTCAAAACGACCGGACGCCAGGGACCGGTGGTGGTGGGACATGATCGGCGCTTTTCGGCGGAGCACTTTGCAGCGGCGGCGTGCGAAGTGCTGGCGGGCAACGGCTTCCAGGTGTTGCTGACGCCCGGCCCCACGCCCACACCGGTGATCAGCTACAGTGTGCAGGCAAATCACGCCATTGCTGCGCTCAATATCACCGCCAGCCACAACCCGCCTGAGGATTGCGGTTTTAAGGTGCGCGACGAGAAGGGCGGCGCCATCGCCCCAGATGGCTTGCAGCAGATCGAGGCGCTGATCCCGGCGGCAGGCGACGAAGCTGCCATCTCGCGCGTGGCGCTGGCGACGGCGCTGGCCAATGGCCAGGTGACTTACTTCGACCCCAAACCCGCTTATCTGGCGCACCTGGCCGACTTGATCGACGTGACGCCGATTAAGAACGCTGGCCTCAAGATCGTCGTTGATAACATGTGGGGCAATGGCGCCGGCTGGTTGAGCGAGATTCTAGCGGGCGGCAGCACCGAGGTGATCGAGGTGCACGCTGAACGCAATCCGATCTTCCCGGAGATGAGCCGTCCGGAGCCGATCCCCCCGAATGTCGATGCAGGGTTGGCCGTCGCCCGCCGCGTGGGCGCCGACTGCGTCTGCATCCTGGATGGCGACGCCGACCGCTGCGGCTTTGGCGATGAGCACGGCCGCTTCATGGATCAACTGCGCGTCTACGCGATGCTAACCTACTACCTGCTGGAAGTACGCGGCGAGCGTGGCGCCATTGTCAAAACGCTGAGCACCACTTCGATGTTGGACAAACTGGGCAAACTCTACGGCGTGCCGGTGATCAACACCGGCGTCGGCTTCAAGTATGTGGCGCCCGCTATGATCGAACACAACGCCATGATCGGCGGCGAGGAAAGCGGCGGCTATGCCTTCCGCGGCCACGTGCCGGAACGCGACGGCATCCTCTCCAACCTCTACTTGCTCGACTTCATGGTGCGCACAGGGAAGAAGCCAACTGAGTTGTTGCAGATGCTCTTCGACAAGGTGGGCGCACACTTCTACGACCGCATCGACATCCGCCTGACCGACAATGCGCTCAAACAGGCCGCCCGCCAGCGTCTGGATGCACTCGATATCACCAACCTGACGCTAGGCGGCCACCGCGTGGTCGATCTGGTCACGCTCGATGGCTACAAGTTTCTGATGGACGACGGCGGCTGGCTCCTGGTGCGCTTCTCCGGCACCGAGCCATTGCTGCGCGTCTACACCGAGACAACCGACCAGGCCGCCGTGCCCGCCATCCTGGCGGATGGGCGCGCGCTGACTGGCGTCTAGCGCCATCCAATCGGAGCCGAATCTGCATGTCAGCGGTGAGACGCACGCACGGGCGTCCACCGCTGCTTTTGTTTTGAGGTTGGATGAAGTCGCCCCAGACCGGCAAAACTGGTATACTGCTATGAATCATGTTGCGCCATGCGCAGAGAGCATGTGCAATCTGACCTACTTTTAGTGATGATCGCATGTGATAAAATGAACAAGCAGATACGCATAATGTTTGATCAAATTTTAGGTATTGTTTGTGCAAGAAATGTCCAGGGCCGAGGCAGGCCAGCTGATCGATAGCCACTGCCATATAGATTTGCCGCAATTTGACGCAGACCGTACAGCTGTCATTGGCCGCGCGCGTGCGGCAGGCGTCAGGCTGATCGTCAATCCTGGCATTGATCTCGATCATTGTCGGCGCGCCCTGACGCTGGCCGATGCCATTCCCGAACTCTACGTGGCGATTGGCGTCCACCCCAACAGCGCCGACCAATTCGACGCCGCAACACTGACTGCCTTGCATCAACTGGCCAGGCGCCCCAAAGTTGTGGCGATCGGTGAAATCGGGTTGGATTTTCACTGGGACACCGTCGCGCCGGCGGTGCAAGAACAGGCGTTCGTGCGCCAGCTCGATCTGGCCGCCGAACTGGGATTACCGGTGATCATTCATAGTCGCGACGCCAACGACGCTGTAGCGGCCTTGCTGCGCACGTGGGTCGCAGGCGCCGCTTTCCAACACTCGCGGCTGGCGCAGCGTCCGTTTGCCGGTGTGCTCCATGCCTTTAGCGGCGACCTGGCGCTGGCCGAAGAAGCCTACACCTGGAACTTTGTGCTTGGGCTGGGCGGGCCGGTGACCTATCGCAATGCGCGCGACCTGCACGCACTGACGCCGCACCTACGTCTGGATCGCCTGATGCTGGAGACTGATGCACCCTACCTGACGCCGCACCCGCATCGCGGACAGCGCAACGAACCGGCCCATGTTGCGTTGGTGTGCGCACAGGTGGCGCAGTTGTGTGGTGCAACACCAGCAACGGTGGCGATGCAGACGACGGCCACTGCACTACGTTTTTTTGGTTTGGAGGATCGGCTCGGTGTTGATTCCACAACCCGTCACGTTGTCGCCCAGCTATAGAAAGCCCATGGATGCGACCCTTCGATCAACCGCTGTCGAGAGCACTCCCCAGAGCAATGGCGCGCCTGACGCCGCCGTCCTCTTTGCGCCGATCCGCCCTGGGATGCGGCAAGTCGAAGCAAAGCTACGCAATGTTGATTCAGCGTTGTTCGCCCCGTTGGCGGATGCCTTCATCAACCTGATCGGCAGCGGGGGCAAGCGGTTGCGTCCGGCATTGGCGCTGCTCACCGCCGAAGTGAACGGCGCCATCCAGGACGCGCCGCGGTACAATACAGTCGTTGCGCTGGCGGCTGCCGTCGAGATGTTGCACACCGCCACGCTGGTGCACGACGATGTGATCGACGGCGCCCTGCTGCGGCGCGGCGCGCCCACGCTCAACGCCCAGTGGAACGGCATCTCAACTGTGCTGGCGGGCAATTATCTCTTCGGGACAGCGGCGCGTTTCTCCGCCGAGACGCAGTCGATGCGCGTCATCGAGATCTTCAGCGATACATTGCGCATCATCGTGGATGGGGAGCTACGCCAGCTCAAGGATCGCTACGATTTTGTCCAGAACAAAGACAATTACTACCAGCGCATCTTCGCCAAAACCGGTAGCCTTTTCTGCGCCGCCACGCAAGGCGCTGCAATCCTCGCCCAATTGCCTGAAGCACGCATCAACGACCTCTATCAATTCGGCTACAACTTTGGCATGGCCTTCCAGATCGTCGACGACATCCTGGATTTCACTGGCGACGACGCCACCCTGGGCAAACCGGCGGGCAGCGATCTGCGCCAGGGCACGTTGACGCTCCCCTTCTTCCATTACTTGCAGCAACATCCTGACGCCGCCAGCGTAATCGAGATGTTGGAGGCCGCACAGATGGCCGCCGATGATGGCGACAGCGCCGCCTGGGATGACACGGTGACAACACTGGTCTACGATCTGCGCGCCAGCGCCGCCATCGAAGCAGCGCGCGAAGAGGCGCGCACATTTCTGCGCCGCGCGGTGGACAATCTGGCGGCGCTGCCCGATAACGTCTTTCGCCACTCATTGCAAGGATTGTGCGAATTTGTCGTGAAACGCACGTACTAATCGAGCTGGACGAGTGCTGAGGGGCGTGCACCACCGGTGTGTAGCAGCCCGACATCACTGAACCATAAGCGTCTTCTCCCGGTCCAACGCTCTTTGGCAACCCGCCCATTTCCAACGCAGCAAAGGAGCTTCGATGTCAACTGAGGATCCGCGAATTCTTGGGCTGCGCCAACGCCGCGCTGCGGCGCTGGCAGCTGGCGGCGCCGACCGCATCGCGCGTCAACATGCCAAAGGCAAAGGCACTGCCCGTGAACGCCTGGCGCAACTCTTCGACCCTAACACCTTCCAGGAATTGGGCATGTTGACGACCGCGCGCTGCGCCGAAGGCGAAGAACACTACCCCGGTGATGGCGTGGTGACCGGCTTTGGCTTGATCGATGGGCGCACTGTCTTTGCCTACGCGCAGGATGCCACCATCTTCGGGGGCGCGCTGGGCGAGATGCATGGCCGCAAAATTTGCCAGATCATGGATCGCGCCGTCGAGGCCGGCGCCCCCCTCATCGGCCTGATCGACTCCGGCGGGGCGCGCATCCAGGAGGGGGTGTACGGGTTGGGCGGCTACGCTGAAATCTTTCGCCGCAACGCGCTTTACTCCGGCATCGTGCCCCAGATTAGCCTGCTGCTCGGTCCATGTGCGGGCGGCGCCGCCTACTCGCCCGCCCTGACCGACCTGCTGGTGATGGTCGAGGGGCAGTCGTACATGTTCCTCACCGGCCCAGAGGTGATCCGCGCAGTCACAGGCGAGGAGGTCAACGCCGAGCAATTGGGCGGGGCGCGCGTACATATTTCGACCAGCGGACTGGCGCACTTTGTGACGCCGACCGAACACGATGCGATTTTGCTGGCGCGGCGGCTGCTGACTTACCTGCCCTCCAACCATCTGGAAAATCCACCATTGGTTGCGCCGGGCGGCGAAGCGCCGGGCGCGGGGGCGCAGTTGAACGCCATCGTGCCCCTCGACCCGCGTCAACCTTACTCCATGCACCGCGTGATCGAGCTGGTGGTCGACGCCTATTCCTTTCTGGAGGTGCAGGGGCGTTTTGCCCGCAACGCCATCGTTGGTCTGGCGCGACTGAACGGCCAGGCAGTCGGGATCGTGGCGCAGGAGCCGGAAGTGCTGGCCGGTGCGCTGGACATCGACGCCTCCGACAAGATCACGCGTTTCGTGCGCTTCTGCGACGCCTTCAACATTCCGCTGATCACCTTTGTGGATACACCCGGTTTTTTGCCCGGCGTCGACCAGGAGTATCACGGCATCATCCGTCACGGCGCCAAGATTGTCTATGCTTACTCGACTGCCACCGTGCCCAAGCTAAGCATCGTCACGCGCAAAGCCTATGGCGGCGCCTACGTGGTGATGAGCAGCAAGCACCTCGGCGCCGACGTCACCTACGCCTGGCCTAGCGCCGAAATTGCCGTGATGGGTGGCGAAGGCGCCGCCGCAATCCTCTATCGCCGCGAGATCGCCGCGTCGCCCGATCCGGCGGCGGCGCGCGCCCGGTATGCAGCGGAATATCGGGAGCGCTATTTGAACCCGTATGCGGCGGCGGAGGGTGGCTTTATCGACGAAGTGATCGAGCCAGCAGAGACGCGTTCACGGTTGATCGGAGCGTTGCTGGCGCTCCGTCACAAAGCGGTCATCCCGCTGGCGCGGCGCCATGGCAACATGCCAGCTTAAGGCGAGGTGCACACAATGGAGGACTGGAACACTATCCAACAGGCGCTGCTGATCACCGTCATCGGTGTGGGGTTGATCTTCGCCGTGCTCTTCGTACTATGGGGTTTGATGGCAGCGTTAGTGCGCCTCACCGCCCCGCGCTTGCCGGTTGCAACGCCCCCGCCTCCAGCGGCGCCGTCAGCCACCGTTGATGCAGGCCACGCCGCGCGGCGTCCGCGGCGTCGCGCGGCGATCGTCGGTGTGGCGGTGGCGTTGGCGATCGAGGCGGAACGCGCGGCGACGGCGCCGCTGCTGCAACCGACGCCGGGGATCATCTCCCCCTGGCAGGCCACCATGCGCGGCAATGCGTTGAGCCGACGCGCTGGCGTCTTCCAACGCACACCGCCCTCATCACGTTGAACAAAGGGATGACGCCATGAAAGTGCGTGTACAAGTCGATGGGGAAATCTACGAGGTCGAGATCGGCGACCTGAACAGCCGCCCGATCCAGGCGGTCGTAGGCGGTGAATTGTTTGCCGTCTGGCCCGAAGAAGTCGCTGGTGTGGTGACGACGGCGTCGGCAAGCACGGAGCCGGCAGGTGAAGCTGCGCCACTGCCGCGCCGCACGAGCGCGCCCGCACCAGAGAGCGACGAAGAAGTGATCGTGGCGCCCTTACCGGGCGATATTATCGTCGTCGCCGTGCAACCAGGTGAAAGCGTCGAGAGCGGCCAATTGCTGTGCACGCTTGAATCGATGAAGATGAACAATCCGGTGCGCAGCCCACGTGCTGGCGTCGTCGTCGAAGTCCTGGTTGACGTAGGGGATCACGTGAACTACGGCCAGCCGATGGTGCGCCTGCGCTAACCAGCTTAAGGAGCCTTATGGACGGGCAAACGCTCATCGCCGTATTAACAGAGGGTGTCCGCGCCTTCACGTGGGCCAACGCCGTCATGCTGGGGATCGGTGCGCTGCTGATTTATCTGGCGATCGTGCGGCGCTACGAACCGCTGTTGCTCTTGCCGATTGGCGCCGGCTGTCTCTTCGCCAACCTGGGCATGTCGGCGTACACCGCCGACACCTGGCTGGCGACGATCTATAATGACAGGGCGTACACCGCCGACACCTGGCTGGCGACGATCTATAATTTCGGCATCCGCACCGAATTGTTCCCGCTGCTGATCTTCATCGGCGTCGGCGCCATGATCGACTTCCGCCCACTGTTGGCGCAGCCCAGTCTGGTGCTGATGGGCGCCGCCGGGCAGGTGGGCATCTACGCCACGCTGCTGCTGGCCGCGCTGCTCGGCTTTCCGATGAACGAGGCCGCCTCCATCGGCGTGATCGGCGCCATCGATGGCCCGACGGCGATCTTCGTCGCTTCGCAGCTTGCACCCGAATTGCTCGGCCCCATTGCGGTGGCTGCCTACTCCTACATGAGCCTGGTGCCGATCATCCAGCCGCCACTGATGCGCCTGCTCACCTCTGCCAGCGAGCGCCGCGTGCGCATGGAGTACGCGCCGCGCCCGGTGTCGCGCGCGGCAGTGCTGATCTTCCCGCTGGCGGTGACGGTCTTCATCAGTCTGCTGGCGCCCGCCGCCGCGCCGCTGATCGCCAGCCTGATGTTGGGCAATCTGTTGCGCGAAGCGCTGGTCGTCGAGCGGTTGAGTCTGGCCGCCCAACACGAGATCGCCAACATCTCAACGCTCTTCCTGGGGCTGGCAATCGGCGCCACGATGACGGCGGATCGCTTTCTGTACAGCCCGACAAACGGTTTTCAGTGGCAAACGCTGATGGTGCTGGGGCTGGGGTTGTTCGCCTTTGTGGCGGACACGGTGGCCGGCCTGCTCTTCGGCAAGATCATGTACGTCGTCTCCGGGCGCAAGATCAATCCGCTGATCGGCGCGTGCGGCATCTCCGCCTTCCCAATGGCGGGACGCCTGGCGGCGCAGGTGGCGCAGGAGGAGGATTACGGCAATTTCCTGCTGATGCATGCCATGGGCGCCAACACCGCCGGACAACTGGGCAGCGTCGTCGCCGGCGGTCTGCTGCTGGCGCTGGTGCTCGGTGTAGGCACGGTGTAGAGAGGAATGCCGCTTGACCACAGATGACGCGGAAGATGACGCGGATCGGGCGGATGGACGCAGATTAGAAATGATCCGTGAAAATCCGCTCGATCCGCGTCATCCGCGTGCTATCCTGCCCTCGCCTGATGATGCTCTTGCAAGGAGCGCACGCGCAGCTCTTTCTGGCGCAGGGCGCGGATGCCGTTAACCGCCGCCGCCGCCGCCGAAAGGGTGGTGATCAGCGGAATTTCCATGCGCGTGGCGAGGCGCCGAATCTTAACGCCATCCTCGCGTGCGTTGGGGCCGAGTGGCGTGTTGATGATCAGTTGGATCTTGCCATCGCGCATGGCGTCGAGCGTGGAATAGCCGGGCAGGTCGCTGCTGCCCTTTTCCAGGATCGTGACCGGCAGCCCGGCGTGCTCGAAGAATGCGCCCGTGCCGGCGGTGGCGTAGAGTGTGAAACCCATGCGATGCAGGTCGCGCGCCAGCTTGAGCGCACTCCCCTTGTCATAGTCGTTCACAGTGATCAAGACGCCGCCCTCTAGCGGCAGCCCGGCGCCAGCGCCGAGCTGGCTCTTGGCGAAGGCATGGCCGAAGCTCGATGCGTGCCCCATCACCTCGCCGGTCGAACGCATCTCCGGGCCGAGCAGCGCATCGATGCCGGTGAATTTTTTCCACGGCAGCACCGCCTCTTTGACAAAGAAGCCATCCAGGTCAGGCTCGCGCAGAAAGCCGATCTCCGCCAGACTCTCGCCCGCCATGACGCGCGCTGCAATCTTCGCCAGAGGAACGCCGGTCGCTTTGCTGACAAAAGGCACGGTGCGGCTGGCGCGTGGGTTCACCTCCAGCACATAAACTACATCATCCTTGATGGCATACTGTACATTCATCAGCCCGCGCACCTGCAGCGCCAGCCCCAGCTTTTCGGTGTACTCGCGGATGATGCTCAGGTGGTAGTTGCTGATTTTGTAGGGCGGCAGCACGCAGGCGCTGTCGCCGCTGTGGATGCCTGCCTCCTCGATGTGCTGCATGATGCCGCCGATGACGACGCGCTCACCGTCGCAGACCGCATCGACATCGACTTCGAAGGCATCCTCCAGGAATTTATCGATGAGCACCGGCTTACCCTCGACGACGCTGACTGCCTCGGCCATGTAGCGACGCAGGTCGGCCTCGCCGTCCACAATCGCCATGGCGCGCCCGCCAAGCACGTAGGAAGGACGCACAACCACCGGGTAACCGATCTCTGCAGCGACGGCGACGGCCTCTTCCACGGTGCGCGCCGAGCCATGCTCCGGCGCCGGGATGTCCAATTCTCCCAACAGCGCTCCGAAGCGATCGCGATCCTCCGCCAGGTCGATGGCGTCAGGCGCGGTGCCCAGGATCGGCACCCCCGCCGCCTGCAACGCCGTCGCCAGATTCAGCGGGGTCTGCCCGCCGAATTGGACGATGACGCCGTGGAGAGGAGATTGAGAGAGTGGAGAGTGGAGAGTGGAGAGTGGTGCATCTTCCCACGCCCCCTTCTCCCCGTCTCCTAATCGCTTCATCCCTCCCTCACGCTCGACGATGTTCAACACATCTTCCAGCGTGAGCGGCTCGAAATAGAGACGGTCGCTGGTGTCGTAGTCGGTGCTGACCGTTTCCGGGTTGCAGTTAACCATGATCGTCTCGTAACCGAGGTCGTGCAGGGCAAAGGCCGCGTGACAGCAGCAGTAGTCGAACTCGATGCCCTGACCGATACGATTCGGCCCGCCACCCAGGATGATGATTTTGCGGCGATCGGTGGGCGCAGCCTCACTCTCGCTCTCATAGCTGCTATAGAGATAGGGCGTGTACGCCTCGAACTCCGCCGCGCAAGTGTCAACCTGGTGGTAGGTGGGGATAAGGCCAAGGTCAGCGCGCAGACGGCGGATGTCGTGTTCGGAGATGGGGAGATGGGGAGATGGGGAGATGGGGAGATTGGAGAGAGGTGATTTCGTGTTCTCCTCCGTAACCGTGAGCGCGTTCACCGCGTCACCCAATCGCTTCGTCTCCCTATCTCCCCATCTCCATTCTCCAATCTCCAATTTCCGCTTCACAATTCGCGCCAACTGCCGGTCGCTGAAACCCATGCGCTTGGCTTTGTGCAGGATGGCGCGATCCAGCGTGGTCAGGCTTTGCTCGAAGGCGGCGATTTCGCCGATCTGCGCCACGAACCACGGGTCATAGCCAGTGAGCTGGGCAATGGTCGCCTGCGATTCACCACGCAGCAACGCCTCATAGACGGCAAAGAGGCGGTCGCGGTTGGGAATGCGCAGCAGGTCGTGCAGCGTGACGCCAGGGTCGTAGCCTTTGTAGCCGCCGGAATAAGTGTCGCGCTCCAGCACGCCGAGGCCGTCGCGACCGATCTCCAGGCTGCGCACCGCCTTTTGCAGCGCTTCCTTGAAGGTGCGGCCAATCGCCATCGCCTCACCGACCGACTTCATCTGCGGGCCAAGCTCACGGTCAACACCGGGGAACTTCTCGAAGGCCCAACGCGGCATCTTGACCACCACATAGTCGATGGATGGCTCAAAGGCCGCCACCGTCTGTCGCGTGATGTCGTTCTTCAATTCATCCAGCGTATAGCCGACCGCCACCTTCGCGGCCAGCTTGGCGATGGGAAAGCCAGTCGCCTTCGACGCCAGCGCCGACGAACGCGAGACGCGGGGGTTCATCTCGATCACCACGACGCGCCCGGTCTGTGGATCAACGCCAAATTGGACATTGCTGCCGCCCGTCTCTACGCCCACGGCGCGCATCACCAGCCGCGCCTGGTCGCGCAGGCGCTGATACTCCTTGTCGGTCAGTGTCTGGGCCGGCGCCACGGTGATGCTATCGCCGGTGTGAACGCCCATTGCGTCCAGGTTTTCAATCGAGCAGACCACCACGAAGTTGTCGGCGGCGTCACGCATCACCTCCAGCTCGTACTCCTTCCAGCCGATGAGCGACTCTTCGACCAGCACGGTGTGCACCGGGCTTTCTTTGAGACCCCATGCCACCTTCTCGTCGAACTCCTGCGGCGTGAAGACAGTGCCGGCGCCGCTGCCGCCGAGCGTAAAGCTGGGGCGGATAAAGATGGGGTAGCGCCCGATTTCCTGAGCGATCTGGCGCGCTTCCTCCAGGCTGCGGGCGACGCCGCTGCGGGGCGACTCCAGTCCGTAGGCGGTCATCGCCTCTTTGAAGAGTTCACGGTCTTCCGCGACTCGCATAGCGCGCAAGTTGGCGCCGATTAACTCTACGCCGTAGTGCTCCAGCACGCCCTGTTCGGCCAGCGCCACACCCAGGTTCAGGCCAGTCTGCCCGCCGACGGTGGGCAGCAGTGCGTCGGGACGCTCGCGGGCGATGATCTTTTCGAGCACCTCGACCGTCAGCGGCTCGATATAGGTGGCGTCGGCCAGCTCTGGGTCAGTCATGATCGTCGCCGGGTTGGAATTGACCAGCACAACGCGATAGCCCTCCTGCCGCAGCGCTTTGCACGCCTGCGCGCCGGAGTAATCGAACTCACACGCCTGGCCGATGACGATAGGGCCGGAGCCAATGATCAAAATTGTGGAAAGGTCGGTTCGTTTTGGCATACGGTAACTCAAGTTGCAAGCGATGGCGACGCTACACATGGGCGCTTGAGATGAGCATAGCCTTTCGACGCAACAGCGCGCAGAAAAGGTATGTTCATGGTCAGCGCGTTCAGGCATGCCGCCGTTTTTGGTTTTTCAAGAACACATGGCGCTGGTAGGCGCGTGGAAAGTGTAACACAGAGCGCCGTCTGGCTGTGGATTGTAGTGGCCGTAGAAAAAAGGGCCGCTGAGGGCGCGCGGCAGCAGCTCGGTCAGGTCGTCGACAAGCGGCAGGGTGGACAATGCGTCGAGGGGCAACCATGCTGGCGTCCCCTCGGGGGAAGGCCAGAGCGTCCGTACCCTGGTTTCGCCCACAAAGACAAACATCAGTACGCCGGGGCGCCGGCCAGACTCGTCAAAACCGGTGTCGATGGTGACAACGCCGCGCAGCGTCAGGTCGCCCACCTCGAGCCCAGCTTCCTCCCGCAGCTCGCGCACCGCCGCCGTGTAGATATCCTCCGTCGCCTCGACGTGGCCGCCTAGTCCGTTGTACTTGTTCGCCCACAGCCGTTTGGTCGGCGCACCCCGGAGGAGCAGCACTTCGCGCGCGCCGGTGGCGGGGTTCGTGCTGGTCAAAAAAATCAACACGCGCGGGATTACCAGGTTATGCCCGCTGACAATGCGGGCGCCTTGTTCAGCGACGTTCATGCGTCGGTTCGCTCACCTTCATCAGCAGTCATATTTCGATGCCCCTGGCTTTGGCTCCGCATTTTGGGCCTGGCAAAGTGTGCTCAGCCTGGCCGTCTGTTTTTTCAGTCTTGCGCAGCAGGCGGTTCTTTGCTTCTGGAGAGTCGCAAGATCAAGCAGGAACATAGATCAATCTAATCACATTGTCATCAATCCGCTCGCTACTGATGAGGCGGAGTGGAGAGCGGGGTCCGGCAAAGTACGGCTTCCCATGACCAAGCACGACAGGGTGAAGGTAAATTCGATATTCATCGATCAGACCAAGTTCAGTTAACCTTTGCGCCAACTGCGGTCCAGCGACCTCGATCTCACCATCGCGCGTAGCCTTCAATTGCCGCATGGCGCTTTCAAGATCACCTTTAACAAGCGTGGCGTTGGGACCGACCGACTTCAATGTGTGCGAGACGACCCACTTGGGCTGGTTCCGCCATGCCGTTGCGAAAGCACGTTCATCTGCGCCCCATTCAGGATGGTCGTCGTCCCAGTAACGCATGACCTCATACATTCGGCGACCGTACACACTTCCCGCCTGGCCCTGAGCTTGCTCGATGAAGTGGCGAAAAAGGATGGGGCCAGGCCCGAACGCCGTATGATCCACGTAGCCGTCCAGGGACTGATTCATGCCGAACACGAATTTAGCCATACCACCTCCGCTTCAGGCCACCAGAATGAGTTATCTGTGCAGCGGGGATGGTCGCCGTCCCCCGACTCCCCGCTACACGCATTGAGCCACCGCCCACTTTCTCGCCTCACCCGTTGGCGATCATCACGTGCTTGGTGATCTGATAATCCCCCACCGCCTCGATTGACAGATCCTTGCCAAAGCCGGACTGCTTGAAGCCGCCGTGCGGCCCTTCCGAAGCCAGCGGGATGTGGTCGTTAATCCAGACGGTGCCAAATTCGAGCTGCTGTGCGATGCGCATGGCGCGCCCGACATCCTTCGTGAAAACGGAGGCTGCCAGCCCATAGAGCACGTCGTTGCCATAGGCTGTCGCCTGCTCCTCGCTGTCGAACGCACTGATCGTCAGCACCGGGCCAAAGACTTCGCTCTGGATGATCTCCGATTGTTGGTCGGCGTCGAGGATGACGGTCGGCTCAACAAAGAAACCGGCGTCGAGTCCTGCCGGCACGCCGCCGCCGGTGATCACGCGCGCACCGCTGGCTTTGGCGCGTTCGATAAAGCCGAGCACACGCCGGCGTTGCACCTCGGAGATGGCCGGCCCCATCGCCGTGCTGTCGTCAAAGGGATCGCCCACCTTGACGGCGCGCATCGCCTCCACAAGTGATTCGACCGCATCATTGTAGCGCGACCGCTCGACATAGACGCGCGTCGCCGCCGTGCAATCCTGACCAGTGTTGCAGATGGCGGCAAAGCTGGCCTTGGCCGTCACCAGCTCCAAATCGGCGTCGTCGAAGACCAACACCGGCGCCTTGCCGCCCAACTCCAGGTGGACGCGTTTGAGCGTGTTCGCCGCAGTCGCCATGATCTTCTTGCCCGTCGCCGTCGAGCCGGTCAGACACACCATGCGCACGTCGGGATGTTCGACCAGCGCCTGGCCAGTGTCGTTGCCGCCGGTGACGATGTTCACCACGCCATCCGGGATGCTCGCCTGCTGGATCAGATCGGCCAGCATCAGTGTAGAGAGCGGCGTGGTCGGCGCCGGCTTGAGCACCACGGTGCACCCTGCCGCCAGCGCCGGGCCGAGCTTCCACACTGCCATCAGCAGCGGGTAGTTCCACGGCGCGATCTGTCCGACGACGCCCACCGGCTCGCGGCGAAACATCGACGTATAGCCGGCGGCGTATTCGCCTGCGCGCATGCCATGCGTATCACGCGCCGCAGCAGCGAAGAAGCGCAAATTGTCGACGGAGAAGGGCACGTCACCCGCCATCGTTAGTTGCGCAAAAGGCTTGCCGGCATTCTCGGACTCGACGCGCCCGATCTCCTCTCCATGCTGTTCGAGCAGGTCGGCCAGGCGGAAGAGCGCCAACGAACGCTCGCCTGGCGTCTTACGCGACCAGCGTCCGTCATAGAAGGCGCGCTTTGCCGCCTGCACTGCCCGATCCACGTCGGCGCGACTGCCGTCTGGCACTGCGGCGATCGGTTGGCCCGTCGCCGGATTGAGGATCACCAACTCGCCGCCACCCTGACTGTCGACCCACTGGCCGTCAATAAAATGCTTATATTGCATAGTTGCTTTGCCTTGTGAAAGAGAGATTGGAGATTGGGAGAGTGGAGATTGGTGCGTAAGGAATTCCGCCCACTCTCCACTCTCTAATCTCCAATCTCCAATCTCCTAATCTCTTAATCCCCTAATTCCCGCCCATTACTGCGATGTAGTCTTCCACCCACTGGCTGTAGGGCACGCAGGCATCGCTGCCGTCGGGACAGCGAGTGGTCGGCGTGCGCCAGAAGGAGATTTTGTCGAAGTTCTCGAAGCCGTTGGTCGTGCAACCTTCGGGGCCGAGCAATTCGCTGGCTTCGCAGCCCGCCGGGACAGAAGGCACCGAACCAAACCACGCGGCAACATCACCCTGCACCTTGGGGTTCAATGAATGCTCCATCCACAGATAGGCGCAGTTCGGATGGGCGGCGTTGACGTGCATCATCGTCGTGTCGGCCCAGCCGGTGGCGCCTTCGACCGGGATCGTGCTGGCGATGGGCGCGCCCTCGGCCTGAAGCAAATTGACCTGGAAGGGCCACGAGCTGGAGGCGACGACGCCCTCGTTTTTGAAGTCTTCCATCTGTGCGATGACATCGTGCCAGTAGCGATTGACAAGCTGACGCTGGCCGCGCGCGAGTTCGAGCGTAGCCGCGTACTGCTCCTGCGTCAGCGCATATGGGTCGGTGATGCCCAGTTCCGGGTTGTGCGTCATCAAGTAGAGCGCGGCGTCGGCCAGCGCGATCGGCCCGTCATACGCCTGCACGCGCCCTTTGTTGGATTGACCGTCGGGCAGGTTCTGCTCGATGTAGATCACGCCCCACGTCGTCGGCGCTTCAGGGAAGGTCTCGGTGTTGTACATCAGCACGTTGGCGCCCCACTGATAGGGCGTGCCATAGTGGACGCCGTCCACCGTGTGCCAGGGCGCATTCTGCAGCCGTTCGTCAACTGTGCTCCAACTTGGGATGAGAGCGACATTGACCGGCTGCACCGTGCCGCCCGCAACCAGACGCAGGCTGGCGTCGCCGGAAGCCGTCACCAGGTCGAAACCGCCCTGGTTCATCAGCGTCACCATCTCGTCGGAAGTGCCAGCGACTTTGACATTGACCTTGCAACCGGTCGCTTCCTCGAACATTGTGACCCAGTCGTAGGCCGGGTCGGTCTCGCCGCGCTCGATATAACCGGCCCAGGCGATGATGTCAAGCTGGCCTTCGCCTGCGCCGATTTCGGTCTTCATGCCGGCGGGGGCGGCTTCCGCAGGCGCTTCCGTGGCCGCGGCTTCTCCGCCGCCGGCAGGGGCAGGTGCAGCCATTGGCGCTGCACAGGCGCTGACGAGCATGGCCGCAATCAACAATACGGCGACAAGCGCCATCAAGGTGCGTTGCATGATGGGTTCCTCCTTGTAGAACCAGCAAAAACAGGTTGGTTGACGTTGTACACTTGTGATGAGTCGGTTGGCTGTGCGCCGGACATTATATGCAGGGGGACACAGAAGGGCAAACAGGTGCAGAGATTGGGAATATGCTGCGCCCCTGATTTGTCGACGCCGTCGATGCAGGATAGACTACACGCGTAGACCATTTGTTCGTCACCAGCGTTGCAAAGCGAGCTTCAACCATGCCTACCACTCCACTTCTCGTCGATCTGGCGCAGGTGCGCTGGTTTCGTCTGCGCCGTTCCGGCCTGATCACCCCCTTCCCAACGCCCGAAGCCGCCGCGCAGTCGCTTGTCGGCGTCCAGGCGCAGATTCACCCGGCGGCCGGCGTGGCGCTCTTCAATCGCACGCCCAACCTTAGTCATGCCCGCTACGAGCAGTTGCTCTTCGATGACCGGTCGCTGGTCAAGCTATGGGGGCAACGTGGCACGCTGCATATCTACGCCACAACCGATTGGCCGCACATCTGCGCCATGCTCGCCGACCGCAAAAGCTGGTGGGGACGCACGGCGGAACGCACCGACACGCTCGACGCGTACACCGAGTTGGTGACGCGCAGCGAAGCGCTGCTGCGTGCAAAAGGCATGCTGGGGCGCTCCGACCTGCGCGCGTCTGGTCTGGTTACAAACGAAGAGCATCTCTCACCATGGGGCGGCGTCTTCTCCGATCTGGTGCGCCTGGGCTATGCCTGCCATGCCGCGCGCGAGGGTGAGGGCATTTTTGCACACCGCACCTTCTGGCGCCCCGACCTGGCCTGGGAGTTGCCCGATTCTGAGTCGGCCAACCTGGACATATTGCGGCGCTATCTCCACACCTATGGGCCGGCGACGCAACAAGACTTTGCCTACTGGCGTGGGGGCAACGTCGCATCAACGCGGCGTTGGCTGGCCGCCATCGCCGACGAACTGGTTACGGTGATGGTGGATGGCGTCGAGATGGTGTTGCTGCGCCAGGATATCGACGATCTGCTGGCCCCGACGGAGGAGTTGCGGCGTACAGTGCGCATGCTCTACCGTTTCGACCCGTTGTTGCTGGCGCACAAGGACAAGCGCTGGATTGTGCCGGCGGCGCATCACAAACAAGTCTTCCGCATTGCGGGCCACATCGAGGGCGTCGTGCTGGATGCCGGCGTCGCCGTCGCCACATGGCGCTACACGCGCAAGGCGAGCGGGCTACTCATCTCCCTGGAGCCGTTCACGCGCCTGACGCAGCGGGTGCGCCGCGCCGTCGAAAAGCAGGCGCAGCAACTTGCTCGCTTCTTCGACCTGCCGCTAGTCGTAGTTGACGAATGACGGGGCATGCGTCGCCGGGCGCCGCCCTGCACCCTGCACCGTTTGCCGATTCGCATTGCGCTGACTGATAATCTCCCAAATATCTGTTCAAACCTTGACTTTCAGCGCAGTGTGGTCTGATGAATCTGGCTAACTCGATAACGCTGGCGCGGTTCCCGCTCCTAATCTTGTTGGTATTGGTGATCTTCTTTGGCGGCGCCGTCGGGCGCTTTCTGGCGGCGCCGGGCGTGATCCTCTTGATCGTGCTGGACGCTGTCGATGGCATTGTGGCGCGACGGCGTGGGGAAACGACCCTGCTGGGCAGCGTGCTTGATATTGCCGCCGACCGCGCCGTTGAGATCGTCTTGTGGGTGGTCTTTGCCAGCCTCTCGCTTATCTCGCTGGTGATTCCCATCACCTTCATCATTCGCGGCGCGCTCACTGACTCGGTGCGCGAGGTCGGTTACGCTGGCGGCAAGACTGCGCACGCCCAGATGCACAGCGATTGGGGGCACTGGCTCGTTGCAGGTCGCCCGATGCGCGCTGGCTATGGGCTGGCGAAGGCGGCGGCTTTCGCCATGCTGGCGCTGACGCTGGCCTTGCAGACGATCCATTCGTCCTGGTTGCCGCCGGTGTGGATGACTTCCACCATCCTGAGCTGGATTGCCACTGTGCTCTGCATCGTGCGCGGCGTGCCTGTGGTGATGGAAGCATTTCGTTGGGAAGCAAAGGGGCAGGCATGAAGTTCGTGACGACGCTGCACAAGGGCTGGTCGATTTTGACGCGACGCCTGCGCGAACAAGGCGTATGGGTGACGCTGCAATGGGCGTGGGGGCGCGGCCTCTCTTATGTGACGGGCGTGCCGGTGCTGCGCTATAGCCGCGTGACGCCGCAGTTGTACGTCGGACCGCAATTCAACGCGGCAGGCAAGCGTGCGCTCGAACGCGAGGGGATCACTGCGGTCGTCAACCTGCGCACCGAGTTCGACGACGCAGCACACGGGCTGGCCTTCCCGCACTACTGCTATCTGCCCACCATCGACGACGACTCGCCCAGTGCAGAGCATTTCCAGCGCGGGGTGGACTTTATCCGGGCGCAGATTGCCGCCGGCCGCAAGGTCTATATTCACTGCAAAGCCGGCGTCGGGCGCGCGCCGACCCTGGCCGCCGCCTATCTCATCGCCGAGGGCGATACGCTGGACGGCGCCATCGCGCGCATCAAACAGGCGCGCCCTTTTATCACGATCACGCCCCCGCAGATGGCGGCGCTGCGAACGTATGCTGCGGAGCTTGAGCAACTGCGTGATTGAGCACCGGGCAGGACGCTGGCGAGATCGGCATACGCCCGCTGCCGCTTGTGCAGCATGTCGCGTGCGACGATGGCGTCCACCAATCGCATGCCAGGCAACTCCTCTGCGAACCCCTGCGTCCCCGCGTCAAGCTTCTATCCTGTTCAACTTCTATCCTGTTCAAACAGTCTCTAGGAAGCCGTTTGGAAATTCCTTTCTTTGACGCAAAGACGCCGAGTCGCAAAGAAAACGCAGAGAAACGGCTGCATTCCTGGTCGTTTTTTCTCGGCGTCTCTGCGTCTTGGCGTCGAAGTTGGTCATATTCAAACCGCCTCTAGGCGATCCCCAGCATCTGCGCCAGCTTGCGCACCGTGAAGCGGTTGCGCAGATAGTGACCGCTATCGAGCGCCAGCCTCGCTTCAGCGTCGCTGAGACCCAGTTCCGCTGGCGTTGTTGGGCCGCCAACGGTGGCGAGCAAGCGCGCAAGCTCAACAGGCGGCGGCACTAGCATAGCAATCGCCTGGATGTCGTCCCAGTGGTCGAGGACGCGGCGCTTGATGGCGTCGTAGGTTGCCGGCGTCATATCGAGGAAGGCGCGATGGTTGCGCGCCACAGCCTCGGCTTCGGGGCCAAACGCCGCCTGGATCGCCGCCAGTTCGGCAGCGCGCGCCGGCAAGGTGGCGGCTTCCAGGCGGTCGGCCGCCTCAGCGCGCGCGAGGCCGCGCACCTGTGCGTACAACGTCGCCATCATCACGGTTGCCACGCCCACCTTGGCGCCGTGCAGGATAGCCGGGCGCCCCTGGCGCAGCAACATCATCTCCCAGTAGTGCGACAAATGGTGCTCCGAGCCGGACGCCGAGGCTGAATCGCCAAAATCAAGAATGCACATTCCAGACTCAACCAGCGCCTCCATCAGCAGGTGGATGCTCGCAGGCGTGGCCTGACCAATGGCGTCGGCGTGGTCGGCGCAGCGCCGGGCAACAGCGTAGGTGCGTTGGGCGATAGTCTCGTCATAGCGTTCGTCGCGCAGCAGATGACCGAGCCGGAAATCGGCGACGGAGGTGAACTTACCCAGGATGTCGGCAAAGCCCGCCGCGATCATGGCGCGCGGCGCATGGGCCAGCACGTCCAGATCGGCAAAAATGGCGGCTGGGGCGTGTGTGGGCAGCGAGATTTTCACGCCGTCGATCAGCATCGGCGCGCCGACCGAAGCAAAGCCATCCACCGAGGGCGCCGACGGCGCAGCAAGAAAGGGCAGCCTCAACCGGTGACTGACAAAGCGCGTGATGTCCGTGATCGTGCCGGAGCCGGCGGCGATCAGCGTGCGCGGCGCGCCGTCGAGCGCCAGCATGACCTGGTAGACGCGCTCAGCATCCGCAATAATTTCGGGACCGCGCAAAATGACCTTGTGCACATCGAAACCGGCAGTGTGCAGCACATCTTCCACCTTAGCCCCCAACACGGCATCGGTGTTGACATCGGCCACGATCAGAAATTGCGTGAGGTTGCGCTGCTGACAATAGGCGACCATCTGTTCCAGTGCGTCGTTGGTGATAACAACCGGATTCGGTTTGGCGTAATGCATGATCGTTTCCCCAAAATCATAGGTGCATAGATGAAGATCGTTTTCTTGTAAGCGTAACATGGGAGTAGAACGTCTGTCGAACGACAGGAATGTCCACCATCGAACCACATCGTCCACTTTTTACGTTTATTGTAAGACAGGTGTAAAAGCGAGAGAATGCCTACTGTCACTAGCTGCACACCTGCTACAGTAGAAGCACCCTACCTTGCAACATCGGTTGCCCACAGTGGTGTGGCTTTATTGCGGTGAGGGGAACTATGCACACCCAACGATCACCCCATATCCTGTTGTTGATAGTCGTGCTGGTTGGTTTGTTGGCGCCAGCGCCAGTTGCCGCACAGACGGTGAACTGCGCTCAAACGGTGAGCGTGCAATCCGGCGACACCCTCTCCTCCATCGCCGGGCGCACGTTGGGCGACGCCAGCGCCTATGACCGCATTGTGGCAGCCACCAATGCTGCCGCTGCTATCGACGCCACGTTCGCCGTGATCGAGAGCGCGGATCGACTGAGCATTGGCTGGAAGCTCTGCATTCCAGGAGTAGGGCAGAGTTCGACGCCTGCGGCCCCAACTGTCTCTCCCAGCACAACAGCAACGCCCGCATCATCGCCTGAAAATGAAGGCGGGCTGGTGGTCGCCGAGCCTTTCGACGGCGAGGCGCTCACTATCGACTACCTGCGCCGCCAGACGTATCCTGACCAACAACTGGTCATCGAGGAAACGCTGGCGTCCGGCGCCAACTACAATCGCTACATTGCGTCCTATCTCTCCGAGGGATTGCGCATCAATGGGTTGCTGACCGTGCCGCAAGGCCCTGCACCGGCGACAGGTTGGCCGGTGATCATCTTCAATCACGGCTACATTCCACCCGCCATTTACCGCACAACTGAGCGCTATGTGGCTTACGTCGATGGATTTGCGCGCAACGGCTACATCGTCTTCCGTCCCGATTATCGCGGCCATGCCTTTTCGGAGGGTGAAGCGCGCGGCGCCTACGGCTATCCCGACTACACGATTGACGTGCTCAACGCCACCGCTGCCCTGAAGAACTATCCCGCCGCCGATCCGAACCGCATTGGCATGTGGGGGCACTCGATGGGCGGCTTCATCACGCTGCGAGCGATGGTCACCGACCCCGACATTAAGGCGGGCGTGATCTGGGCGGGCGTCGTTGCCGATTACCCAGACCTGCTCACCAAGTGGCGGCGCAGCAATAATACGCCAGCGCCCGCCGTCACCACACAGGCGCGACGCTGGCGCACGCAGCTTCAGGAGCAATACGGAGCGCCGGAGGACAATCCGGAGTTTTACGCGTCGATCTCCGCCAACAGCTATCTTGCCGACCTGTCAGGGCCAATCCAGCTTCATCACGGCACGGCGGACGCTTCAGTGCCCTACGAATTTTCGGCGACGCTGCTTGCCCAGCTGGAGGCGGCAGGGCAGGTTGGCGAACTCTACACCTACGCAGGCGATGATCACAACATCTCACAGGGATTCAGCGAAGCGATGGCGCGCTCGCTCGCCTTCTTCGATCAACATGTAAAGAACGCGCCCTCCACCAGGTGACAGCGAGATAGGACCTCACTCCGGCAATGACCAGAGTGCATCGCCGGGTGCAAAGACATCAAGCAGTCCATTGGCGATGACAAACGCCTGATTGCTGCCCAGCGCCAGCGTCGCCAGACGCAGGTCGAGACCGACCACAACGTTATCCCCCACCACCGTCGCCCCATCGGTGGTGATCATCAGGGCGGTGTTGTCGGCAATGCCAAAGGCGACTGTTGTGGGCTGGGTGTAGGCCAGCGCAAAGAGCCGTCCCCAGCGATTATCGGCCAGTACGCGCGGTTCAACGGTGATGTCTAGCAGGCCAAGCGCCGGCGTGATCACCGTGCGTCCCGTCAGGAAGGCGCGCTGGGTGATGATTCCTCCTTTGCCATAGCGTCCTGGGCCGCCCAGCTTGTTCAGCTGAAATTTGGCGCTACAATAGGCTTTTCCCCTGAGAGGTTGATACCAATCTAAATATCAACCATATTTCTCCCATAAAGCGAATTACCATTTCACGAAATTGATTTTTATATTCATTAAGTGGTATTATAAATCATAATATGAAACGACTACAGAACACACAACTTCCGAGGAGCGCCATGTTTCCCGTCAAGGAGCTTGATCTGCGCGCCACCGAGGTCTATCCGGGCACGCAGGCAGTTGCACGCGCCATCGCCCTGCTCAAAGCATTCAATGACGCGCAACCCGAATGGACGCTAAACGACCTGGCACAGGCCACCGGTCTCAACAAGACGACAGCTTTTCGCCTGTTGTCGGCGCTGGAGGCAGAACGACTGGTGATGCGCAACCCGCTTTCGGGCGGTTATCGTCTGGGGGTGGAGCTCATTGCGATGGGCAGCGCGGCTATGCGCGCCAATCCGCTGCGGGCGATGAGTCGCCCGGTGTTGGTTACACTGGCGGAGCAAACGGGCGAGGCGGCGACCCTGGAGGTGTTGGTGGAAGATTACGTGCTCGTCATCGATGAGGCGCCAGGCAGCAACCCAATGGGGATGACACAGGACGTGGGGCATCGCTTGCCCGTTCATGCCACCGCCACCGGCAAAATATTGCTTGCTGCGCTTCCTGAAGCCGAACTTGCGCAGCGCCTGGCGGAACCACTGTTGGCGTTGACCGACCGCACCATCACCGATCCTGAACAATTGCGCAGTGAGCTGGCGCGTGTGCGGCAGGAAGGGCTGGCGATCGCCGTAGGTGAGCTGGAGCCGGGCTTCACAGCGGTGGCTGCAGCGGTGCAAGATCGCGAACGGCAAGTGGTGGCCGCCATCAGCATTGGCGGCCCCAGTGTACGTCTGACCCCAGAGCGGCTGCCCGCAGTGGCGGCGATGGTGCAGATGTCGGCCCGGCAAATTTCACGCCAGCTCGGTTACTGGCCGGGCTAGGACAAAATAGATTACACGTCGAGTATTTTTTACATTTGACTTTGAGGAGGCATTTATGTTGGCAACTGAACCAACCCGCACCATTACCCGTCTGCACGTTCCCGGCCCTAAGGCGCGCGCCATCCTGGAGCGCGACCGCGCCGTTGTTTCTCACGCTTACGGTCGCGTCGCCGACTTCGTGATGTCGCATGGGGTGGGATCACAGGTGTACGATGTGGACGGCAATCGTTTCATCGACTTCGCTTCGGGGATCGCCGTCAACTCGACCGGACACAGCCATCCACATGTGGTGCGCGCCATTCAGCAGCAGGCGGAGAAATTCCTGCACATTTCCTCCGACTTCTACCACGAGAGTTGGGTGCGACTGAGCGAACGCCTCGATGAAATTGCGCCCTTTAGCGAGACGGCCAGCGTCTTTATGGGCAACTCCGGCACTGAAGCGGTCGAAGGGGCGATCAAGCTGGCGCGCTACTACACAGGACGTCCCTATTTTGTGGGCTTCATGGGCGGTTTTCACGGGCGCACATTGGGGTCGCTGGGTTTCACCGCCAGCAAGACAACACAGCGACGCGGCTTTATGCCCATCCGCGAAGTAACGCACATTCCCTACCCCTATGAATATCGCCCGGTGTTGGCGATGCAGCCTGGCGACGCCGACTACGGCGAGACGGTCATCAACTATCTGGAGAAGGTCATCTTTAAGAGCATTCTGGCGCCAGAGGATGTCGCCGCCGTACTGGTCGAACCGATCCAGGGTGAGGGTGGCTATATCGTGCCGCCGGCTTCCTTCTTCCCACGCCTGCGCGAGTTGTGCGATCGTCATGGCATCCTGTTGATTGCTGATGAGGTGCAAACCGGCATGGGACGCACCGGCAAATGGTGGGCAATCGAGCATTGGGGCGTAGAGCCGGACATCGTCTGCACCGCAAAGGGGATTGCCTCGGGCGTGCCGCTGGGCGCGTTCCTGGCGAAGCGCAGCCTGGCAACCTGGCCGGTTGGCGCCCACGGCAACACCTACGGCGGCAACCCGCTGGCGATGGTGGCTGCGCTGGCGACGATGGAAGTATTGGAAAATGGCGGTATTCAGAATGCAGCGGATCAAGGCGAATATATGCTGCAGCGGCTGCACACCATGGCGGCGCACCACCCCAGCATGGGTGATGTGCGCGGCAAGGGCTTGATGATCGGCGTCGAATTCGTGCATGACAAGACGACCAAGAACGCTGACGCCCGGTTGCGCAACCGTATCGTCGAGCTGGCCTTCGAGCATGGATTGTTGATCATGGGCTGCGGCGCCAACTCGATGCGCATCATCCCGCCGCTGGTCGTCACCCGCGCCGAGGTGGACGAAGGGCTGGAGATCTTCGAGTACGCCGTAACGCTGGCGGAAAAAGAGTTGCTGTAGAAGTTCATTGGTGTATCGCCCTTGACGCAAAGCTGCAACGGCGCCAAGAAAACGCAGGAAGACGCCTGTAGAGCTTTGTTCTCCTTCCTGTGCGTATCTTTGTGACGCTGCGTCCTGGCGTCAGAGTTGGCGGCGCGCCAACCGTCTCTTTTTGACGCGTGACGAGTGAATGTCATCACTCGTCACGCGTCAGCTTGCGCAGTGACGGCGCTGCAGGGTCGTGAGCAGCATAATTGGCGGCGGCGCGGGTGAAACTGCTGGTGGCGTAGCAATATTGGCACCCAAAGAGACAGGAGTCGTACATGCCGATGTCACGGCTGACTACGCAGCCACACGCTGGACGCTGACCGGGGTCTTTGCGCACTGCGAGTTGCAACCCAAAGAGGCGCGCCAGCAACTCCGCATCGACGCACTTGCCGGGCTGGACGCCGTAGCCAGTCAGGTCAATCTCCTCAGCGCAACTCACAAGCTCCATGTCATTCTGCACCGCTGTGTCGACCAGGCTGCGCACCAGCCCAGCGAATCCCGGCATCATCTCGGGCGGTTGATCGGGAAAGGTGACGCCTTGCGCCGCCAATGTCTGCAACCGCCGCGCCGCCTTACGGTAGACATCCACAAAGCTGATCACCGATCGGGCGGTGTAGCCGCGCAGTTGTGCTGCGATCCGGGCGTAGCGCTCGCGGTGAAAGTCAACATCCGTGATTGAACTCAGCACGATGGGGTCGTAGCGCCAGATCACCCGCGCCGGCCCGACGCGGTCGGCAAGCCGCTGGAAGGTCGCAACTGCTGCTGCAACCGGTGGCGTATGTGCGTCAAGCTGACGCGGATTGTCCAGGATCGTGAACTGGAAGTAGTAGCGATAGCCGCGCGCATCCAGCTCATCCAGAGCCGGCAGCAGCGGCTGCGGATTGCGCGTCCAGAAGACGATGGCATCGACCTCTTCCGGGCGCAGTGAAACAAAAGTGACCTGGCGAGCGTTGAAAGGATTAGGCACGATGCAATAGCCGGCGCGCACGCGGTTCATCAACCACGTGGCATAAAAGGCAGGAATATCTGTGCGGCGGCTGGCGCTAATGATCATCGGTCAGTGATAAAACTAAAATTTGGCGTAAAGTCAAAGGAATGATATACTGATTTGGTGTTGCAAGCTGAATCATGCGCCCGGTACAGCGGTGATTCGGCTCTCCTGCTCACACGATGTGGGCAGAGCGTGGCGCCAAAATGGTTGGTTAATCAAGACTCACAAAGGAGTACCGATGAGTATCGCACGACCGCAGAAGGCTCAGTTGATCGAAGAATTTCGACTGAGCGAGCACGACACGGGTTCGCCCGAAGTCCAGGTTGCGTTGTTGACGACGCGGATCAATGCGTTGATCGAGCATCTCAACAAGCACAAGCACGACGAAGGGTCGCGCCGGGGTCTGCTGAAGTTGGTTGGTCAACGCCGCCGGCATCTGGCGTATTTGAAGCGCAAGGATGCCCAGCGTTACCAGCAGTTGATCCAGCGTTTAGGGTTGCGCAAGTAGACAAGCAAGAGGGCGAGGCGGTCAGAAGTTGCGACGCTCGCCCTTCTTTGTATTGGTCATCTGGTGCAGCGTGACGCAGGATCAGGGGTAAGACGCAGGGAGTTATGACAGTCCGGCGGCAGAGGCTTCCGCACCGGTGAATCCGTTGCAGGCGCGAGGTCCGGCATTGGAGAGTGAACCCAAGAGCAACACCTTGTTTTTGGTGGCACTCTCCAGTTCCGCACCTCGTCCCTATCCTTCTCTGTCGAACGAAGTCTGACGCCCTGCTGTTATGTTGTCGGATGCAGCCACAGCGTTTCCGCTGCGACGGAAGCGACGCGGCTGCCTATGTTCGTTTCAAGAGGTAAACACTATGCAAATGTTTCAAGGCACCCAACTCTTCACTGCTGAAGTTGGGGGCAGAACGCTGGCGATCGAAGCTGGCTTGTTGGCGCCGCAGGCGGGTGGCGCCGTCACCGTCCGTTATGGGGATACGGTGCTGTTGGCGACCGCCGTCATGAGCAAGGATGCGCGACCAGGCACCAACTTCTTCCCGCTGACGGTCGAATTCGAGGAGCGCCTCTATGCTGCCGGACGCATCCCGGGCAGTTTCTTCCGCCGTGAAGGCAAGCCGAGCGAGCAGGCGATCCTGATGTCGCGCCTGGTTGACCGCCCGCTGCGGCCGCTCTTCCCCAAAGGGATGCGCAATGAGGTGCAGGTGATCGTCACCGCCATGGCAACGGATGGGCAAAATCTCATGGATCCGCTGGCAATCATTGCCGCCTCGGCGGCGCTGCACGTCAGCGACATCCCGTGGAATGGCCCCATCGCCGGCACGACAATCGGCTTTGTCGATGGCGAATTCATCGTTAACCCCACCGCTGAGCAGATGGAACACAGCAGCCTGAGCCTGGTGGCGGCAGGCACGGATGACAATATCCTGATGGTGGAAGCAGGCGCGCGCGAGTTGCCTGAAGACCTGGTGCTGGAAGCGCTCAAACTGGCGCACGAGACAAACCGCATCGTGATCGCCGCCATTAACGAGCTACGCGCAGCGCTGGGCAAAGAAAAGGCCGCACCGACTGTATTCCTACCCTCAGAAGCCGTTCAGCAGGGCGTCAACGACCTGGCCGCAGCCAAGATCGCGGCGATCCTGGCGCAAGGGCTGGGCAAGGTCGAGATCAACGCGGCGCTGGATGGCGTTAAGGCCGAGGTCAAAGCTGCTTTTGCCGAGCGCATTGCCGCCGGTGAAGTCAGCGACCTGGAGGTGGAGGACGCCTACGAAGCGACGCTCAAGCAGGTGACGCGCAAGCGCGTGTTGACGACGGGCATTCGCCCCGACGGCCGCACGACGACGCAGATTCGCCCGATCAGCGTGCAGGTGGGCAACCTGCCGCGCGTGCATGGCTCCGGCCTCTTCATGCGCGGCGAGACGCACGTGCTGACGATCGCCACACTGGGCACGCCCGGCGACGCCCAAAGGCTCGACTCGCTCCTGCCCGGCGAGGAGAAGCGCTACATGCACCACTACAACTTCCCACCCTTCAGCACGGGCGAAGCGACGCCGATGCGCGGCCCCAAACGCCGCGAGATCGGGCACGGCGCCCTGGCTGAACGCGCGCTCGTCGCGGTGATCCCGGAAGACTTCCCGTACACGCTGCGCCTGGTCAGCGAAGTGCTCAGTTCCAATGGCTCCACCAGCATGGGTTCTGTCTGTGGCAGCACACTGGCGTTGATGGATGCCGGCGTGCCGATCACGGCGCCGGTGGCGGGCATCGCCATGGGCTTGATCCAGGACATGGAGACGGGCGAATACCAGATCCTGAGCGACATCCAGGGGATGGAAGACGCGCTGGGCGACATGGACTTCAAAGTGGCTGGCTCCGAACATGGCATCACGGCGCTGCAGATGGACTTAAAGATCAAGGGGCTGGACTTCGAGATTCTGCGTCGGGCGCTTGACCAGGCGCGCGAAGGCCGGATGTACATTATGAGCAAGATGCTGGCTGTGCTGCCGGAGCCGCGCTCCAGCCTGAGCGAGTATGCGCCGCGCATCCTGACGCACCATATTGACCCAGAGAAGATCGGCAAGCTGATCGGCCCTGGCGGCAAGACGGTGCGTGGTCTGCAAGAGCAGTTTGGCGTCAAGATCGACATCGAAGAGGACGGCACCGTCTACATCTCCGGCGAAGGCTTGAACGCTGAGCGCGCGCTGGCCGACGTACAGCGCATGACCGAAGATATCGAGATCGGCAAGATCTATACGGGCACGGTGGTGCGCGTGGAGCCGTATGGCGCTTTCGTCAACATCATGCCGGGCGTCGATGGCATGGTGCACATCAGCCAGCTGGCGGATTACCGCGTTGACAAGGTGGAAGACATCGCCAACCTGGGCGATGAACTGACCGCCATGGTTATCGACGTAGACCCAGGCGGCAAGGTGCGTATGAGTCGCCAGGCTGTGCTCGAAGGCTGGAGCGTCGAAGAAGCGCGCAGCCGTGATCGTGGGGCGCGTCCGGCAGGCGGTGGTGGGCGCAACGGTGGGGAGCGCGGTGGACGCGGCGGCGACCGGCGCGACAATCGTGGCGGCGACCGCCGTGACAACCGCAGCGGCGGCGACCGCCGTCGTTAGTGCGCAACATGCTTGCCGTACATTGAAGACAATGCATCTCTGCTGCACCAAAGCCAAGCGCTCTGGTGCAGCAGAGATGATAATCAAATAAATTTGCCCGTCAACGGCTGTTAATTATGTCAGGTTAATAGTTGCGCGTGGAATCTTCTGAACTGCTGCTGAGTGCACCCCACTTGCCTGGGCTGGATCACCCATTTGACCGTTTTCAGCGACACCGCGATGTCCAGATTGTCGTCACCCGTATGGCGGCGGCGCTTGGGCGTGCGCGCCTGCGCGTGCTCGACGTTGGCGGCGTCGAACTGACGCAACAATTTATCCCCGAACATGACATCGTTGTAACGAACCTGACATGCGACCCGCTGTCGTCGGTGCAAAGCAGCGGCGCAGCCTTGCCATTCGCCGATCAATCTTTCGACGTTGTCCTCACGGTGGACACCCTTGAACACATCCCGCCTGCCGACCGCGAGGACTTCCTGGCGGAGATGGTGCGCGTGGCAAAGCACTTCGTGCTGATCACCGGCCCATTTGCCAGCCCAATCAACGACGAGGCAGAGCGATTGCTCGATGACTACATCTACACGACGACCGGCCAACACCATTACTTCCTGGCTGAACATCTGAAATTTGGATTGCCAGTTCTGCACACAACCGTCGCGCAACTTGAGGGCAGCGGCTGCCAGAGCATCATTGTGCCCAGTGGTTACACACCACGCTGGCTCACCATGATGTTGCTGCGGTTTACCCTGCCTGATACAGAGTACGGGCGCAGAACAAACGCCTGGCTAGAGAAAGTGTACAATCATCAGTTCTATTGGGCAGATCATTGCGAGCCGAGTTACCGCCAGATCGTGGTGGCGGCAAAACAGGGTGACATTGGGGCTGTGCAAGACGTTGTCGATCTCTTTGCAGAGGGAAAGACCGCCTTTGGCGAACCAGAGTTTGACCACCTGCTTGCACTATGGCAGGCCACGTCAGTGAGGCAAGCATTGGCGGACTACGAGCAGATCATCGCTAACCTGCAAGCACAGCACACACAGATGGAAGCCAGGATCAGCGGGTTGGAATCGGGCTACTTCATGCGCACGATGGCAAAACTCCACAGCCTGCGCCAGTGGGTGAGAGATGCTGTCATTCCGACTCTCCGTGAACCATCTCCACCGGAAGCTCATAGATGACTTGGATAGGATGCGCGCTGCACCGGAGCATAGCGATGCAAAGATGCGCAGCGGATCGCTGCGCATCGACGTAGTTGATGCGCAAAGAGTGCGCCAGGCAGAAAAGCCTCAGCTCAGTCCAAAATGTCGCCGGAGGTTGCACGCGTGTGATCGGATTTGGTTGTCGCTCACGCCCAGGGCGTCATCCCCGGCTCCGGCAGAGCACTTCCCACGCGCCGCGATTGACGACTTCGTCCTTTTGGTTGACCACCTCCATCTTCAATGTGACCAACCCGCCGCCCAAGCGCGGCATCGGCTTGACGGCCTCGACCGTGACGCGCAGCCGGATCGTGTCGCCGATGAAGACGGGCGCGGTGAATTTCCATTCCAGCCCGCGAAAGGCCAGGATCGTCTCCTCCATAAAGCCTAGACGCACAGCCAGGCCGCTGGCGATGCTGAGCACCAGCAGGCCATGCACCACGCGCTGACCAAACATGTGCCCCTTACTGTACTCAGCGTCGGTGTGGATCAGATTGTAGTCGCCGGAAAGTCCGGCAAAGTTGACAACATCGGCCTCTGTAATCGTGCGCCCGACGCTCTCGGTCTGGTCGCCGATGATAAATTCTTCAAAGTACAGGCCGTGGGGGCGGGTGAGTCTGCTTGTGGTCACGGTGTCGCTCCTCTTGTTCATTCTGTTCGTTCTGGCGCCAGGTTGGTGGCTGATGTAAGTAGGGATACAATAGCACAATTGCATATCATTTCCCGATTATCAGGAGTAGCAGATCAAGGAGTTTTTCAACTATGCAAACCGACTTGCGCGGGCGCGACTACATTAGCGATATGGACTTCAGCAAGGAAGAGATCGAGACTGTGCTCGATGTGGCATTCAAGCTCAAGCGCGACCGTGCGTTGGGCATCCCGCATCCACTGCTGCGCGACAAGACGCTGGCGCTGCTCTTCTTCTTCAGCAGCACGCGCACGCGCTCTAGCTTCGAGGTGGGTATGGCGCAACTTGGCGGTCATGCTGCCTTCATCGACTCGGAGACAACACAGATCAGCCATGGCGACACAGCCAAGGAGATCGGCGAAATCTACGGGCGCTATTACGACGGCATCGCCATCCGCCAGTGCGATTGGAACTTTGGCAATCAATACATCAACGATGTCGCCAAAGCCAGTCGCGTGCCGGTGCTCAACATGCAGTGCGACGTCTATCATCCCTTCCAGATTCTGGCCGACCTGATGACGATCATCGAAAAGGTGGGCGACCCGCGCGGCAAGACAATCAACGTGAGCTGGGCCTACGCCAGCAGCTACCAAAAGCCGATCTCGATCCCGCAGAGCCTGATCCTGCAGATGACGCGCTTCGGCATGAATGTACGTCTGACACATCCGCCAGAGTACAAGTTGATGCCCGACATCGTACAACAGGCGCGCGATAACGCCAGGAAGCACGGCGGCAGTTTCGAGATGATGGACGACTTTGACGCCGGCTTCAAGGGGGCGGATATCATCTACGCCAAGAGCTGGGGCGCGCTGCTCACCACCTCCGACAACGCCGAGAGCGCGGCTATCGGCAAGAAGTACACGAACTGGATCACCGACGAGCGGCGCATGGCGCTGGCAAACCCCGACGCCATCTACATGCACTGTCTGCCTGCCGATCGCAACATCGAGGTCACGGACGGCGTGCTCGATGGGCCGCAGTCGGTCGTCTACGACGAGGCCGAAAACCGTCTGCACGCGCAGAAAGCGGTTATGGCGCTAACGATGCGCTAAGTCAGGCATGAAACAGTCAGGAGTCCCCCATCCTGGCTGTTGTCCACCCAGCGCGCACCAACAGGTTGCCATGTCTCTGGAACTCTCGCGCAACATTCTGATCGGCCAATACATCCCCGGAGCCACGCTGATTCATCGGTTGGATCCGCGCACGAAGATTCTCTGCACGCTCTTTCTGCTCTTTGCCGTCTCCTTTACCCGCTCGCTGACCGCCGCCGTCATCTACCTGGTGACAATTCTGGCGCTGGTGGGGTTAAGCCGCATCCCTATTGCGTTTGTGCTGCGCCCCTTTATTCGCGGCCTGCCGGTGATCTTGTTTTTTCTTTCCTTCTCCATACTCTATTTGAGCTGGTTTCAGCCAGGCAGCCTGATCTTGATCGACTGGGGCTTCATCCGCGTGACGAGCGAAGCCCTGCTGCAGGCGGCGCTCAGTCTGGTGCGCTTGATGTCGATCCTGCTGCTGGTGAGTCTACCGACGCTGACAACCCGGATCACCGAGTTGACGCACGGCGTCGAGCTGCTGCTCCAGCCGGGAGCGCGCATCGGCCTGCCGGTGCACGAGCTGGCGCTGGTGATCACAATCGCACTGCGTTTCGTGCCGATTCTGACCGAGGAACTGGAACGCGTGATCAAGGCGCAGGCGAGTCGCGGCGGCGAAATCGGCGAGTTAAGCTGGAAACAGCCGCGCCAGATCGCCCAGTCACTGCTGCCGCTGGTCGTGCCGCTTTTCGTCAACGCCTTCCGTCGCGCCGAGGAGTTAGCAGTGGCAATGGAGGCGCGCGGCTATCTGGGCGGGCGGGGACGCACAAAGTTCATTCAGCTACACGGCACCTGGATCGACCTGATCGTGACAGTGGCGATGCTTGTCTTTGTCGCTGGCGTCTGGTACGCTACCAGCGGACGGTGGCTGTAAGCGCCCGTCATCAGGCGCTAATGGCGACCTGTCGCTTGAATTTCGCCCTTGTCGGCAAACTCTGGAGGAGGAGCACCATGCCAAACACATCATCCACCACGCGTAAGCTGGTGATCACGGCTGTGCTGATTGCGATCAGCATTGTCCTGTCGATCCCGCTGAACATGGGGCCGTTCATCTCGCTCGGCTTCATCGTGATCGGGCCAACCATCGCCATCACCATCATGCACGTGCCCGCCATCATCGGCGCCATTCTAGAAGGCCCGTTGGTGGGTCTGGTAGTCGGCGGCGCGTTTGGCCTCTTTAGCCTCTTTCTGGCGTCACAGCAGCCCGCCGGCAGCCCGAACGCAATCTTTGTGGATCCGATCATTTCGGTCGTGCCGCGTCTGTTCATCGGGCCGGTTGCCTGGGCCATCTATGTCGGGCTAAAAGCGCTTGGCATGCAGGTGCGGCTGATCTCCAGCGCCATTGCCGGCACGCTCACCAACACACTGCTCGTGATCGGCGCCATTGCCCTGCGCCTGAACGTACCCTTCCTGGCAACCCTGGCGTCCGTGTCGGTCAACGTGGCGCTTGAGTTAATCGTCGCCGCAATCATCGTTGTGGCCGTCGTCTCAGCCCTGCGCGGTGCAGCCAGCGGGCGCAGCGGGTCGTCGGTGTAGCAATCTTCAGCCTCCACACTCCGATGCCTGAGCTCAGAGAGTGGAGATGAGAGATGATTCTGCAGCTTTCCATGTCTTCTCGCCCACGCGCCCGCGCCCTGGGGCTGGACTCGCTCTGGCAGTTGCCGCCCGGCCCGCTCAACGCCATCACCGACGTAGCGGGCGTGCGCGTGGGGCACGCCACCGTCTGGTTTGGCGAGGGCGCGCTGCATCCCGGACAGGGGCCAGCGCGCACCGGCGTCACGGTGATCCTGCCCCATACTGGCAATCTCTTCACCGCAAAAGTTGCGGCCGCCGCCCACACCATTAACGGCTATGGCAAAGCGTGCGGCTTCGAGCAGGTGCGCGAACTCGGCGAGATCGAGACGCCCATCGCCTTGACCAACACCCTCAACGTCTGGCGCGTGGCCGATGCGCTGGTCGATCACGCCCTGCAAGCCAACCCTGCCATCGGCATCGACGTCAGCACGGTCAACCCGGTGGTGGGCGAGTGCAACGACGGCTATCTCAACGACATCCAGGGGCGGCACGTCACCGCTGCGCATGTGCAGCAAGCGCTGGCGACCGCCAGCAACGGGCCGGTGGCGGAAGGTGCGGTCGGTGCGGGAACCGGGACGACCTGTTACGGCTGGAAGGGCGGGATCGGCACGGCCAGTCGCATCACGTTGGCAGCAAACGGCGGCTTCACCCTCGGCGCGCTCGTCCAGACAAACTTTGGTCGGCCTGAAGAATTGCGCTTTGGCGACGCATGGGTGGGGCGCCATCTCCGCCCGCCCACACCTTCAGTCACCACACGCGGCTCGGTAATGGTGGTGTTGGCGACCGACGCGCCACTCGATGCACGACAGTTGCACCGACTTTGCGTGCGCGCCGGCGCCGGGCTGGCGCGCACCGGCGCCACGATCGGGCACGGCAGCGGCGACTTTGTGATCGCTTTTTCGACCACGTGGTGCAGTCGTTGCGCTGCGCCGTCCGTGCTGTCGGCAACCCAAACCATCAGCGATGAAGCTGCTATCATGGAAGAGTTGTTCCCTGCCGTTGTGGAAGCTGTGGAAGAGGCAGTGCTCAATTCGCTCTGCGCTGCCGAAACAGTTTGGGGGCGCGATGGGCATGTGCGTTACGCCCTGCCGGTGGTCGAGATGGCGACCTGGCTTGCGGCGCGCGTATCCGCTCATGGGACGTCGGGAGTGGTCAACTCGTCCAGGAAGCACCCCAAATAGGTCGCGACGGTGGCAGGCTGTTCGAGCAAGACATTGTGCCCGGCATCCTCGATCAGATGCAGCCGGCTGCCGGCAATCCGGGCGTGTAACATTTCGCTGAGTGTAGGCGGCGTCATCCGGTCGTGGCGGCCACACAAGATCAAGGTGGGAATCTGGAGCGACTCAACGCGATCACGCACATCGAAGTTAGCCGCCGCCAGGAAGTCTCCGTAGAGCGTCTCCGGATCATTTTCACGCAGGGCGCGCAAATAGCGCTGTTTTTCGGCCTCGCTGGTGGTGGTGTGATACGAATATTCGACCATTTGCGCGGTGGCGTTGGCAAAATCGGTGAGCGTTCCCTCCAGGAAGGTGGGCGAAACTTTCATGCGCGCACCGGCGCCGATGAGGACGATCCCGGCCAACCGATATGCGTACGCCAAGGCAAAATCCAGCGCAATCGCACCGCCAAGAGAGTGTCCAGCCAGCACAAACCAGGGCAATTCGAGCGCGTCGACAAAGTCGCGCACGATCTCACTGTAGGCAGCCACGGTGGCGCAACCGGGCGGCGGAGACTCGCCATGACCGGGCAGATCAAGCGCGTACACAGCAGTGTGTTCCAGATAGCGCACCTGTGGCGGCCAGACCAGGTGATTGCCGCCCGCCCCATGCACCAAGACCAGGGGTGGACGGCCAGGCGCAACGTGACGCCCATAGCTGCGGTAAGCTAGAGTGCGGTTGCCAATGACGATTGTCTCCACGCGGGGCGCCTCTCCTGAATGTTGGGGAAATTACATTGGCTCATTATTCTACCGTATCGACAGCCAGATGCCGAAATGCGTTGGGATATGCGCCTGAACGCAGACGCATCTGTTGAACACAACCGCCATCCATCAGGCTCTCCTTTGCCAGCAATCTTGCCAACAAGAAAGATGAACACTGATGCAGATCGCCAACTTTGCCACCGAACACTTTTTCGCTCGCTACGAATTCACTACGCCTCATCTGTTGGGCAGCTCCGATTGTGAAAGCATCACCGTCGCCGAGTTGTTGGCGCTGGCTGGCGTCACGTGGGACGAATTCGGGCGGCTCAGTCTCGGCTACACCGAGTCATTAGGCCATCCCGAACTGCGCCGCCAGATTGCCGCCAGCTACGCCTCGGTGCACGCCGAAGAGATCATCATGCTTGGCGCACCCGTCGAAGGCATCTATCTGATGGCGCGGGCCGCACTCGCCCCCAACGACGAGGTGATCGTCTTGACGCCTGCTTATGACGCCCTGCTCCATCTGTTTGAGCATGTGGTGGGCGTCGCCAATGTAAAACGCTGGACTTTCACGCCGGGCGCCGGGCGGTGGGAACTGGATTTCGACGCGCTACATCGGCTGATCACGCCGCGCACGAAGTTGCTGGTTGTGAATTTTCCCCATAACCCGACCGGTTATCTCCCTACGCCGGCGCAGATGCACGCGCTGACGGCGCTGGTCGAGCAGCATGGCCTGCTCCTCTTTTGTGACGAGATGTACTTTGGGCTGGTGCACGGCGACACGCCCGCCATCGCTTCAGCGGCAGACCTCACCCCGCGCGCCGTCGTGCTCTCTGGGCTATCCAAAACATACGGGCTGCCAGGGTTACGCACAGGGTGGCTGGTGGTGAAGGATGCTGACCTGCGCGCCAACCTGATTAACTGGAAGTTCTACACCACGATCTGCCCACCCGCACCCTCGGAATTTCTGGCGCTGGCCGCCTGGCGCGTGCGCGAGCAACTACGCAGTCGCAACCTGACCCGCATAGCGACCAATCTCCAGCTTGCCGAAGATTTCTTTGCGCGCTGGCCAGAGTTGTTTCAATGGCGGCGACCACTGGCTGGATCGACCGCGCTGGTTGGCATGAACGTTCCCTCGGTGCGCGACTATGCAACTCACCTGGCAGAGAACGCAGGTGTGCTGGTGTTGCCCGCCGCCAATTTGGGTGCAGAGGATCACTATCTGCGCATGGGTTTTGGTCGCGCCGGCTTCGACGCCGCGCTGGCGGCGTTCGAGGCGCACCTGCGCGCAGAACGCAAGTCGCTGAAATAGCTCACAGCGTTCTCGGTTACACCACGCGTTCCGACGCAAAGATGCAACGGCGCAGAGAAGCGCACCAGAAAACGCTATTGTCCGCTTCTCTTGCGTTCTCCTGGCCTCTTTACTGACCGCCAGGTTAACTGCTTATCTTCCTGGAAGCTTTGGAGCTGCCGGGAAGATTGCGAGCAATATCACGTGACAACCTGGAAATCGATAGGGCTTGGCGTCAAATCCACTGAGGCGTTGCACACTCGTCCCTAAACGCGCGGCGACCGCCCGGTCAAGCGCGTGAACATCTGATACCCAATCCAACGGAATGGCTCCGGCGGAATGCGGTGATAGCCGCTTTGAATGAAAGGGAGATCGCGCCAGCGGCTATCATCGCCGGCGTACAGGTCGCACAAAATTTCACCCGCCAGGTTCGCCAGCGTCACACCGTGACCACAGTAGCCGACGGCATAATAGACGTTGCGTTGCTCGCCGCGCACCCCAATCAGAGGGCGGCGATCAAAGGTGATGCCCAACGTCCCGACCCATCGGTGAGCAATCGGCAGCATGTGGCTCTGTGGAAAATAACGGCGCAAAGTGGCTTCCATCGCCCGCTGATGGCGCGACGCCGACATGGCGCCGCCGGGATAAGTCGTGCGGTTGTTGAAGCAATAGCTGTAGGCGCGGTTGCTGCCGCCGCCAAAGATCAGATGACCGTCGCGGGTCATCGATGCGTAGGAAATGCGGTCGAAATCGTCGGCAAAGCCCGCCAGCCCGCGCCAGCCCAGCGTGTGCTGTTCCTCCGGCGACAAGGCAGCGGTGGCGAAAACATGCGAATGCAGCGGAAAAAGCGCATCCCGAAAATAACCGAGCGCGCCGGTGTAACCATTCGTTGCCAGGACGATAGCGCCAGCGTCCACCTCTCCCTGCGCTGTTGTCAGGCGAATGCGCGTCCCTTCCTGCACGCGCAGCACCGGCGTCCCCTCGTAAATTTGTACGCCCTGTGCTTCCAGCACTGGAGCCAGGCTGCGCACCAGCTGGGCGCCGTTGATCTGCCCCGTGTCTGGGTCGAAGACAGCGCCGCAGCCGTGCTCGACGGCGAGGTGTTGCCGGAGTTCGGCGCCATCAAAAAAGCGTGTGGGGATGCCCAGTGTATTGTGCAACTCCACTTCGGCGTGCGCGGCTTCGGCGCGCGCAGGGTCGGTGTAGAGCGTCACCGTACCGTCGCGACGATAATCAACGGGGAGAGCATGCCGTTCGATCAACGCGCACAGATTAGCGATGCCGTTGCGCGTCATCTGATAGATGCGCGCCGTCATTGATGGCGTCACATTGTCGCAACCGTTGACCCAGTTAAGCATCATGCCGCCGTTGCGCCCACTGGCGCCGTTCGCCAGCGTCGCCGCCTCCAGCAGCACGACACGCCGGTTGGGAAAGCGCTGGCTGACATAGTAGGCCGTGCTTGTCCCTGTAAAGCCGCCGCCGATGATCGCCAGGTCGGCGGTGATGCGGCCTTGTAGCGCCGGGCGTGGGCGATAGCCGGGCGTTTTGCTCACCCAGAGGGAACGGTTGTCGTCGATCTCCAATCGTTCGCGGAAGATCCGCCCGGCCACGGGCCAGGTGGTGGCGGCCAGCCGGGCGCTGCCGGTCATCAGACGCATCAAGGGCGTAGATTGTTGTGAGGCCATGGTGCGATCACCGTGCGTTGGAAGCTATATGCACTACAGCGAGGGTTTGAGTTGTCCGGGATTCACCACCAGCCGCGCTTCTTTTGCTGGCTCTGGCGCTGGAGCTGGATTAGTTGAGCAACCTGCTGCTGAAGCGCAGCGACAGTGTTTTCGAGCGCGCGCAGACGACTTTCCAGGCGCTCCTTGCGCGTCTCCTCGCGACGTTGATATTCGGCCAGCGCACGCTCCTGTTCCAGCATCCGTTCGCGCAGTTTGCGGTTTTCTTCCTTAAGATTAAAATTGTCCTGCACGACCACGCCCACGACCTCGCGCACAGTGGACTGGCTGTTGAGCACAGTTTGCTGACTGTTGGCGATAGCGCTCAGGATATCACCCAATGCCGCCGGCAACAGCGCAGCCTTGCCCTCCACGATCTGGCGCGCCTGGTCACTGTTCAAGGCAACCGGCGCGGTTTCGTCTCGTACGATGCGTTTAGGCGTCAACTGCTCATTGATTTGCTCGTCCTGAAAGCCTTGTTCGAGGAGGCGCTGCACAATGCTCAGTGCAGCGATGTCGGCGGTAGTAAAGCGAGGTGGATCGGTCTTGGCAGTGGCGCTAAGCACCTGCGCAAAACGGCGCATCCAGCCGCGCAGCGTATCCGGCGTCACCTGAAAATGATAGGCGACTTCGGTAAACGTGTACGTGGACTCTGATGCGCTGCTGCGGTCGGGCGGTGATTGGGTCATGAGTCAGACCAGTGGCCTGCCAGAGCGATGATTATACACTCCGGCAGGCGATCCTTGACAGGCAAAACTGGAGCCGCCTATTCGACGACTTTCCAGGTCGTATCGACCACGGTGGCGTCGTCGCTGGCGGGTTGTTGCGTCTGGCGTTGCTGGCGTTCGATAGCTTCACTGGCCAGCCTGGCAAAGAGCGCCATCGCCCCGATCAAGACGGCGACATCATCGATCGGGAGGCCGGGCATCAGGTCGATCGGCCAGAGCCAGTAGAGCAGCGCCGCCGCCGGCAACATCAGTTTCAGCGAGCCAGGCACGCGCGAGTCGAAAAGCAATTGGATAGAACGCGCTGCCTGCTGCAGAAAGCCAGGGTTATTGACGGCCGATTGATATTTTGCGTGTTGCGTCATGTTGGTTGTCTCCTGTAAAAAGGTACGCTATGCAGTATAGCGGATTTGTGACAAATTGCGAACTCTGATCTAATAACACACTGTGATCAATGGGTGGTTCCATTCGCACCCAGTGTCAACGAAGCTGACTCTATCATGCCTACAGCCGCTCAGATGTTGGCCGGATACCCGGATATCATGTTGCAAGTGCTCGCCGAGTTGCGCGGTGCGCTGATCGACGGCGCCAGTACGCGCGAGGAAGTGATCGAGCTGCTGGCCGCACAGTTGACCGACCCAACTTCGGTGCAGATGGCGCACCAGGAAATGGTTGATTATACGCCACAGGCTGAGGCGGCCATCGATCTGCTCCTGCGCGAGCATGGCGAAGTGGCGGAGGCGCAATTCAGTCGTGAATTCGGCGCCATCCGCCAGATGGGGCCGGCGAAGCTCGAACGCGAGTCGCCCTGGCTTTACCCGGAGAGCACCGCCGAGCTGCTCTACTACAACGGGCTGATCGGGCGTGGCTTCAAGGGCGTCGGCCAGAACGCCCACACGGTGATCTATCTGCCCAGTGACATCACGCCCTGGCTGCCGCGCCCACAGAGCGAACTGCCAGTCGGGCTGCCGGTCAAGCCGGTGGCGCCGCCGCCGCCCGCGCGTGTACTGCCCGCCGACGATGCGCTCCTGCTCGACGCTGGCGCGTTGCTCGGCTTCCTCTATCACGAACGCATCCGTCTGACGCCGTCCGGCCCTCATCCTGAGGACATCGAGCGGCTTGTCAAGCGTTTCCAAATCCCGTTTGGCAGCAACGATGTTGATCTGAATCTGCGGCTGGCGCTGCTGCTTCATCTCGCCAACCGGCTGGGCTGGCTGAAACGCGACGTTGACAGTGTACAATTGACGCAGAACCCGGTGGCGGCCTTTCTGGATAAGACGCGCGCTGAACAGCGGCGTGCGCTTTTCGAGGCGTGGCACACATCGCCGGAATGGAATGATCTCTGTCGCACACCGGAACTGGAGTGCGTCGAAGCGGGTGTGTGGCGCAACGATCCTCTGCAAACGCGTGAAACCCTCCTGCGACTATTCGGCCATCTTCAGCCAGGCGCCTGGTACGCCCAATCCGACGTGCTGCGGGCGATCCGCGAGGTCGAGCCAGACTTTCAGCGTCCAACCGGCGATTACGACACCTGGTATATACGCAACAGCACTACGCAGGAATTCCTCAAGGGTTTCGAGCGGTGGGATGCAGTGGAAGGCGCGCTGTTGCGCTTCTTGATCCGCGGCCCGCTGGCGTGGCTGTGCGTGCTCGATCTGGCCGAACCAGCGGCGGGCACGGACACGTTGCTCTCGCTCAGCGCGTGGGGCGCGCAGTGGCTGGGGCATGACGTGCCGGCGCCCGACGAGCACGCCGCCAACCACATCAGTGTAGCGGAAGATTTCACCGTGACGCTCGATCCTGGCGTGGCGCTGGCGGATCGTTTCCGCGTCGAGCGCTTTGCACAATGGCAACAAAGTTATCCGCGCTTCGTCTACCAGATCACACAACGCAGCCTGAAACGCGCCGCCGAACGTGGGATCACGGGGGCGCGCATCGTACAGTTTCTGCGCACGCGCTGTCGCACCGCCGCCCCGCGCGTGCTCAGTGCGATCGAACGCTTCGATCACGCTGAGCCGGTGCGCACTGCCTGAACTGCGCTGCACGATCGCTGGCTGTGATATACTTTCTCCCAGTTCACGACGAATCACGACGACAAACGATCGCTGCGCCGGGACAGCTTCTGGCGTACATTTCGCCCATCATGACACAAGGAAACGCTTATGCGCTGGCAAGCCTATCACTCGCCCGAAAGCATTGATGAAGCGCTTTCGTTGCTCGATTACTATGGGGGTGACGCGCAGATCATTGCAGGCGGCACTGACTTGATCCTGGATGTACAGCAGGGCAACCATGCTGCGCCCACCGCCCTGATCGATGTGACGGCGATCCGCGGCCTCGACCGCATCCTTGAGGAGGAGGGCTGGATCGTCATCGGCGCAGCCGTGACGCACGCCGCCATTGAAGCCCATCCACTGGTGCGTCATCATGGTGCGGCGCTGGCGGAAAGTTGCAGCGTCGTCGGTGGGCCGCAGGTGCGCAACGTCGCCACGATCGGCGGGAACGTTGCGGACGCCCTGCCCGCCGCCGAC